>Ga0315312_1001772_pt1 | contig 16020 bp, 7 predicted proteins | sample TDP7_MG_FD_203629 | JGI IMG/M metagenome (GOLD analysis project Ga0315312, IMG submission 203629) | Freshwater sediment microbial communities from Lake Towuti, South Sulawesi, Indonesia - TDP7 | ecosystem: Environmental > Aquatic > Freshwater > Lake > Sediment | place: Indonesia: South Sulawesi... | reverse complement strand
GAATCCATAGGTTTATATGTACTGGATGCCTGCTTTCGCAGGCATGACACAGTGATTGGTAGTCTACCAAAAAGCGCATTTATTTAGTTGGATTGGTATAATTGGCTAATTTTTCGAAGAGCAAATTATTTATGAAATTTTACCAATTAGTGCTGGGCAACCGATGGACGATATACTTATCATCAATCGATAGTTTTTTTCAAGAATTCGCAGAAGTTTCTCTTGATTTTAGCCTGGAAAAAATGCTATAATTCTTAAATAGTCCCAGGAATATCGGAGTCTTGCAAGAGGAAAAGAGTAATCTAATCTAATATAACGCGAAAAGCCCGCCTGCCCATAGACTTGTACGGCGGGCAGGCCTCTTTCCTGGGTGCTTAAGGACATCGTTCTAACCGTAAGCGCTTCATTAATTCTTTTGTTGTTAAGTACTTATGATATAAAGAGATAAACACCCGCTCTTGTTTTCGAAAAGAAGACGCGGGCGTAGAATTGCGGAAAAAACGTTACATATGGCATCAATAGTGGCACTTAATTATAGTCTTTCTGTGTGTAATAGCGGAAATGGGAGCCCTGTATGGATCAGCAGTTGCGTCAGATCGAACTGATCAGGCGGGCTCAGCGCGGCGATAGGCAATGCCTCGATGAGTTGGCTCAGCAAGCGAGAGAACGCCTACACACATATATCTATCGTCTCACTCAACAGGATGATCTGGCGCAAGAAATCGTACAGGAAAGTTTATTGGAGATGTGTATGGTGATTGGTAAATTAAAACAAGCCGACCGGTTCTGGCCCTGGCTCTACGGCATAGCCGTTAACAAGCTACGGCGCTACTACAGAACCGAGCGGACACAACGAAGGGTAGCGGTCTTTAGTGCAGAACGGAAGAGCATACTGAAAAACCGGCAGGAGGGGCTGGAGGACCTCGTAAGCGAAGAATTGAAACAAATCGTCTCGGCGGCAATGCAAAAGCTCAAGATGCGGCACAAAGCAGTCCTGATTATGCGTTGCTATGACGAAATGACACATTCAGAGATTGCCGAGTCGATGGGCTGTAGCGAGTTTGGCACGCGTATGCTATTTTTGAGGGCGAAGAAGGCCTTGCAACGGGAGCTTTCGCGCAATGGTTTTGGCAAAGGCTCTCTTTTAGCTGCTTTGGTACTATTCGGGAAGATGACAGCCCCAACTGAGGCAGCAGCCGCACAAATATCGGTAACCGCCGCCACAACCAAAGTTGGCTTACTGGCCGGAATAGCCTACCTGGCAACCTCAAAAACGGCGATTGTGTCGCTTACCGCGGCTGGCGCATTGACTGCCGGCACGATAGTTGCTACGTCAAGACCCTGGAAGCAAGCTGACGAAGCTCCTCGCCCCGCCACAGCCAGTGCTCAAGCTATCGGCCAGTTCGGCCAGAGCAGCAATGCCGAGGAAGAGTATTGGTACTATTTTCCGCAAGGTCCGTTAAAACCCATGATGCTTCGGGCAAAGTCCGGCACGGCCGGTGACAAGTCGTACTTGCAGATACTGCAGAACGACCGGGCAAATTACTACTTCAAGGACAATAGCGTCTATATCAACAACTACCGTACATGGGCCAGCGACCTTAGCGTTCTAAAAATCCCCACCGACAACCCCGAATTAACTAACTTTATCTGTCAGGTCGAGGCAAGCACAAGCACCATAAACCATATAGCGGCCACAGGTAAAGGTCTGTTGGTTATTGCCGCCCGCAGCGATGCCAAAGACGGCAATCGGCCGTGGGCTGTCCGTCATTACAACGTCTTAGAGGAAGATTACTTTCAGGATGATTGGCCAGCCACAGCCAGGATATTTGATAACCGCGATACCATGCACAGACGGGGTTGGACTTACTTTAGAGTCACTGGTCAGATAAACGGCAAGAGCGTTTCTGGAACGGGAAGAATACCGTTTGTTTACGCTACCAGTGAAAAATACAGCCCGTGGTTGAAACTACAGGTGGGGTCCCTCACGATAGTTGATATCTACGGAGAAGCTTATCTAAGCCGGTCGGAATCTGGCCGTATCGGAACATACGCCGGCGGCAGCTTCTTCAAGGGCCTGGCCAGACCCTGGATGGGGCTTCATACAATCGATACAGTTCGCCGAGACGCAGCCGAACAGCGCGTCTTGTTCGAGACAAAGCACATGCCAGACAGCCAGTTCGCACAGGTGGAGATAATCTGTAAAGGTGTCAGACTCATCTACAAGATAGATCTTGAAACGGACGTCATTGACGAAATTACATTCTCCACCGACAAAGGCGACACAGGGAATCTGAAGTTCTCATATCTTCAGTCTATTGAAGGAGTTAGTGAGGAGTTTGCAGCTCCAGGCAGACCAAGACAACAGACGACATTCAAGAGTGGCCCGGGTCTGTTATGGCTTGTGCAGTTGGCGGAGGGTTCACTCGGGTAGTTCAGCCGGGTCGTACGAACCCAGCACTAATTGGTAAGACTCCAGAACTAATTTGTTCTTCGAACGATGAGCCAATTAGTGCTGGGGTTAATCCCCAACGAAGGAGGACGGCGTTAATGGAGAGGCGGTGTTATATCCGGTCCAATAGAGGCAACAAGAATGAAACTGGCAAGATCAGGTTGGTTTTGGACTACTGCCGTTATTCTGGTGGGCACAGCGGTCTGCATGGCTCCGAGCAAAGTCGAAGCCTGGACCTATGAATATCGTGAAGATTTCAGCACTGACAGCACCGAAAGAGACAGCCTCCTTCACTCCATTTTCTGGCCACAAGGGGCCTTTCCTCCGCCACAGCCGTATTTGTACTATCTCGATGCGGGACCGCAGCGCGAATTAGGCTTCGGAGACTACAACCGCGAACCAGCCGTTCTGGGTTATTGCTTCCCAATCAGACCGGCTCAGTCCCCGGCGGCTGTCAGGGGATACCTGCAGCTTGTTGTGCGGTTTCCGGACAGCACCAGCATAGCATCGGGCTCTTTACAATACACGCTCTCGGCCGATGGCGTCACTTGGTCACCGGCGCGGCAACTGGGGCCGGGAAGCAATAACATCCCAATCGAGTCGGTTCGGGGCACATGTTACGTCAAATTCCGGGGAGCTGAGGCCACGATCGATAATATTAGGGTTAATTTGAGCACGTCCCCTGCTACGATTCGTGTGCCGCGTGATTTTGCCACCATCCAGGCAGCGATCGATTCTGCGGCTAATGGCAACATCGTTGAGGTCTCTCCAGGTACCTACACGGGCAATGGCAACTGGGATATCGACTTCCGGGGCAAGGCAATCACCGTGCGCAGCAGCGCTGGGCCTGACCAGACGATTATCGACTGTGCAGTCCCCGGCGGCTCCACGAGCGACACGGGACATAGAGGCTTCTACTTTCACCGAGGAGAAGGACGGAGCTCTGTTCTACACGGGTTCAAGATAACCGGAGCTATTGTGCGGGGTTCAGTGATTCCGCCGGATAATGTAAGCTGGAGCTCAAGTCCTACTCACCCAATCGGCGCCGGCATATATTGCGAGTTCAGCAGCCCGACTATTGTCAACTGTGTGATAACTCAATGTTCAGCGGAGTTGGGAGGTGGAATCGGGGTGGTGGGCGGTGCACCGGCATTCCTTGATTGTACCATCGAAGAGTGCCATGCTGGAGGCCTGGGACCAGCCGAATCTGGTGGATATGGGGCTGGTATCGGTCTGATTAGAGGCGCCGACGCCGAGATTATAAACTGCAAGATTAAAAGCAACGTTGGTTACCGAAACGGTTTCGGAGCAGGTGTATATTGTTGGAAAAGCGAAGCGCTGTTAGCGAATTGCTACATTTCCTTTAACAGTGCACAGGGCAGCATTCAAGGCGGTGGTATTTACTGTGGAGGCTCTTCTACACGCGCTACATTGGAGCATTGTATCATCTCGCATAACACTGCTGAGTCCGGCGGCGGCATCTTCGCGAATTCGCCTGCCTATGTACGCGTGACAAACTGCACGATCGCCAACAACGGACTCTCAGGGTCCCAAATGTCAGTCGGAGGAGGGATTCACTCGGTTGGCAGCGACATTGTGATTAAGAATAGTATTGTATGGTTTAATGAAGGTAAAGCCGTCTTGCTCCAAAATCCAGTTTCAAACACTCCAGTTCTCTATTCAGATATCGAGGGATATTATCCAGGACAAGGTAACATTAATGTAGACCCTTTGTTTGCATCGGCGGCAGGAGACGACTATCACCTTCAGTCGGTCTTAGGCCGTTATGATCCAGACCTTGACCGATGGGTTACAGACCACGACAATAGCCCTTGTATAGATGCCGGTGACCCGCAGGACCCCGTTGGCGCTGAGCCTTTCCCGAACAAAAAGTGTATCAACATGGGAGCATACGGCGGGACCAGCGAGGCAAGCAAAAGCATTGGCCCTCTCATCTTTCACGTTGATGGTTCTCGTGGCAGTAGATTTAACACGGGCCTGAGCAGAAGCGACGCATTCGCAACTATTCAAAGCGCGGTGAACGAGGCCATTGACGGCGATACTATCATGGTCTGGCCGGGGATTTATCAAGAAGCGATTTTCGTCACCGGCAAGGCGGTAACCATCCAGAGCGCAGACGATGCAGCGGTGATTAAGGCGCCAGCTAATGACCCTATTGCATTTACCTTCCAGTTCGCTGAGAGTCTAAACTGCACCTTGCGCAACTTCGTCATCACTAATTGCCGCGAAGTAGCTATCTTATGCCATAGTGCCTCGCCTGAGCTTATTAATCTGACCATAGTCGATAACCAGTTTGGGATTACTGCTTATGAAGGGTCCAATCCGAGCATAACCAATTGTATCCTTTGGAACAATACATTTGGAGACTTAGAGTTATGCCGTGCTCGCTACAGTCGCATCGGAAGTTTAGAGCCCGGTGACAAAGAACGCGGCAATATAAGTAAAGACCCTATGTTCGCTGATCCTCATAATGGTGACTACCATTTACAGTCCGAATATGGCAGATACCTGCCACAAAGTGGTGTTTGGGTGACCGACTCGCAAACAAGTCCTTGTATCGATAGCGGCGATCCCAGCATGCGCATCGGACGTGAGCAGAAGCCGAACGGAGGTAGAGTGAACATGGGTGCCTATGGCGGAACGATGTATGCAAGTAAGAGCGGCCCATCATGGTGATTGTCAATCGTGGTTTTCAGATACAGTATACAAGTCCATGATGTCTTTAAACCAGAAAACCGCAATCAGACTACTAATTCAGAACCCGAAAGATTGCCTTTCCCACATAAAATATTTTGGGAGCGACTTTTATTGTGGAAAACCCAAGGCCGGCAATGACCAAAGCCGGGCCGACTTGAGGGGCGTGAGGGTGCGAGGCCAATTTTTTTTATGCGGTGACATAATTTTCTTAACGTCTTGTGAATGAAGGGCTTAGCATTGCCAGGAGGGCAGTGACCATGCAATAACAAGCGGGCAAACTCTCATAGTTAGCGTCAATCTGTCCACAAATTTGCAGCGTATAGACGCTCGATGACTAAAAATTTTTTATGCAATAAATACAAAAATCATGAATTTTTATGGTTGACATAAAATCAAACAGCGAATATAATAACAAATACAACGAAAAAAATTAGATTGAGATGCTTGAGGCGCTAATAATGCGAATAAAGATAGTACGCGCAGGTTAGGAGGATAAAAAATCAGCGTCCAGGATACACACATCCAGGTTAGCAACACAGTAAAGCGGGGGTTTACGTTAGTCGAACTGCTTGTGGTTATCTCCATAATCTCCTTAATCATGTCTATTTCGCTGCCAACATTGGGCCGAGTGCGGCGTCAGGCACGGACGATGCTGAGCATAAGCAACCAGAGGCAGGTTACGTCCGCCATAAACCTCTTCGCATCGGATAACGATGATAGATACCCCGAATCGGTCGCCACTATAGGATTTGGCAATAACTGGAACTGGTCAGACTCAACCAGATTGACCGGTAACAGGCGCCGTAGCCCCCAAATACACCGGGCCATGAGTGAATACCTGCGGAGATATATAGCCGATGCGAGCATAATGTTTTGCCCGAATGCGCCGCAGCAATACGAATATCTGCAGCAGGCATGGGATGCTGGTGACAATTGGGACAACCCCAAGACCGCATTTCCAGCCGACCCGGCTGGAGGTTCTTATTGCTTCTATTGGAACTACAGAGGATTTCTCGGCGGAACCAGAGGTATTTTCAGAGGACCACAAGGGCCGGCAAGCAGTGGAAGATACAGCAAGCTGGTTGTAACCGACTATTTCGGCTATGACCACTGGAGAACCCCCGGCTGTTACGGTAGCTGCGAACCATTCAGCGGAGCAAGTATCACTCCCGAAACATGGCTCCTTTCGGCCTACTGGTCCCGCAAGGGCGATGCTGACGACCGTCCCGAATTCAAACTGCAAGCAGGATACACCGATGAGCACGTTGAGAGCTATTCGGCCTCGGATGTCATACCTATGAGGGTTTCCATTACAGCCGATGGCAGTGTCCCATATCCTGATGGCGTGGGTCCAGGTATATTTTTCCTGCCGAGGAACGCACTCCACTAACAACAGACTACAGACTTCAGACAACAGACTACAGACCTCAGACTGAGACAAGCCGTTACTCCATACTCTGTGTGTTTTCCTACAATTTTTAGCCGAGTTTTTGTGCGTCCCCCGCTCTTTCCCGTCATAAACACTGAAGCTATGCGCGGCTGACAGACGCAGGCAGGTTGTGAGGTCATTTTTGGCATTTCTTGACGGAAATTGGGTTTGATTGGGTTTGTTTTCAAAATTAGTTCATAGTTCATTGTTAGTAGTTCATTGATATAATTCATTGATGTTGCTAAGGTTATGTTCACTTTGGGCATCTTGGAAACCGCCGGTAAATTGGGTTTGTTTTGCATACTCTCGATGCTCGATTCTCGATACTCGATGCTGGTTGTTAGTTGCTCGTCGTTCGTCGCTTGTATATCGTATGTCGGATGTCGGATGTCGTATGTCGGATTTAGTAGTTCGTATCTTATATTTTGTGGTTCATTGTTCATTGTTCGTTGTTAGTTGTTCGTAGTTTGTTGTTCGTTGATACCACGAGCAAGATGCAAGTCACGAGCGACGAATTTAGGCCTGCTGGCCCCCAAGACCGTGTGGCTTAGCCACTTACGACATGCAATCTAAGATGTCTAATTACTCCCACCATTAGGTGGGTTATCGTTTGCCTGCTGGCAAACACGCGGGAATTTTAACAGATTTTCATATAAAAATCAAGATAAAAATTAGCCACAAAGGTGCTAAGATACAAAGGTACAAAGAAGCAGAGGCACAAAGGCACATAGAGATTTTTTTAGACACTAATTGACACGAATTCATATTGATAGTTCACGAGTAATTAACCGCGGAGAACGCCGAAAGCGCAGAGAAATAATCACTATTCACCAATCACTAAGCACGAACCATTAGCCACGGATTTCGCGGATTAACACCGATAAACACAAATGGAGGATTCTGGATGCTTGATACTCAACCTATGGTGTCACAGAGGGAGATTCTCGATACTCGATACTCGATACTGGATACTCGATGCTCGATACTGAATACTCGATGCTCGATACTGGATACTCGATGCTCGATACTGGATACTCGATACTCCACCTATGGTGTCCCAGAGGGAGATTCTGGATACTGGATACTCGATTTATGCAATACGAAAACATCATTTCGAGCCAGCCGATGGGGACGTTGATTACTTTGTCAATCTGTTTTAATAAGCCCTTACAAAATGGAGAACCTTACGATCCCGGCTTACGTATCGCGTCTATGCGTAAGTGAGTTTTACGGGTTGGTAGTATCACCTCAACTACTTGTCCCACGGATGCCCCCAAGAGCGCCTGAGCGATCGGTGTATTCACGTTTGCGGTCCCCCAATCCGTGTTTGATTCCCCGAGAGTTATAAGAACCTGCTTCTCGACATCCGGGTCATCCTCATCAATATAAACCACCGTATCGCCGACCTCGACTCTTTCCTCAGTAGTTTTCTTATCATCTTCTGTTCCTCTGCATTGTTTCGTGCCCGATGGAGGTTCATATATGGGATAAATCCCTCTCTCTTCAAGAAGGTGCCATAGACCATTCAATGCGATCTCTTTATTTGTATAAAAAGCAGATTCCCTGACAATATAAAATACCCACTTGCATCTTTCCAGTTTCCGCTGACGCTCCATATCATGCTCATATTGTTCCGCACCATGCCAATGGTCCCCGTAACATTCAATGGCTAAACGTGATTGACCTCCTTCAATAACGATATCTATGAATTTGCCGGCGACCTCTAACTGCGGAATAACTCTGTAACCTCTGCCTGCTATTTCTAATGCGACATCCACCTCAAACCAGCTATAGAAAGGTTGCGGTGGCTTTTCAATAGAGCGATTAGCCCGTTCAGATTGTCTTCTCAAATCATCAATAACTATGCCTGCAATTTCCTGTATTTGGGATTCCTCAAAATACTTAAGCAGACGCTTGCGAAGACAGGTATCGCTAAGGTCACTCTGTGTTACGGAATGAAAGAGCCACATTTGGTCTCGTGCTCTGCTTGCTGCAACGTTGAAACTTCTCTTATTAGCATCTTTCGCTAATGCACCAACTCGTTCATTTGGGGCCGCAACCATTGAAAGAAACATAATATCCCGTTCATCTCCCTGAAAACTATAGGGATTTCCACAAATAAGCCTCCGTTTATCCATTTCTTCTGCGCCTAAACGCTCCAACAATTGCCTTTCAATCAATCCCGCTTGAGCATTTCCCTGGAGGACGATTACTCCCATAGTCTTATCCTTGTATCTATCATCATGGCATAGTTCCGTAATCTTATCGACTATGTCTTCTGCCTCCGGTCGGTTTATTACACGCTCTCCATGTCCTTCTCGGTAGCCATTATCAAGATATACGTGTTTGATAGGTTCGAGCCTGTCTGCGCCGTATTGTCTAAGCGGCGTTAAAGGCGTGTCAGAATAGCAAAGGTCATTAGAGAATCGAATAATCTCAGGCATACAACGGAAATGTTCACGCAATGCTATGCGGTGAGTCCCGAAAAGGCGCTTTCCGTGATCGAAAAGACTTACGTGCAATCCGAAAGATGGTTTGAACTTAAAGTCGTACAAGAATTCCTCCATTAGGCGATGAACAGCATTTTCGGGGATACCTGGAGGATCAGGACTGATTTGCTCGTCATCCCCAACGATGAGTATTTTCTTCGAGAGGTAAAAAAGAGGAATCGCCTCAAAACCACACTGCGACGCCTCATCAACTATAATCAAATCAAACATACCCGGCGACGGATCAACCGTGTCCCAAACCCGATGCAAGGGCATCACCCATGCAGGAACTGCTTCCCGACATTCACTAAGGCTTTTTTGTGCCTCCCGACGACGCCAATTATCGTGTTTTCCTCTCCCGCTTTTTGTTATCTTACTCATCATTAGTCGCCAATTCTCCATATGACGCCTGTGGTTTTCATTCATTCTTTTGAAACAAAAAGACCATGCCTTGAGAGATGCGATATGAGCGATGATTCGACTTATCTCTGATTCGATTTGATGTTCACGCCTTTCAAGACTTGGTGCGTCTTCTTTGCGGATATAATTCTGAAGCCACGTGTTTGCTTGCGCCCAGCGCCATGCATGTGGAAACGCCTTGAGGCGCTCACCCCAAACATTGTCAGTGCAACTTACAGAAAGGTTGTCGGCCAGTTTGGGAGCAACCTTTCTTATTGTCACAAGCGTGTCATTGACCCAAGAGGCAAATTCCCTCTCTTGTTCTAATTCCTGAATTTTTGCATAGCAACAAGCAAACGCACTCGTATTGCGAGATTGAATCGCTTCCAACAATTCCTTTGTTACAGTGTGCACATTGCTTCTGTTCGTCGCTCTCGTGACCAAAGACTCTACATGTTTGAGTTCATCTTGGGCCCTAATCAGTCGGATTCTCGCAAGTGCATATTCACATGTTTGAACAAGTTTCTGCAGGCTTGATTCTTCGTACCATACCACAGGCTGAACAGGAATTCGCCGTTGGGCAAAAGACTTTTTGCACTCATTGAACTTATCCTCATGAGAAAGGATATCACGAAGTGTATCTGTCAATACAACGAGCGTTCTCAATTGCAAACTGTATGGACCTTTTGGTCTTTCAGAACGACCGGTCCAGTGCCCCCAAGCGAGATCCAATTCAATCCGAACCCTCAAAACGTCAACCAGCAAACTAACATTGTCAAGACAGTTGCACTTGCGCCCGTTCACGCGAATTGTTTTCATTATGTATCTCACAGGTTTAACGGTCTCTGGTCGAAATGGACCCCAACCCAACTTCCCTCCATTTTGAAGGTGGTTTTGTATAACCAGTGCATCTTCATAAACCGCCTTCGCGTTAATATATTCAGGCATACTTATGTCTGTGGTGTCGGCCTCCTCAACAATATCCTTCAGATCGGTTATCGTCTGTTCTGATACCTTAAACAATTCTCTCCAGATTCCGCAATTCCCAAGAGACACGTCCCGAATCGCGTCCGATATCCAACTATGTGGTATCGCCTTTATTCTTTGAAGTTCGCTCACTAATTGATTCAGGTTATCCAAGAGCGATTGAATTGTTTTTTCTTCTAATACAGAAACACACTGGAAAAAGTCAAGGTCGCTCGATTTCGATAGGGTATTTTCTTGCTCAATTGCGTTCTGCTCTCCTTCCACAAGTAATTCAAACTGCTCCACATTTGGAACTGAATTGAGATCGGGCCAAGATTGTTTAAGCTCCTTTTTCTTGTCGTATGTTAAGACACGTAGGCCATTTATTGACTTGTGTAGTTCTGTATCAGAAATAGGAAATTCACAATCAAGAGCTACTTCATCGGTTAACCAGCCGTATTTGTTTTCATCTCTTTTCACTTCCCGCGCGATTTGAGATGCGGTGCCGTGGTATGCTCCATCGGCGACAGTCTGTGAATGAGTTTCGGACTCTCGAATGGCTCGCAGCCTATTTGTTATTTCTGCTTTCTCCTTTCGCAAACTATAAAGGTCATTTTCTCCTTTTTGGATTCCCTTTTGTGCATTTTCAAAAAGATTTGATTCTTCATTCTTTTGAAGAATTGAATTTACACTCGTCTCTAATGCTTTTCTTTCATCAATCCCGCTTCCGAGCAGATTTATGCAAAGAGGTCTAATTTCCGGCGGCACATGCCCCTCGAGCACTTTTAATGCTCGTGGAGTCTTGGCCGTAATAAGAATCCGTTTCCCTGTCGCCAGCAAGTGACATATAAGGTTGGCAATTGTATGTGATTTGCCCGTGCCCGGGGGGCCTTGTACAAGCACTCCGTTTGAACTTCGGATTTTTTCTATGATACGTCTTTGTTCTTCGTTGAAGGGCTTTGGGAAGTATATTTCTCCGCCGAAGTCCACGTTGCCCATCTCGTTTTCTTCTGAGTCGTTATCGCGATCATCTTTCGATATCTCTGCAATATCCGCAAATTCCGGCGGGATGCTCTCCCCATCTTCAATTCGCTCCTTGATTCGCTTCAGTACCTCAGTTAAACCTTTGATAGACCGTTTTCTCAAAATGAGCGCGGGAGCGTATTCTACAACTGGCTTTTCCGAATACTCCAGAGTCTTCGGTTCCAGACGGTTATGATACTCGCCAAGAGTATTGATTGAATGAACAAGAGCCTTCAGGACTCCTTCAACACAGTCTTTGTTCCAAGGATCGTCCTCAGATTTCATTAGACCGTTTTTTGCTGAATCTTCTGCCCTAACGGGTTGTTCTTCTACATCTAACATATCCAGTTCTGGCCTGAGATTCGCACCATCCAGATTAGGTCTGACGGTGAATTTGCCTAAACGAGCTTCGAATTCAAGTATTGCATTCGCAACAACAAGATGCCGTCTTACTCTTTGATTGCTTGGGGTCTGCCATGTTAATAGTCCTAATCCAAGAACCAATTCATATTCTTCGCCGAGTCTTAACTGTTCCTGACGAATAGAAAAAAGAGTGGAATAGACCTCGTGAACCTCTTCCCATTTTTTATGTTGCTCAGCCCAGGAAAACCATTTTTGTTCAATATACTTATTCCATTCTTCTCTAACTCGGTGACAATTCTCCAAATATAAAGTTTGATTTATATATTGAGCTTGATCTGGGCCTTCTTCCCACCCTGGATTTCTCACCTGCTTTGTAATTGTTTTCAGGAGGGTTGGTAATTCTCTGGTATCTTGAATGGTATTATTGTCTAACCAATCGCGACAAATTTCAGGCGGGCGTGGAAGTTCTGGTTCGTGGAATGTCTGTACCTCAACCCAAATATCCTTGTCGTATTCTTCGTTCGTCCCCCATGCTTGGGTAAAACATCCCTTTTCTCGTGGAATTTTATGTATCCAGAGTACCTGAGAATCTTCAGTTAATTCTCTAACGATTTTCGTCCTTAGTGAAGCTAATCGTGTTAGATACTCTACAAGACGAATTGCTCGTGTTTCATTCCTAGATACATACTCAGAAGTCACGGATTGTCAAACCTCAAAGAACGAGCTACATTTGAATTATCTGATCTTACCAATAATTAAATCCGACCGCTTTTAAGACCAATATAACCATTTTATAATAAATTAACTGGCTTCTTAAAAGAAAAATGGTTTTCAAATTATTTTCCGCTATTTCGCTCCTTCCCCAACGCTTTTACGATGCACAAATTTAGTCAAATGTTACCAATAAAAGACAAATATTACAATTAGATTATGCACAAATCAATGTATTTTGATAGTTGGGGAAAATACGTATTTTTGAAATCTAACCCTCTTTTTCTGGTGAAAAATGCAAGTGCTAAGAAAAAATCGGTAAATTTGAATGAAATTTAGACGGGAATGACACAGATTAACACGGTCAGGGAATTAACAGTTTAAAAACAGTGTAATCCGTGAAATATAAAGTTATTTAGACGGGATTAACATGATTTAATTTCTTTTAATTTTGTTTTAGCCTGTAAATCCTGTCCGAAAAATACAAATCAAGGTTAGGCAGGCATAGGGCATCCGGAGACAAAAAAGAAAGGCTGTGAGCGAAAATCGCCCACAGCCTTACCCCTGCTTCCGCAGGGGCAAGCTCTTCCCCGCGAAGTCGGGGGGCATATTATGGACAGCTCTCAAACCACTCGTCCAGTAACGTTGCCAAATCTTCCATTCCAATTACCCCATCGCCGTTCAAATCGCTACAAATCGAGTAGCTTGTATCCGGGCGGACGTAATAATCTTCCGTTTCGCCGAGCTCGTATCCTGCCTGCGGTCCGGACCCGCCATTACCTCGCATGCCGGGATTCTCGCCGCCCTTCCAGGGCTGCTCTGAAAGCGTAATCCTCATCCAGATATATTCCGGCCCAACCTCAGGATGCCAGGACAGGAAAGCTCGTGAGGTAACCCGGTGCAGCCCGGCTGGTAGATTGAAGAGATACTGATTCTGTACCGCCCACTCCGGCACTGGCCGGCTGGGACAATTTAGAGTATCATCCCAGTCGCCATCGCGGTTCCAGTCAAACCAGGCATTGACCCAAAGGTCGGTACCAGGATTGACAACCTTGACAAGGTAGTCAAAAGTGGTCCAGCAACAATTGGGCAGATTGAGCGGTAAGATAACGCCATCATCGGCACCGTCCCTGTCTGGCGAATTGGTTGTGGGATTGATATTGTTGACCCCATCCTGATCGGGACCGGTGTCAGCTTCGGTTTCGTGGGTGACCTTTTCGCCCAGATGAGCCACAGCCAGAGGGCCCGAGTGAATTGGGCCATACGGCGGTGAACCCACTGCGTAAACCGTGGGGTAATACGCGCGTCGCCCAGGGGGGCCGCCCTTCGGATACGCTGTCATCCGTACCATGGTAAAGCTATTGCTGCTATCCGGTGCATCGCCAAGCTCGAATTGCTCTGGAGCCTCCCCCTCGCAACCGATGCTCAACACACCCCGGCCCTTCTCAGAGCCGAAACCACCAACTTCAATCAGGTACTGGTCACCAGCAATCACATCGATAGTAAGCTCAGACTGTCGACCGCAGGCATCGTCATTGCACCCAATTATGTCATGTGGGTAGCACTCAGATCCTTTATAGACCGCCAGCACCGTGTCGAAGCTGCTGCCGCATAGACTGATGGTGGCCTTCCCTGTGCACGAGGCGGTGTAGCAATACCAGATGTTGGCGCTTCTCACACACCGTGAGGGGTCCTCGAAACCGTCTAAAGTGGCTCGTGTCGTGTCGAATGGTAAGGCTTCTACCTCACCGATCGGCTCCGCATTCCAGCAATCGTCGTTGGCCGGTGGCTCGCTTGGACCAGGTTCACCTTCACAGCTTATGGTTATCTTACCTGTACCGGTCGCAGAGCCGAACCCACCGATCTCAATCAGGTACTGGTTGCCAGCGATCGCGGCCAAGTTGACTTCCGACTGTGCACCACAGGAGTCATCGTTGCAGCCAAGCAACCGGCTGGCCGTCGGTGGGCAAGCCGACCCTCTATAGACGGCGAGCATGGTATCGTAGTTACTGCCACACAGGCTGATAGTGACGTTACCAGTGCATGTGGCCGCATAGCGATACCAGATGTTCGGACTGGTCATGCAGTGGCCAGGTCCGTCGAAGGTCGCATTTGTTGTATTGAATGCCAAGTTCACAACCTCTTCAATTGCTGTCGCGTTTTCACAGCTATCATTTGGTGGTCGGCCTGTCTTTCCGGCTTTCACAACATAACCGGTACAGAGCAAGACTACCAGAATACATACCATCGTCCATTTTAACTTGCAATCATACATGATTTAGTCCTCCAAAAAATGACTACCCACTTGTTTCTATGTGACAGCTCCAAAGACGTCATCTTCGATCATCTGTGGAACTACAAAAGCATTAAAGTACTGTTTGTTCGTGTATAGGCGAGCTTTCATAAATCACCCATATTTCACCAAGATGTCACCCAAATATTATCAAATTCACGACCATCGTCGGGCGGCGGATAATTGTCATACTGCTGGAACTTGATTCGTACATCAGAAACATCCGAACTGCCCGCTGCTATCTTCGCCTGCTGTAGCACAGAATCCAGATTAAAAGACTGATTCGTAAAACTAACGGTTAAGTCAGTGACCTTGACCCAGTTGACACCATCAACACTCAACGATATCCCGTCACCCTTATAATGGCCAACAAAGCTGATAGGAAGAGTATTTGACTCATCGCCCAGGCTCCAGTGATCCAGCGTCAGCGTCACATTGGTCTTGCCCGTCAGATTCAAATGCAAAATCGCCTCGTTCAGAGAGTATGTGGTGTTGCCCAAGCTGTCGTCCATTCGCAGACGACCGCTGACAACCGCTATCCGGCCCTCGTTATCAGAATAGTACTCCCATCCTCCAGATGAACCAGGCTGACCACCACTAAAGTCCTGACTGTAAGGCACAGATTGAGGCAGAACAGCAGCTATACCAACACCCTGAATCCTAAAGTCATAAGGATTCTCATCACTATCGTCGTTGGCAATCTGCACCGTAGCAGTCTGAAGTCCGGCTCCACTGGGCATAAACTTTATCTGGAACGTCGTCGTGCCTCCACCAGCCGCAACCGGTGAAGTCGGCTGCGCTACTGTAAAGTCACTACTGCCTATTATCGCTACCATCGGACTGCCGGTCAGGTTCAACAATGCTGTACCACTGTTACGAATCGTAAACGTACGGGTCAGAGAAACCCCTACTGAAACATTGCCAAAGTCCGTGTAATCTGCCGCACTGGGGGTCGTATCTCCGTCAACTATCTGCTGACCATTGCCAATGACCTCCATCTCAGGTGCTAAAACAACCACACGGATATTGTCAATTTCTCGTCCATCGTCAGGCGGCGGATAATTGTCATACTGCTGGAACTTGATTCGTACATCAGAAACATCCGAACTGCCCGCTGCTATCTTCGCCTGCTGTAGCACAGAATCCAGATTAAAAGACTGATTCGTAAAACTAACGG
>Ga0315312_1001771_pt1 | contig 16031 bp, 17 predicted proteins | sample TDP7_MG_FD_203629 | JGI IMG/M metagenome (GOLD analysis project Ga0315312, IMG submission 203629) | Freshwater sediment microbial communities from Lake Towuti, South Sulawesi, Indonesia - TDP7 | ecosystem: Environmental > Aquatic > Freshwater > Lake > Sediment | place: Indonesia: South Sulawesi... | reverse complement strand
CCAATTCGCCGCAGCTCATCAAGTGAGATCAGTTTCGAATTATACGGGACGCCTATTCCAATGAAGATCTCTCCCCAATATTGGTCCAGCAGATATTTCAGAGCATTCCACTCTGTTTCAAGAAGTTTCTTCGCTAACCCTTCGTCCTTTAGTCCGGAGATGCGAACAAACGTATCAAGATCGAGGCCTTTAACATCTGGACCTATATCTGTCATGCCTGCATGTACGAGATCATCTATGTAGTCACGTGTTAGAATCACCGCGTTCGTGTCAACATGAAATCTCGCTTCTTCATCTGTGTTTAGTCCTCTCAATTCTCTGAGATACTCTATGAGCCAACGTCGATTCAATGTACATTCTCCTCCACTTATCGCCATTCTGTCCACTCCGCGAGCTCTTCTCTCACGAGTCATTATCCTAGCCGCTTGGTTGGGAGTTAGCGGTTCATCTACAGAGGAGTATGTTATCTCCCAATTCTGGCAGGTTGGACATCGAAGAACGCATCCATGAGCGAAACACGCTACTTCGATACATCGGTAATTCCATCCTTTGGGTTTGATCCAGTAAGGTGTTCCAACCCCTCCGACGGAATGTCCTTGAAAGCCAGAGACAAGCCTCAGAGGCGTATGTTTTGCAATCTCACGCTCACCTGTGTGAATATTCATGCTGTCTCTAACAGCCGTTGTGCAACTAGACTTCAGTTCTCCATCAATGATCACAGCACAAGCCCAACATCCTCCTAATCGACATGGAGCGAATAGGTCTCCTTCTCTAGGAAATTTTGAAACAATGTATCCTAAGGATTCAAGAGCGTCAAGAACAGTGATACATTCTGGAACATCGACCGACTCACTATTGACTTTAACTCGAATCATTTCTCTTCGTTTGCTATCCTGTTCAAGAAGTCTGGCTTCGAAAGGGCAAGCAGCGACACATGCACCGCAACCGATGCAAGGCGTAGTTCCTCGACAAAATATATGAGTACCACAGAAACCGCAGTTGCGGCATGAACCCAACCTCTTTGAAACATGTGTTCTCATGGGATCTCCCTGAAACTTCTTTTGTTGCTAAGTGATTTGTGAACAACTTCTTTATGTGCCAAAATACATGCCAACGTCATTTAGTCGATCGTTCCTTCACCACCACAGAATCTCGTTATGTATTCAATTGCTACAGTTGCCGCTCCAGCGAGCGCATCCTTCGTGATTCCTGGAACACCGCACACAAGAAGCAGAATATTCCTCGTCTTCTCGGTTACCTTCGATCGGTCAGCATCTCTATGCGGATAGATGGCGACGAGTTTCTGATCATCTGAGATAACTAGTTCTCTCCCTTCCAAATCCATCGGCTTCTCCATCCCTATCCCAAGAAACTTCTCTCCTCTGCTTGCGAATCGCATAACAAGGTCCCCTCGCAATTCTTGTATGTCAAACGCCGCTAAGGCTATCTCTGTCTTGATTGATGCAAGATTGTAAGTGTCGACAACAGTATTGATGTTTGGGATAGGGTTATCCCGCAGGATTCTTCGAATCAGCGCTTCCGCTGCTGAACGGTTCTTAGTTGGATCTATTCCTACTTTCCAGAAAAAATCGCGATAAGCTCTGAAGGTAGGCGCATCCTTTAAAGAGTCGAGAGTGTACTTGCCCTTCACTTCCTTAACGAGTTCCTCCTTAAATTTCTCAAGTTCCAAGTTCTTCTTCTCAACTACGACATTTGCAACCCTGCAGGTCAAGACATCTAAGTCAGGATATCTAGCCTTAACTTCATTGCCAACCTTCAGCAAAGCATTCTATCTCCTGCTGAAATTCTGAAGAAGCTCTGGAACACAGCCTTCAAACTCTCCCAACTGGCATTATGTAGAGTGGTTTAACTTCCTTAGGCAATCCTAAGACCTTTTGTACATCATCATCATTGAAAGCTCCGATCGGCACAGTTCCAAGATTCAATGCTACAGCTTGAAGAAACACATTCTCCCCCACATGCCCAACCTCGATATATACATACCTTATACCTCTATCGCCATACCGAACTGTCGTTCTTTCATAGACAGCTGCGATGACTATTGTGATTGGAGCTTCACCGACCCAAGTCTGTCTGAGCGCGGCTTCCTGAAGTGGATACCTGACATCGTCGTCCAGAATCTTGATAATGCTATGTTTCTCAGGAATATAGTTGTAGACTCCTCGGGGCAGGTCTTTGACGCCTTTCTCTCCTACCGCCAGATAAATTTCGAGTGGATAAGTCATTCCAGCACTCGGAGCCGCTCTCTTACCTGATGCTGGATCTGTTATTCCCTGAGCAGCCCAAAGGAGCTGCGATACCTCTTCCAATGAAAGAGGCTCTGGAGTATAATCCCTAATCGATCTCCGCTTCGCGACAGCTTCCTCCACCGACATGAAACCGGATGTCTTGGGTTTCGGAAGCGCAATCGCTTGCCCGGTTATTACCGTCTGATAAGAAACTTCCCTAGAGGTTGTCCAAGCGTAGCCGGCAACGGCAACTGCCGCGGCTACAACAAGTCCTGCAGTATACTTCACGTAACTCCTTCTAGTTACCTTCGGCTCTTTGCTCAAATGAACTTTCATCAAATTACTTATCACTGAATCGACGCTCCAGATTACTGCTTTCGAAACGAATTCCTCACAATAGAAGAGCCTTGGCGCTTCTGAAAACTTTTCTTTGGAGCTGAAGACGTCGTCTTCGACGAAGGGTTTATGGACTTTGCTTCACGCTTGTTTCCTAGGTATGTGAAATTGACTGTGATGCAGATACTACTTCTGGGACCAGCAGGATCGGGCAAGACAAGTCTAACAACAACATTCGGCAAATGGATTCGCAGAGAGATGGATTCGAATATATCTTACGTAAATCTCGATCCAGGTTGCACTAGTCTTCCATACAAGCCAAGTTTCGATATAAGAGATCACTTTACAATTGAAGAGATTATGAAGAAGGAGAAGCTTGGGCCCAATGGAGCTATGATACGAGGAGCTGAATTGACAATGAAAAGGATGCGAGTGATTCTACGTGAAATAGCAATTACACAAGCTGATTTCAGGCTCATTGACACACCCGGACAGAGCGAGATATTCATTTTCAGACCGACAGGTCCAATGATTGTTAGTGCTTTTAGAGCCATCGCACCTACGATAGGGGTGTATCTCATAGATCCTCATCTAGCTGAGACGCCTACGAGTTTGGCAGCTGTCTTCTCGCTCTCAATGGCATCTCAGCTTAGGCTGGGAATACCTATGGTCAATGTTCTTAACAAAGCGGATGTGGTGAAGAAAAAGGACATAGACCGTCTTATAGAAGATTACCAATACTTGAAGCGACAAATTGAGAAGGAAGGAGCGGGGGCGATCACCGATCTGGCAGTCCGCTATGTAGAAGCAACGAAAGCTGTTGCGAAATCGCAGAGGCTCATCAAAGTTTCGGCCAAGACTGGTAGATGTATGAAACAGCTGTACGACATAATTCATGAGAGTTTATGCGAATGCGGGGACTTGGATTAGTTCATATGAAAGAATTTCATGAATCAAAAGAACATGTTGATGGTTGAAGGGGAAGAGTCTGAGGGCGATGGATGTCGAGTTCAGGGGTATTCTTATTCAGACAATGCTGCTTTCAATCATAATCCTCAACTTACAGAGTTTCATTATCGTCCGATCTGGGGAAGATTACTCGTTTATCTTGGACAAGATCTCTGTTCAAAGAATTATTGATAATGCGAAGAGGCTTATCGATTTCAAGACTAGATACGTCTTCACGCCTGAATGCAACGCTTCCGCAGCTTTCCTACATGACTATTTTTCCAACTTAGAAGGGTATGATACACACTTCGACTACTTCAGGGTTACAAGACGGATTTCAGAGAATTTTACGGCTATGAATGTTGTAGCAAAGAAAGGAGTAGCTGAAGAAAACGAGACTATAATTGTCTGTGCCCACTATGACTCGTACTCTGAGTTTGATCCAGCTGTATCAGCGCCAGGTGCAAACGACAATGCTGCCGGCGTTGCCGTGGTTATGGAAGTAGCTTACGTTCTCGGCACGTTCAGCGTGAACCGAACCGTAATCTTCATTGCGTTCTCTTCTGAAGAATTCAATCTTCAAGGTTCTATGAGCTGGGTTACAAAGAATACAGAGATAGTGAATTCTATAATCGGAGTAATCTGTCTAGACGGCGTTGCGAGGGGTAAGACAATAGCAGTTATGTTCACATCAAGAGCTTCAGATAGTCTAGCACGATACATCTGCAATATAGCTAGGAAATTGGGGTACGAAAATTTCTATGAGCGTCCAGTAAATGTTGTCGGGAGTGATAGTGACTCATTTGAGATGAAAGGTGTTAGGGCAGTCCGTTTCTGGGACCGGGACACAACCTTCATTCACACACCGGACGACACTTTGAAAACTCTGGACGTGAACTGCATTGAGCAAGTTGCGGATGTTGCGTCTGTTGCCACCTACAAGCTAGCAACAGAATCCTTGGATCGAGTATTCATTTCAATTGGTAGAGGGTCCTCTGAAGACTTCTTAATCCTAGTATGCGCCATTGCCGTGTCCGCCATAAGTGTCATCAGTCTTATCACAATCAGACACAGATGGATCTTGAAGCAACGACGCTAATCACTTATCGTTTACTTCATCTTATAGTCGATAACTTAATCCTAATTCAATTGAGTTGATCTGTTATTGTCCTCTCGTGAACTCGTCATCGAGGCATTTGAAGGAAGAGCGAGCAGAATTCCGCTCTATTTTTTGCTGGCAGATCCAGTTAAAGAAGCGACTATAGGAGATATCGTTGGAGTTCGGTGCTGGCTTGAAACTTTTCAACCATTTCTGACGGAGGGGGGACCATTTGCGAGAAGGGGGTTGAGCTATCACAAGTGGAGCCAACAGCTAGATGTAGAGTGTTACATGTGGCCCGATACCGATGATATCCTACGCGAAGTTGACACAGCAATCTCTAAAGCTGCGTCGACCGTTAGAGGAAAATCTCTTCAAGCTGAAATCATTGGGCCGACCGAGTACTCAGAGTATGCTTGCAGCTCAGGTCTGACTAAGCCTGGAAGATACCCGGATGAGGTAGCTCATCAATTTGATTTCGCAGTTCTAACACGTATTGACTCGGACAAGGCTGAAAGCATTCACAGTAGATTCTTCGAAATAATCTTAGAAGTTGTGAAGAGAGTCATAAATTATGACGAAATAGATTCTATTCGAGTTGCAGACGACTTCTGTGATTATAGAGGTTCGATTTATGGGAAGACATTTACAAAGATAATTCTTGAAAGACAAGCGAAGCTATCTGAAGCCATCAAGGCCGGGGGTAAATACGCTGTGCTTCATGCTGATGGGAATGTCGTTCCATATCTTGATCGAATTGCCAGAGCATATGACGGCGTGCACCCTTTGGATATCTGTTCGAAATCCACCTTGAGTGCAGCTCTCTCATGGTCATCTAGGCTTCAAGAGGTTAGACGAATTCTGCCTTGGACAGTCTTCTTCACCGGCTTACCGATCGATCTCCTCTGCAATAACCAGATTTCTATAGCTGAGTTGATGGAAGTCGTGAAGAATGTTATCCTAAATGTTGGATCTGAACGACTTGTTCTAACAACTACTCACAGGCCGTATCCGGGATGGAGTTTTCAAGACTTTGAGGAGAAGGCGTCTGCCGTCGGCCGCTTCATAATGAACAGAGAGTACTCTATCAGATCGAATCTCGCAACATGAGCAGTCTTATATCGGTCGAAGGATAGGAGGCTCAGTATCTCCTTCTGGAGCCTCTGAACCGCCTTCCTCTACGATATCCTTCATCTCTATAGGCGGGGCGGAAGGTCGGGTATCTTCTCTCCTGCTCAAACATCTTCTCCGAAAGGTTGTTCTTAGTATTGACCTCCGGAAGAGAGACCTCACTCCGTTCGAAACTTCCGAACCTTCCGATGTTTAAGCGCATCGATCCTTTGAACAACGATACGTAACCGTTCTTGATCGATATGACATCTCCCTCATTGACCTTCTCGATATTGTCATCCCAAAGAGTTAGATATATAACTCCAGTTTCATCTCCAACCAAAGCGTCGGCGACACGATGCGCTGAACCATCCGATCTAGATACAGTCTCTCTAACAGGGCTCTTCGAAACAACCTTGACAGTCACATTAATCTGTCTCGACTGCGGATCCAACCTCTCAACCTTAATGCTCTCAGCACCTACAGGCGGAACTTCACTAGCCATATTCAAAGCACTTGTTCATCATGAACTGAAACAAATCATAGAGCTAGCTCTTCTTAAGTATTGTGCTGATTCAGGGGCTCAATAAGAATACCATGATTGTGATTCACATATATTGTGGCATGTCCCATAGCGTCACTAGTCCTAGTAGCCACCTCTTCTCGCAGTTTTTCATTTCAATTCTATTGTGACTCGGGTCTGTGCCTTAGGATGTGTATTGCTCCTCCTTTCGTATCCAATGCAGCCTCTATTTGTACATACACCTCCGAGCTTCTCCTTCTCAATTAAGTATACCTTCGCTCCGAGTTGCGCTGCTCTAATAGCTGCCACATATCCTCCAGGGCCTCCTCCGATAACTACAAGGTCAGCCTCAGACGTATTTTGTACTTCACAAGTCATATCAACCAACCAGCAGAGCCACTTTCAACATCCTAATTGAACATCAAGAAAGATAAGGCTAAAAGTCTTAGAATTGTTTTGAGAGAAAGCGTAATGTATGCGCAAGAGATAAATACCGTGGGAAACTCCAAAAACGTAGCGATATGTTTTGACCGAAGAGAGAGTTTCTAGACGTGGCTATGTGAAGTACGTTGGTGGCGTTGCAGTTGTTGGGGTTGTTGCAGCTGCTGGCTACGGAATCTATGAAGCAACCAAGCCTCCTCCAACAACGCCTACTCCCACTCCGACACTAACACCTACGCCAACACCTGCACCCACACCTACGCCAGCGCCATCTGTTCTAGTCTCAGTCGTGAAAGGAACATCGGCAACAAGCCGTCGAGCCCTTATCGAAAAGGCTTTAGAGCCGATCGGCGGCATGCGGAAGATACTTCCACCGGGATCAAGAGTTCTAGTTAAGCCTAATGTTGGCTTCTACGATCGGGATGCGACCACCGAGCCAGACGCACTATCCTCTATAGTGGAGATAGTGAAGAAAATGAATCCAGAAGCTCTGATTGTTGGCGATAGTTCTGTCAGAGGTTATGATACAGATACAGCCATAAAGAACCTTGGAGTTCAGTGTCGAAACTTGGCCGAAGATTCTGTTGAGACGCTAGATATCCCTAATGGAGTTACAATTCGCAAAGTGAGCACATATCGAACGGTTAAAGAATCCACATTCATCATTGGCGTGCCGAAGTTGAAGAGACATGGCAGTACGACGGTTACGATCTCATTGAAGAATATGATGGGTGTCGTTACAAACGATGATAAAGGGCGTTTTCATCGAGAAGGTATAGACCAATCCATAGCTGATCTGAACTCAGTACTGAAACCCCAACTTGTCGTAATCGATGCGACTAGAGTTATGACGGAGAGGGGGCCAACCGGAGGAAAAATGGTTGAGTTGAATACGATTATAGCTTCCCTAGATCCTGTTGCTGCTGACCTGATAGCGGCCGAAAGGCTCTTTGCGTTGGAAGGCGCGAGTTCGCCAAAGGATGCGGCCGACGGAATCGCTCACATTCAGAAGGCCTCTGAACTCGGCGTGGGTTTTTCGGATCGATCTAAAATCAAGGTTTTCCAAGCAACTTTAGACTGATGATCACCGATATGGAGCCAGCCAGAGAGTACCAGCTTCAATCTGTCTATGGTAAAATTGAAGGATACTATATTCACGCTTTGAAGTCATCCTCTTGGGTCCTATCCTCGCTGTTTTAATGCAAATTGACGCATAGGTTCCAATTCCCGTAGGAATATTTTGAGGCTGAAAATATTATTGAGGATTCCCTGCGCGAAGTAAGGCAACGACACGACAGAAATTCTTTCGATCTGCCGTAGAATTGAAAGTGACCTAAAACGTCGTCAAACGCAAGGACAATAAAGGGCGCCTTTTGAAAAAATTTAAAAGGAACCTTTTTTGAGACGCCCATACAAAGTTTCAATCGCCCTATATATGATTGAAAAGGGGATTCTTGGAACAATCTTAGCCTGGGAGGTATAATTGAGGCTTACGAGGCGAAGTTTCATAGAAGCGACTGTAGGCGGAGGCTTCATAGTTCTTCTCTCAGGACTATTGCCGAGTTTCGCCAGAGAGAAAGACTTGGTCAGGCCCCCGGGCGCAGTATCAGAGGACTACTTCAACTCTTTCTGCATTAGATGTGGCAAATGCGTAGAGATTTGCCCCACAGGGGCAATAATCTTTGCAGATGTCACTGATGGAATTACGAAAGTTGGTACTCCGAAGATAGATGCTCTGAAGGGTCCATGTGAAGCGGTGAAGGGTCGCTGCGAAGGTAACTTGAGGTGTGTCAATCAGTGCCCTACGAGCGCCTTAAGGTACGTAGAAGGTCGTGAGTTGAAGATCGGGCATGTCTCTCTTGATGAGCCTCTCTGTATAGCTTGGACGAAAGGCGACTGTTTGGTATGCTATGAGGTATGCCCTGTTCTCGGCGCCATAGTCTTGACAGATTATAGGAAACCGATCTTTAACCAAGAGATCTGCATTGGATGTGGGCGATGTGTGTACGCGTGTCCAGCTGAACCCAAAGCTCTGATGCTGCTTCCGGAACGGGGGCGATAGGGACGATGGCAAAGATGAGAAGATGGAGAGTTCCAGTTGCGAGAGGAGTTCTTCAAGTTTCAGTCGTAGCCCTAATAGCGTTGGGACCTTGGTTTGGGCTTGCCAATGGATCTATATGCACATTGACCGTTGGAGGAATTACACTGTCTTGTCCGCTTGGGTTTCTCCAAGGCAGTGCAGGGGCGAGCACTATCCTCATCGGCATTATATGGTCAATAGCCATTCCTATCTTGATTGCCATTCTTGTCGGAAGAATATTCTGCGGTTGGATTTGTCCTGCCAGTCTAGGGTTCGAGCTATTTCGGAACCTGCGTATGTCAAGGAAGCCTACGAAGTTGAGTGGAAGAAACCCAATTCAATTCTTAGGAGTCGTATTGCTAGGAGCATTCTTGATTTCTTCTGCATTGTTCCACTACCCGTTCTTCTGCTTTTTCTGTCCTGTAGGAGTGATCTGTAGGAACGTAATTTCTTTCACTCAATATGGCGCTCTAGGAATGGACATGATCTTCATTCCAGCATTCATATTTTTTGAGGCTGTCTTCGCAAGATGGTGCCCGGAGATATGTCCCCTCGGAACGATGACGACGATCTTCTCCAGATTTAACTTTCTTAATCCTAAAGTAAATGAGGCAAAATGTGTCAAATGTCAGATTTGCAACAGAGTTTGCCCTATGAGAGTTCAGGTGCTGGAGGGGAAGGATCTCAATTTATGTTCAAAATGCTTGAAGTGCAGCGAGGATTGTCCGGTCGACGCGATAGATTGGAAGGGCGGCAGAACACGTCCCTAGGACAAAATTATGAATCAGGATGGATCTTGAAAGGTTTAAGAAACTATCTGGAGCTGAATTGAGTAGAGCAGTCGTTACGATAGCCGGATTGAACTACATAATCAAGAGATGGTTGCGTTGGAGAGATATCGTATCTTACTTGCGATGTTCATGCTCATTCTTGTTCCCGCATACCCTCAGGCTCTTGGAGCAGATTCTGTTGACCTCACTGTCACCAATGTTTTCTGGGGCGCAACCGCAACAATGCCTATTACAGCTCATCCAGGCGACAGTGATGTTCCATTATTGATAGTAGTCACTAACGCTGGCGATGCCACTGCTTGGAATGTGAATGGAACACTAGTTCTATCATACCCTTTCAGTTATACCTACACATCAGATGGGAAGATCTTCCATGCCTCTCGAGTAAACGCTTCCGCAGGAGTGCTATTTCCAGGTTATAGTTTCACATTCCGCTATCTCTTGAGCATCGATTCTGGAGCGAAAGATGGGGTCTACCGGCTGAGCCTGCTTCTCAGCTACAAGACATATGCGGACATAACTGTGACTGCGAGCCGTTCAGTTGATGTTCCAATTTGGTCGGGGGACATTCGTGTGCAACGATTCATGTCACTACCTTTGAAGATCTATCCCGGGGATACCCAAGTGAATCTGAAGATTTGGGTTGTAAACTCAGGTACAGCGACTGCGAAAGATGTGAACCTTCTTCTAGTCTTAACCCCTAATTTTAAGCCATCTTCAAGCGGCTCAGTTGCAGTGTTCTTAGGTACAATGCCTCCAGGCCAGGTTTCAGAAGCGAACTTCTACATAGATATTGATGAGTCAACTCCTTCAGGAACGCATAAGCTTCTACTAGCTGTGAGCTCGGGCTTAAATTCCAATGCTACTATGAGCTCGATCTCGCTTTACGTAAGTGAGAAGGCCAAGTTTGAAGTGGTTGCAGTTGGGCCTGGAGAGGTTTTTGCTGGTGACTACGGCACTGTTGTGCGTGTTACCCTGAGAAACGTCAGTAATGTCACCGGTGAATCTGTCAGAGTCCAATTGAAGACTGGAAACTTCTTTTCCGGGACGACGACAGACTATCTCGGGACTATCAGCGCCAGCGAAAACAAGGCCGCGACTTTCATGCTAGATATTGACAGTAAAGCCAACTCCGGCCGATGCTACATGGATCTTAGAGTTGAATGGACCCAAGATGACAAGAGTTTCGATCAGACATCTTCTATCGGTTTGCAAGTCTCACAGAGACCGCTTTCAATAATATATGGGGCGATTGTAACTGCAGTGGTATTAGTTTTGATAGGCGTTTTCTCCTTACGCAAGAGAAGAAGATCCGTTCAGAAGATTTGAGGCGGAGATTAGAGAGGCTGATCGCTTATTCGGTTTTGAGTCTTCACTGGTTGTGAGAATCAAGATGTGGCAGAATCTTGTTGAGACATTCAATCTGACGAAAAAATTTGGAGATCTCACTGCCGTAGACCATTTGAACCTTAAGATTAGAAGGGGAGAGGTCTTCGGTTTCTTAGGTCCTAACGGAGCTGGAAAGACAACTACGATTAGAATGCTCTGTGGCTTGCTTACTCCTTCAGAAGGTTATGCTATCGTCGCTGGGTTCGATGTAACCAAGTTTCCTGAGAAGGTTAAAGAGAGGATTGGATATATGCCCCAGAGATTCAGCCTTTACGACGATCTCACGTTACATGAGAACCTAGACTTTTTCGGTGGGATTTATAGGATACCCGCTGGACGGAGAAGGACCAGAATCAAGCGGGTTCTGGAAATTGTGCAACTGGAAGATTTTGAGAATAAGCTTGCAGGTGAGCTCTCCGGAGGGTTGAAGCAGAGGCTTGCTCTCGGCTGCTCTTTGGTGCATGAGCCTGAACTGCTGATTCTTGATGAACCGACTGCTGGGATAGACCCTCCTTTACGCAAAGCGTTCTGGAGGTACTTTCGTGATCTGAACAAAGAGGGAGTTACTTTGTTCATTAATACACATTACATGGACGAGGCTGAACTTTGTGATCGATTGGGGTTAATCAACAAGGGGAGGTTAATCGCCTTTGATACCCCTGGCAGGTTGAAGAAAGCCACTCTAGGAGGCGAATTGGTTGAGCTCATTCCATCAGAAGTCGAGAAAGCTCGCTCTATTTTGAAGGACTTTGCGAAGATTCGGAGGATAGAGGTGAAAGAGAAGCGGCTGCTTATCTACGTTGAGGATGCGGCTTCATCTATTCCGAAGATAACAACTTTCTTGAGGGAGAATAGAGTTGAAGTTTTCAGTGTGCAGACGATTGAGCCTTCGTTGGAGGATGTCTTTATTGAGTTAGTTAAGGTTGGGGGTGGATAGATTGGTCGTTGATAGGACGCTTTTGATGGTGAAAAAGGAGATTCTTCAATTGTCAAGGAATAGACGCGTTCTCTTCATCGCGTTTATGATGCCTGTAATAATGATGACCCTTATAGGGCTTGGATTTACAGGAGAGGTCAAGAACATTTCGGCTATCGTTGTTAATGAGGATGGCCGTGGCTTCAGCACGATGTTCTTAGACGCATTGAGGCAGACTGATACCATCAAGATCAAGTATTATGCAAATGATCTCGATGAGGCTGAGAACCTTATCAAGAACGGCCAAGCGAAGGCTGCTATTCTCATTCCGAAGAGCTTTGACGAGAACTTCAGGAGCGGTCAGGCCTATGTTTACGTCGTAGTCGACGGATCAGACCCTATGTCTGCGAGTAGGGTTCTACCATCCGTTCAAGCGGTGGCCCAAAGCTTCTCGCCTAGAATAGTCGTCAGAACTAGCAACATTGTACTGTTTAACCCAACGCTTCGATACATCGAGTTTATGGCTCCAGCTGTCGTCGGGTTCGTCTTACAAATGTTCCCGATTATGACGATCGCCGTGGCTATTGCCGGCGAAAGGGAGCGGGGAACGATAGAGCAGCTGATCGTTACTCCGATCAGCAGTTTGGATATTCTGCTCGGCAAGATGATAGTTTACATGGGAATCGGTTTGACGAACGCCTTCTTCATGATGGCTGTCGCTGTATATGCGTTTAAACTTGCGATTAGAGGGAACGTATTTCTGATAGCTTTATTCATTTTCATCTTTCTAGCGGCTTCATTAGGTTTAGGCATCCTCTCTTCAGCGATCTCGAAGACTCAGCTTCAAGCGATTCAGACTTTAATGCCTTTTATAATTCCAACAGCATTCTTGTCTGGAACATTCTACCCTATCGAGTCTATGCCAAACTTCATTCAGCCCATATCGTACTGTCTCCCCTTGACTTACATGATTCATGCGATGCGTTCAGTGATGGTGAAGGGTGGCGGATTCGAAATCGTTGCCATTGATCTGCTCGCTCTAACCATTTACGCCGTTGTGATCAATACTCTGGCGGTAACTGTCTTCCGCAAGAAGCTTTAGCTCAATCAAACGTAACCTACTCACTGACTGCATATGTCTCTCAGAGATTCATAGCATACCAGATTAGTTTGAAGAATTGAACTAAGAAACAATCTTACGGCAAGAATTGAGCCAAGCTCCAGAGAAGGACCTATAGAACAAGAAAAGTTAGAAATCAATGTAAAATCTGAGTCGGAAACCCCACCGTCTAAGAACACTTCCACTCAAGATTCTTTAGCTGCTGCTGTAAATCTCCGAGACTTCTATTTGATTAGGCTAAGGGTTTTGGGAGAAATAAAGCGGAAGGCTCTTCAAATTAAGATATTGAGTAGACTAGGTAGTGTCTATGATCCAAGAGAAGTATTGGTAGAGACAGCAAAGCAGTTAAGAATTGATGCAGACGACTTGGCATCACAATGTCGGCGAGTTCCCAAAGTAATTGTTGGCAAACAACCTCTTGGTTTCCCTCAACCCCCGGATAGACGTGTTTTCATTGGAGGCAATTACAGGGATCATATGCCTATACTTAGAAAAATGGCAAGTTACGTAGCAGGAGTGGGCTACACTCCTATTATCGCAGATGATGTCTACATGCCCGAAGAAAGTATACATCAATACACTCTCATTTAGGCCTGATATTTCCCAAAATATTCAAGGATTCTATGTCCGCCCTCGCAGCCTCACATTGGGACTTTCCGAAAGTCTTACCTGCACCACACAATTTCCATCCCTCAACACCGGACAGAAAAAAGAGATGCTTACGAGTCTTGTCACGCATCCTTTGTGCAAACGGTGGAGAGTGCCTGAATCACTTGTACCGAGAACACGATAGAATAGAACAAACGACCTTGGTGTATCCGGTTGAATTTGAATCATTGTTTTTCCATTATTTGTGTGTGCGCACCAAGGGACACACACCAAATCATTATCCGGCATTAGGTGAACAAGAAGACGTAAACCCTAGGATTCTAACTATTAAATGTCAAAAAGAGATAATTGGGATTGATAACAACGATGTTTAAAAAGAGAATTATGAAGGGATGAAGTATGTCATCGGAAGAGAATAAGGCTATTGTTCGCCGTTTTATTGAGGAATTGAACAATCGGAACCTGTCCATAATGGACGAGTTAATGGCGCCCTCTATGGTTCACCATACAATTCCAATACGAGGTCCGGAAGAGTACAAACAATTTGAAACTGCGCTTTGGAAGGCCTTTCCCGATTGGCATGAGACTATCCAGGACATGGTCGCTGAAGGGGATCAAGTATGGTGTCTTGAGGAAATTACGGCGACACACACGGGCGAATGGCTTTCCTTCTTACCCCAGATTAACAAGAAGGTAAGAGTAGCTCCTACTGGCAAGAAAATAACATTTACGATGATTGGTATCTATCGCATAGTTGACGGCAAGATTGTAGACAGACGGTCAGTCCATGCTGTCGTGGAATTCTACAAAGACATAGGTGTTATCGAATACAAAGAACTCCCAGAGGATGTTCCGTAACAATGTCAAAGAAGATTAGGATAAGGTGAATTGATGTGAAACAAAAATTATGTCAAAGTTGTGGCATGCCTCTGCAAAAGGAAGAAGATTTTGGTACAAGTGCAAGTGGAAGCAAAAGTGAAGAATATTGCTTTCACTGCTTTCAAAATGGAGAATTCTTAGACGAAGGCATAACACTGCAAGAAAAAATAGACAAAAATGTGAAATTTGCTGTTCAAATGGGAATGTCTGAGGATGAAGCAAGGAAAATGGCATCAAACGTTTTGCCAAAACTAAAGAGGTGGAAAAAGCAAAGTGGAAAGATGACTGAAAAATCAGTTCATCCATTCTGGTTTGGTGCAAAATTTCTTGAATATTGCGTAAAGCAAGGCTGGCTCAAGCAAGAAGGCTCTGGTGGGAGAGGAACTAGATGGTATCCAACTGATAAAGGCCGGAAAGAACTAAAGGAGAAGTTCGGGATAGAGATTTGAAAGTGACTTACAAGTAAGAGATCATGGCAAGAAGAAGTTAGCTATCTGAAGAGACTCTTTCTAACCCATTTTACTTTTCGGAACGAGACTGTTTTGAAACTCGCAACACGCCTATTCAACAGCACCAATTGTCTCTTCAGCCTAGCGAAGCGAGCATGCTGCACAAGAAAGAGGGGTTTTAGGGGATTCCTCCCATGACAGTGGGATAGGAGTAATTGTGTGTGTGTTGTGCGTGTCCCTTGGTGCGGCTGACTGAATTTGAACCATAAATTATTCTCGATCGTTCATTCTTAACCCAACGCCAGAAACCAAGTATTATATAAGGACGTGTCCCCAAAAAAGAAGGTTCTGAAGGTGATGAGTTCTATGACAAATCAATACCTTTCCGCCAATTTTGCGGGACGTATCCTTCTCTTCTCAGTATTTTTCACTTTCATGGAAGTTGTCCTATTTGAGCAGTTGTCGGCTATAATTATAGGATTCAGTTTCATTGCTGGCATATCGCTGGCTCTTGTTCTGGGTTTGATATTCATTAAGCTACCATTCAAATTGGGCGTTCGTATCGGTATGGCGTGGCTCGCTCTGTTCATCATACAGTACTTCAGTAACTTGTTTGAGGCCTTCTTCTTCACTACAGTTTTTCCGACGATGCTATCGTTTTTAGCCGGAGTACTTGAAAGTCTAGTGATAACTTTTGTCGAAGCCTTGCTTGTTGGAATACTCTTCGTTCCTCGAGAGATTCAAAGGTCTTACATGAGCGAGATCAGAAGTTATTTTGCTCAGAGATCAGGGTTCTCGTGGACTTTCCGGATAGTCGTAGCATCACTCATCTACTTTCCAATTTATCTTGTATTCGGTGGGTTAGTAAGCCCCTTTGTTATGCCGTATTATACGGATCCATCTATGGGTTTGATGATCCCCGGCTTTGACGTTATGACTCCGGTGGAATTGGTTCGCGGATTCCTCTACGTGTTAGCCTTATTGCCTATTATAGCCGGTATAAGAAGTAAACGTGGATACTTGTATGTGGGAATAGCTTCCCTTTTGTACTTTCCAGGTGCCTTTATGCCTCTTTTGACGAATCTCAGTTGG
>Ga0315312_1001770_pt1 | contig 16036 bp, 16 predicted proteins | sample TDP7_MG_FD_203629 | JGI IMG/M metagenome (GOLD analysis project Ga0315312, IMG submission 203629) | Freshwater sediment microbial communities from Lake Towuti, South Sulawesi, Indonesia - TDP7 | ecosystem: Environmental > Aquatic > Freshwater > Lake > Sediment | place: Indonesia: South Sulawesi... | reverse complement strand
CCCGCAAGGCGGGGCGGGCCGACCTTTTTTGGGGTCGGCGAAAATCTCTCCGCTCTCTACCTCCCTATGGATAACTCCCATTTTTCATCAAAAATCACCCACTCGATTTGCAGAAGACCCCAATTATCATTCTTGTTATAGCTCGGGCGGGAGGGTAATCAGTGAGGAAGTAATGAGGATTGAGCAGACCAAAGGACCGCTACGCTCGAGGAGCGGCGCTTCGCGCCTTGAGGCGAAAGCAGCTACCTTCTGCCTCTAGCTTGCCCTGTGGAATAAAAGGCGAATATTCCACAGGGCGGGCGATCCTCAAGTCATGCCTTTGGCATGACGCTCCTCAAGCCCAGAGGGCGCTCCCCAAATTTGGCGATCCTCAAGGAAACGCAGTTTCCGGTCCTCAAGGCCCTTTCGGGCCGATCCTTAAGGGCCACGGGGTCGCTCCTCAAACGAACTTGGTTCGCACTCCTCAAGTCACGCTACAGGCGTGATACTCCTCAAGCAAAGCGCTCTCTCGTTATTAGGAATTCCAGCACGCTTTCGTCCGGTAAGAACCTGAGTTCGTAACAGGGAATGGATTGTACCAATTCGGTAAGGAAGCCCAGAGTGAAACCAACACCCTGTCGGCTGTAAAATGGGGGGAAGCTGCAGGCAAAAAGGCGCCCAGCGGCATCGGATTTTCTTAATGGAAGGAGCTCGTTTTTAGTTCCTTTGCTTAGAAAATAAACCCTGCTAAGCTGGGCCCGGTCTGGAGAGGCCAGCATTGCCTCGCCATGCCAGGGTGTTCCATACATCCAGAAGCTTTCATTCACTTTACGCAAGATAATTCGATCATCGCTGAGGACCGTGACACCGGGTACATTTTGCCAGAGCCTGGCCATGGTTGTCTTTCCCGCCTCAGATTGGCCCACAAATAAATGACCCCGCCCTGAGGAATCCACAACACCGCAGGCGTGAATTTCAACCCCCCTATCCAGAGCAAGAAGATTGATCAGAAGAAGTTCATCTAAGGGGTATTCAAGTGGGTAAATGATTTGAACGGGATCAAAATGAGGACGGTGGAGGGAAACCATGCCCTGGGAGAAATCCCGGTTGAAGCGGGCAACTTTATATGGGATAGGACCTAAACTGAAGGAGAAAAGGCGAAAAAGATAGGAACCATTTTCGCAGTAAAGCTGCCAGGGCGCTCCAGAGTCAAAGATCTTCTGGCCACTACTCTCTGCGCTCAAATTACCCCAATCCGCCCGAACTCTCGCATCTGGATTTGCCGCCTCAATGAGAAACTTTTTTGTTGCCCCATTGGCCTCCAGCCTCAGCTCCGGGTCATCGCTGAAGATGGCGATGGTGATGTCGGCAATCCTTAAAGAAAAGTAATGAGAGGCTTGAGGAGCGTCACGCCGGAGGCGTGACTCAAGGAGCGTCACGCCAGTGGCGTGACTTGAGGATCGCTGATGCTCGAGGATTATCATGCCCTCGGCGTGATTTGAGGAGCGATGCGCTTGAGGAATATGCCTCGAGGCCCGGAGGGCCACTCCTAAAGTGCAACGCTCCTCGAGCGAACTTTGTTCGCGCTCTTTTCTACTCATTACTCAGTCCTCATCACTCTTTACTTCTTTTTAAGACCCTATCCCTTGACAATTTGCTATGATTTTACAGTTCGCAGCCACCGGCCCGTAATTACCCGAAATCTTGCACCATCCCAACACTGCCTCTTCAGGTTTTAATTGGACCCTCTTCACTTCTGGCTTCAGGTAAGGCCTCCTCCGTCCCTCGGTATCTTGCTCTCGCTGACCCTTCATTAGATTACCTCCCTTCAATTGATTGCCTCCCTTAAGTCCTTGTTATTCGTTATACGTTACTCGTTGTAGGTTATTTGTTATATGTTACTCGTTATTGGTGGTCTGCTTTTTCCTTCTAAGATAATTGACGTATCCATTAAGTAGAGCAATGGCTCTATCGATCAACTCCATTCCTTCTTCATATTCCTCAGTTCTAATGAAACCATCATCCAAGGAACATATAAGTTGGTCTTTTAATTCGTGGAGAGAACCCCGTGACATCCTGCAGAATTGAATATTCTCCTGATAATGGAAACGACCAAATCCCTCGGCAATGTTGTGAGTAGTAGACCTTGAGGCCCTAATCATATCATCGACAATTCTATACTTTTCATCTTTGGGATAAGTCTTGACTAGTTTAGAGATAAACTGCCTGACCTTTCTGCAAGCCTGCCAGCAATCCAGCTCTTCAAAGCTTCTAAAACTTCCCTTGTCCTTCTTCCTTTCATCCATGTGTCTTTAAGATTTGGCTAATAACGAATAACGATTGACCTATAACGTGGTTCACGATCCTTAAGGCGCCCAGCGCCGATCCTCAGTCCTTACAGTATTCACATTCCCCATGTGCCTTAACGGGAAGGCTAAGGGCTTTGGCCCTTAAATGCGCTACCTGGCAAAGGAAATCTACGGGCTCTTCCGCATCCCGATTCTCCAGCTCTCCATTCGCAGGACACATTCCACACATCGCCTTGATCTCGCAAGGTACACACTTGGTCTTTCGCGTGATCTTTCTTTGTCTTACGTTTAAGAGAAAATCCTTCCATCCCTCCTGGAAGCTTCCATTTCGGAGATTGTAGCCATCATTGCCAGAAAGCACGCAAATTCTCAACATTCCATAAGGGTCGATCGCAAACGAGTTGATACCTGCTCCGCAATCATAAAGCTCAGCAGAATGAACAAGCCTGTTGAACTTTTCAGCAAATCTCCTCCACTCTTCTACCCTCTTTGGCTCTTGAAGGTCGAGCTCCACGACCTCCTCAGCAGAAAGCCGGACAGCGAGTGGCTTTGGCGAGCAATCAATGCGGGGATTTATCATGGCGTCAAATTTAAACCCCAGGCCGAGTTCTTCTTCCACAAAGCGCTTCATCTTCCATATCTCGTGTTTATTCGTATTGATAGCCATGGTCTTGAGTTTAAGTGGAAGTCCCCGCTCCATGAGCAGATGAATCCCGCGCAGGCAGGCTTCATAGGAACCCGAGATGCCTGTGACCCGTTCGTAGGTTTCTTTTGTGCGCCCATAAAGAGTAATCTCGATGGAGAAAGGGCGCCACTGGGCAAGGTAGCCAGCCACTTTGGGAGTAATGAGCGTCCCATTGGTAAATAGGGTAATAAGCAATCCCTTTTGCTTCGCATATGTGTAGATATCGAGGAAATCTTTCCTGGCAAAAATCTCCCCTCCTGTATAGAGAAGCCATAGACATCCTGCCTCAGTGATCTCATCGAGGATGCGACAATGCTCCTTATAGGTGAGTTCTTTTCGTTGGGCTTCCTGGTCTCCCATGGGCAGATTATTGTAGCAGTGCACGCAGGCGATAGGACAACGTCTCGTCACCTCGATATCCCCACAAACAGGGATCCTTCGGTTCAGAACCTTCTGGTGGAGCCCAAGGCTGAAATCGGAATAACTCAATGTTTCCATGCCAAAATTCCTAAAAAAGTAATGAGTAACGAGGACTGAGTAAAGGATAGTATTTGACTCATCACTCAGTCCTCAATCACCCCCTCCCCCACCCTCCCCCCTTGAGGGGGAGGGAAAGGGTGGGGGGCCTCAGTCCTCATCACTCAGTCCTTTTTGGTTTGCGATGAGGCCTGCCTCCCTCAGAGAATTGAGAAAAACGAGGGTGTCTTTCTCCGCCTCCTCGGGTGTAACCTCATAGGTGTTCCAGATCGATTCCACGATCTGCTTAACATTTTTCTGACCATCCATTAGCTCCCATATGAGCGTGCCTACCTCATTCAGGGTATAAATGGAATCGAGGTCAGCAACATTGGTGCGCACGGGGACAATGATTGTTTCCCCACCAATGCATCGGGTCACGAAGTTTCTTTCTTTAGTAAAGTACTTTTCGGAAATATCCATTGGTCTTTATCCCCCAAAAATTAAAGTCGCAAAGAGCATAGAGAAGGTAATCACCCCCACCTCTACCCTGTGGAGTTTAAGAACATACTCCACAGGGCAAGCCCTCCCCCATCAAGGGGGAGGGCTTCGACCTGAGTCCTCGGCCTGAGCTCGGGCCGAAGGCTCAGCCGAACGGTGATGGAGGGGCAAGCCCTCCCTCATCAAATATTAGGTCTACTTGTTTTTTCGTAAATTTTGAAGAAATCCTTTAAGCTTCCTATTCATGGAAAAAGACCGCCTTTTTTTGTCAAACTCAAATAATTGACGCTCTGTTAGGGCAAAATTTAAAAAAACAAAGGAAAATCAAGTTGTTATATTAAAACGTGATTTTGCCATATATAAAAAATATAACCTGTGGTAGAAAGGCAGCAAATTCGATGCCACGTTAGTTAGAAAAAACCTCGAATATCTCCCCTCCCTTGGGGGGGGTGTGAAAAAATTGAAATATTCCCCCTCACCCTACCCTCTCCCGCGAGGGGAGAGGGTCAACATATCGAAATAAAAAATAAATTCCCTCCCCCTTGACGGGGGAGGGAAACAAGAGTTAGATTTTCATCGTTGGCGGGCGTCGAACCCGTCATGAAAAATTAGCAATCAATAAGGAAAGTTGCACGATCTGAACGGGAAGCCAGGCATCATATTGAATTTTGAATTTCTCCTTGATATTAGGAATTTAATTCCTTATAATTAGGTAATATATCCCTAATTATTATGATTGAACCTGGAAACTTGAAAGAAATTTTTACTGCCCTTGACCGGCAAATTGAGGTTCATGGTGGGTCTCCAATTGGACTTGTCGTGTGTGGCGGAACAGCCCTTGCTGCTCTTGGGCTTGTCAATCGTACCACTAAGGATGTTGACGTTATGGGCTCGGTTGAGGAGATTGGAGGGAGGCTTATAATTCATAAAATCGACGCGCTTCCGACCTGGTTAGGGGAAGCGGCGGAGCCGACGGGACCAGATATTTTTCAAGCTTTATGCTGCAATTGATCGAAATGATTACCATCTGCAGGATTTATTCGCCTTGAATCCAACAGATAAGGAAATGGAAGAAGCAGCGAATTGGGTTCTAACTCAAGATGTCTCAAAAGACTTCCAATTGATCCTAAAGGATTTTTTAATAAAACATGGTTACGCCACTGTCATTAAGAGAATTTAGAGAACGGTTTACCGATGGGCTGCTCCGAACCCATTGGAGACAATGGGCTGCTTTGGGTGTAGCCACCCACGTCCAGCCGGAACAAGCATGGATTATTGACCTTGAAGCATTGACAGTGTCCACGCTGAATCTTGGTTTGAGCGATGCTCGCCTTTTTGGTGCCTCGCTTGAATGGCTCATTAGACATGGTGAATGGCTAAATCTGCCGCGGCTCAAGAGAATTGCGAAGGTTTTTATGAAATCAGGGTCGTCAGCCAGGTCTCAAATGAGTCCGCTCTTAGAACCTAAGGTTTTTCAACTATTAGGTGAAACTTTAAGAAAGTTTGGCCAAAAAGTGTGGACTGGCAATAGAATAGAAAATCAAAAATTTGGGGCAGCTGCAGCCGCCGAGTATGAGACTTTTTTCCGCACGTTCCAAATGCGGAATGTTGTAACAGAACCGATTATCGAACGGTCTTCACTCCTACAGTTGAGACTTCGGAGCATTTTCGGGATAGATGCGCGAGTGGAAACTCTCATATTTCTCCTGAACCATGACAGGGGTAACTCCAATGCCATTGCTAAAGAGATCTTTTACGACCAGAAAAACATCTATGGAATCTTCCAGAAATGGTCTAAGGGAGGACTCCTGACTGTGATTAAGGCGCCGAGAGCTGGGATTGTTACTTTGGAGCGAAAGGAAGAATGGCGTAAAGCCCTTGGTATAAGAGAGATGCCTGCCTACATTAACTGGGGGCAGGTTTTTCTTTTCCTGGATGAATGTGCCAAAGCTATTCTAACGCCCCCATGGTCTAATGACGAATATTTAATTTCGTCGTTTTTCAAAGATATTCTTAATCGAGCAAAATTAATTGGTCCTTATCTTAATATGACTTTCCCCAAACCTGAAGAGTACCCAGGTGAAAAATTTTTTACTCCATTTGCATTAAAAGTATTGGAAATTTTTCCTCGCATTGCGGGGAAATGACGACAACAGAAAATTTCTTTCATCTCATGTTTCCTGCCAACTAATTCCGCATGACGGCTTCGACACCCGCCAATGGAGGGGAGATATTCAAGGGGAGGTAATTAATTCGGAGACAGTTTATAAATATTTACAAGATTTGTTTGGGAGAGCTTAACTGAAAAAACTGGCTCTCCATACTTATAATATCGCCACATTTCTTCATTGAAGAAACCTTGGCGAATTAATAGAATCAAATAATCACTGTTATTTTTATTCCCGAATTTTACGGATTTCTTCAATAATCCATCTTTCTTATATAATTCCAGTCCCCACAAGATTTTTGGTTCAATATCTGCCATATAAATCCAAAAAGTTTTTTCCGAATGCTCATTCATCCAGCGCAAAGCCCCGATATAGGCATTCCCCCAGTATTCCGGCTCAAACCCTCTTTTTGAAGCCCCATCTACTCCGCCAATAATCTCATTGAAATAAGACGACTGATAGGGATGGACCTTAAAAATTGCTGAATAAAGGGTAAGACCGAACAGGCAAATAAAAGCGAAATAAAACATTTTTTCTAATTTTATCTTTTTTGCCAAAAGGAAAATTTGCTGAAGCCCCATTCCCGCAATGATACAGACAAAGGGAAATGCTGGCAAAAAAAGTCTTACCCCATCATATTTGGGAACGGAGGGAAAAGAGAGTAATACCAGGGGAAAAAGGGCATTGAATAATAAAAATATATTCGTTCGACTCCGATGAAAAATTATTGAGATCCAGCCTATAAAAAAGAGAGCTAATATAAGGAGAGGAACTGTAATGAAAGTTAAAACCCATGGATAGTGCCAGGGAGCGATTGGCTGTTGATCTCCTAAATAATAGACATAAACCACGGCATGATGCATATGAAAGGATAAATAATCAGTAACTCTCCGGAAAGTATCCTTCCATAGCCATGGCCAGAAAGCGATGAAAATAATCGGAGGAATAATCAGCAAAGGGATGATTTTAGAAAATAGGTTGAGGCCTACTTTGGATTTTTTCTGGACGAGACTTTTTAACTCCCCGGAATGGAAAAGAAGCCAATAGAATAGAAGGGGGATGTAAATGAAGAAAGCGTTTACTTTTGTGAGGAGGGCAAAACCGAGCAGAATCGATGAAAAAATGATCCATTTTCGATCTCTCACCCCCTTCCAGTAGGTATAGATGACCATCAGCCAGAGGCAAGTTACGGGATAATCCATAACTCCTAAATGAGAATGGAAAAAAACTCTCGGTAGAAAGAAAAAGGAGGCAGTTGCCACAAGAGCAATTTTAAAATCAGTTAGCTCCTGAACGAACAGAAATAGAAAGTAAGTGGAAAAAAATACAAAAATCAGTGTGGCCAGGCGAAACGAAGAAATGGTATTTAGGAGGTTCAATCTTTCATGAAATAGATAAGTGGTTATTCCTCCTAATAATTTCGGAAGGGGCGGATGCTCGCTGTTGATTTTCCAGTATGTATCAATACGTGCGAGGGAAGGGTTCTGCCACCATTGGAAATACGAATTCCCTACGTGAAAATATACCCCCTCATCCAAGGTGATCCCATAATCGTCCAAGGAAAGGAACACAATCCCACAAAAACACGCGGATATTATCAAGGCCGCATGCTTTTTGCAAAAACTCATTGCCCTACCTGACTCTCTAATTTCCCTTTCAGGAGAGTCAATTCCTGGGCCATCTCTTTCACCTGGTGAGAGAGCTTAGATATTTGAATGGAATAATGCAAGCTAATGAGCATCAAGAAAAGGAGACCGAATATAAAAAGGGTGGTCGTGGGAGCGATAGCCCCGATGAGATGAGAGATAAAAACCAGCAGATCATACCACAAAACCAGAATGATAATGACCCCGCCGGTTAGCATCCACAACCAGGAGTATTCTTCCCGCAACTTCCTTCTTCTGACCAGCTCCACGACGAGCAACATAATCAGAATACTGGCTACGATGGCAAAAATTTTTTGTCGGAAAAGCATAGTCTTTCTCCTTTAAAATAGAGAATCATTCACCGCAGAGAGCGCTGAGAACGCGGAGAACAATAACTCATAAAAAATATTCACGAATCATTAAATATCCCCTTTAAATACTTTGCCACTTACACAAACGCCACAAATAAGATGACATCACCCACCCTAACCCCCCGAAGCTATGAAAAAATCCCATTAATCACCCCCACCCCCTGAACCATGTGAGGTTCAGGGCTTTGTCCTGCCCCCTACGTGGTGCAGGGCTAACCCTCCCCCTTTGAGGAGGAGGGGCAGCGGTTTTTGCTCTATTTTATTAGAATTTAAATAATCTCAGCCTTCTCTGCGCTCTCTGTGGTTAACAAATATTATTTTATTTGCGCAGAAGATTCAGGGTGATGGAAAGTAACATCTTGTAAACATAGTAGAGGGGTTTTAATCCACTGTGCATGGACCGTCCCTTCAAATTCGGATGCATGCCCACCGGCACTTCCCGAATTCGCAAACCAGCTCGGTGGAGCATCACCAGCACGTCTGCGTCCGGATAATCGCCAGGGAAGGCGTCACTTACGCAGAATTCTACGGCGCGGCGGCTCAATGCCTGGTAACCAGAAGTGGGGTCGGTAATTTTTTGGCCGCTCAGGAGGCTGGCAATAAACCCGAAAAGATACATTCCCATTCGGCGCAACAAGGGCACCCGATATCCTCTCTCTCCCAGGAAACGAGAGCCGATTACCACATCCGCTCTCCCTCCTCTTACCTCTGCAAGGAGGACTTGGAGCGAGCGCGGGTCATGCTGGCCATCTCCATCCATCTGCAGCACATAATCAAAGTCATACTTCAAGGCGTATTTGTATCCTGTTTGCAAGGCAACACCATAGCCCATGTTGAAGGGATGGGATAGGACTCTTGCCCCGGAAGCAATGGCTTTTTCTTCAGTTTGATCTATGGAACCATCATTCACCACGAGAACCTGGGCCTCGGGAAGCTCCTTCCTCACCCGTTGAATGAGGGAGGCGATTTGTCCTTCCTCGTTGAAGGCAGGAATCACGATCAAAATTTTCCCTTGCCCTTCACCCACCCGCATTTTCTTTCTCCTATACCCCTTTCCTTGCCACTATGAGGCAATGGAGACTGAGCCACCAGAAACGAAAGGGAAGGCAGACCACTTCCTGGATTTCAAACCCAACCTTTTCCAAGGCTTTGCGCATTTCCGACGGAGTCCACTGTCTTACGTGGCCCGAAGGGGAAAACGCCTCCTGGAATTTCAGGAAACCCAAGCGAGCGAATTTGAAGAGGAAATCGTTCGGAAAGATCAGGAGTAAAAGACCCCCTTTTCTTAACACTCGATGGATTTCCTTAAGGGCCTTTTCTGGATCAAGAAGATGCTCAACTACCTCTAAGAATAGGCAACAATCAAAGGAACAATCTGCAAATTCAAGTCCACAGGCGTCGCCGGAATGGGCGGGTAGACGGTGTTGTTTACAGATTTGTACTTTTTCCCGTGAATAATCGACGCCCACCACATTCCGACCCGGAAATTTCTTAAGGATCTTCTCCAAAGTGATCCCTTCTCCGCAGCCAACATCCAAAATATTTTTTTCATCCCCAATATAGGACATGGTACGCTTATCCCGGTAGTCCCAGTACCACCTTCCCACCCCTCCTTTTCCGTATTGTTCTCTCTGAAGGAGAGGGAAAGTCACCGGCAACCCCCTTTGGCAATGTACCAGCGGAGCAGCCCCCAGCCAACACCCCATAGGGAGCGCATTTGGTGGAAATCCCTGATCCTCCGTAGTCTGTTGAAGATATAACCCATCCGGAAGTAAAAGGCTTTATGGGCCAAGCGAAGGATCTTTCTCAATGAATCCTCCGACCAGTTTTCTGAGAGAAGCACAGGGCGTTTCCGATCTTTGTCAAAAGGGTTATTCGCGTCTACCTGGTAATACCACCCTTTAGCCTTCGCTTCATCGTAGAGCTTCGTTCCCTCAAAAGGAGAGAGAATGCTGAACTGAGCGTAATCAGGATTTAATTCTTTGGCAAATTGTATGGTCTGCAAACCTTCCCCAAAAGTCTCCACCGGAATCCCCAATATAAAGTAAGCCATTGGCTTGATTCCCGCCTGACGAGTCAGTGCAAAAGCCCGGCGAACTTGTGGCAGGGTTATTCCTTTCTGCAGATAATCCAGGCCACTCTGATTGCCGCTTTCCACCCCGTAAGCGATTAAAGAGCAGCCGGCCTTTTTCATCCAGGATAACATTTCTCCATCCACTCGATCGACCCGTCCTTCACACTTCCACTCAAACTTCAGACCTCTCTCCAAAATCCCCCGACAAATTTCCCCTACCCTTTTTTTATTTAGCGTAAAGAGGTCATCATAAATGATAATCGACCGGATTCTTAGATCCTTTACAATCTGCTCCATCTCATCCAGGACATTCGCGGCATTTCGCGCCCGCCATTTGGAGCCGAAGATCGACTTATCGCAAAAAATGCAGCGGTAAGGACAGCCGCGGGAAGTAAACATGGTAGTAACCTTTTTCCCCGGCCAGAGAGCATATCGATAGGAAGAATTGGGCAAGAGATGGCGGGCAGGGAAAGGAATTCTATTCAGGTCTTGGATGAAGCCAGCGGTTAGATTAAATTTCTGCGGACCAACGAGTCCCGGCACATCCCAGGGGTTTTTTCCTTCTTCTAACCTTTTCACAAGCGCCGCAAAGCTTTCCTCGCCTTCTCCCACAATCCCAAAATCAAGGTCTGGACAGTCTTTGAAAAAATCCTGTTTGTGGACTGATAGGTGCGGACCTCCCATGACGAGGTATCGAGTATGGGGCCGGCAGATTTTAATCGCTTGGAGGGTATTATCAATGGTCGGGGTCATGCCCCCGATCCCGATGAGGTCCGCTTTCTCTTTTCTTATCCTTTCCTCAAAATAATTCCAGCTCAGCCCTTCAGCAAAAGCATCAATAATACTTACCCTATGACCTTCCCGCTCCATCACGGCGGCTAAGTAGGCCAGCCCCAATGGTGGAACCACCACATCTTCCCGCTTTAAATCTCTTGAGGGAGGCTGAATAAGGAGGATTTTCATTCTACTTCGTTCTTCTTTTCTATTCTTTCAAAGAAATTTCCCTTGCGCTGATGCCGAACCGGTTGAACCAACTCAGGATCTCTTCTCTGCTTACGCGGGTCAACTTCTTCATCTCTTTTCTCTTTTTCCACATTTTGGTCAATCCCTGAGCGGCTGAAATATAAGCCTTCACCAGGATTATCAGCAGGTCTAAGCGAGAATACTCCCGGCTGAACCTCCCGGCAGCACCTCGGCCGGTCAGAGCTCCATATCCCTGGAGGAGAAACCGCCAGAGGGTATAAAGAGGGCTCTTCATGAGCAAAGATAGGGGAAAATATTTAACTGCCACCCATACCCGGTTTCTCTCCACGTAAAAGGCCTTGAGAGGAGAATAAGACCCACTGGATTGAGAATACCGGTGATGAACGATAGCTTCAGGAACGTAGAGGCATTTCCAGCCGGCCAACCTGCCTTTCAGTCCGACGTCCGTATCATCCCCGTAAGCAAAAAAATCCTCGTCAAAGAGCCCAATCTCTTCTAACATTTCCCGCCGGTAAAGAGCCGCACAGCCGCTGGGGAAGAGAATTTCTTCCTCTTTATCAAACTGGCCCTGATCCACCTCCAACCTTCCCCGTCCCCTGTTTAACCCATCCATGTATATGAGGTGCCCAACGTTATCGATAATCTTTGAGGAGCCCTGGAGGTAAATTTTCGAGGCCAGCATTCCTACCCGGCCATCTTCTTCCGCTGCTCTTAGCAGCTCTTCGAGCCAATGGCTGTCCGCTCGGGCATCATTGTTCAGGAGGGCGATGTATTTTCCTTTGGCCACTCGTATTGCCTGGTTGTTCCCTCGGGCAAAACCTACATTCTCCTCGTTTCTCAGGAGGTGGCCAAATTCTGGTGAATGGGATTGTAGATACTCGAACGATCCATCGGTGGAACCATTATCCACAACGATGACTTCAAAATCAGAAAAGGTCTGGTGGCGCAGGGAATTCAGGCATTCTTCCAGGTAAGCTTTTCCGTTCCAATTCACGACAATGACCGATACGAGGGGTGGGAGCATAAAAACCTACTGGCCGATGAAAAAATACTGGCCCATGGAAGCATATCTAAGATGATTTTTGCGAGCTTCCTGGCTTTTTTCTTTCCATCCTTTTTTCTCGTACAGCCGAATTAAAGCTTTATAGACTGGCACATATTCTGGTTCGAGCTTTGCCGCTCTTTCCATGAAGGAAATGGCCCGGTCAACATCCCCTTCTTTTTCATAAAAATTTCCCAGATTCCAATGAGTTCTGGCATAAAAGGGGCGCGCCTGGAGAGCCAGTTGAAGTTCCTTGATTCCTTCTTCCTTACGTCCCTGCTGTAAGTGAATGATCCCCAAATTATTATGACACTCCGGCGACAGGCGGGGGGTCAGAACGATGGCCTTCTGGAAGGCCTGAGTTGCTTCTTCCATTTTCCCCTGATGGAAATAAATATACCCGAGATTCAGGAAGGGTTCACCAGCTTTGGGATTGAGCTGGATTGCCTTCTTAAACTCCTCGATAGCCTCGCCCGTGCGACCGACATGGTTAAGAGCTAACCCCAGCCCCGAATGAGGGCGGCTTTTGTTTGGAGACTTTTCTGTCGCATCCTCCCATAAGGTCCAGTAACTGCTCCAGGTGAAATTTCGCAGAATAGTGGCAAATCCATAAAGTTCCACCACCAGAGCGCAGAGGAAAAAGAAAACCAGCTTGCTTGCCCGCCTACTTGTTTTTACTTTGGCTCGAAAAATCCAATCCGCAGCCAGGGCCATGATCACCGCATACCCCACGGAAGGGAGATAAAGCCACCGGTCTGTAATCACGTCCTCCAGGGGGATCAGGCTGTTTGTCGGCAGAAGGTTTACGACAAACCAGAGCCCAAAAAAACCTACTAACCGGGAAAATTTAGCTATCTTCCATATAAGGAGAGCAAGGGCTAATAAGATAGAGAGAGAAAAAATGACCTGGCTTTCAAGAATTGAATGCGAAATGGGAAAATCATAATCGACATTGAGATTCAAAGGCAGAAGTAAGGTGCCCAGGTAGTGAACCCAGGCCCGGAGTTGGGTGAGAAAATTTTCATAGAGAGGCCGGATGATCTTAGAGCTATACTGCATGGACCCAAAAAAATGAAGTCGGATCACCAGGTAGATTATGGAGAGCAGGCCGTAAGGGAGAAGAGAGAAAAGTCGCCTTCTCCAGGTCCGTCCGAGAGGAAAAAGGAAATTGAAGAGGGCTAAGATTATGAGCAACGTGATGGCTGCCTCTTTAACCAATAAGGCACAGGCATAGCTGAATGAGGACAGAAAGAGTTGATGGATTTTTCCGGTAAATTTATATTGCATGTAGGCCCAAAATGCTAAAAGGAAGAAAAAGGCCGTGAGCAAGTTAGAACGCCCTACGATGTAGGTTACCGATTCAGTCTGTACCGGATGGAGAGCAAAAACTGAGGCCGCAAAAAGGGCGGTCAGCTGATTTCTTGTCGGATTAAATCTTTCCTCGTCGGGAGTAATACGCAGAAAAAGGAGCGTGATAAAAAAGACCAAAAAAGCACACAGCGTATGAAGAATGAAATTGAAAAGATGATATCCAAAGACTTCCAATCCCCCTAAGGAGTAATTCAATGCGAAGGAGAGCATCAGGAGGGGCCGATAGCCACTTGTTTCTTTGACCAGGCCACTTCCCAGTTGGGGATTTAGAAAAAATTGGGGGTAATTGGCCGGGTCTTTAATGGCTGGGTTTTTGAGGATAACATGGAAATCATCATACTGGAAGGAATTTTGAAAAGAATTGGAGTAAGCCAGAAGGATGAGAAGCGTGACGATCAGGCAATAAGACAGATTTTTCTTGGCAAATTTTATCATGCCCCATTTTACCAAAAAAAGGGGGAAAGGTAAAAACCCTTCCCCCCTTTTCCAGGCTTCTGCCGAATGAAATCTCCCCCTTATGGAGGCGTGATATTTCCTCCGGAATACACTGTATAGAGCTGCGCACCTGTAGCAACCGCAGTGTCATATTGAGCCGTCATTTCCAGGCTGGTCATACTGCCAACCACAACGCTCCAAACCACATTCGATGATGGTCTGTAGCCATATGCCTGTATAGCAGCTGGGCCCACGGTTCCCGCCGGACTATCGCTAAAGAATGCCTGGGACGCCGTATACATATTTTTCAGGTCTGATTTGGCCGTGGCATTGTAACCCCTCAGTCTGTAAGCCGTGAACTGCGGGATGGCGATGGCTGCCAAAATTCCGATGATCGCGATGACGATCATCAACTCGATCAACGTAAAGCCTTTTTCACCTCTCCGAAACTTCCTTAACATCTAATTACCTCCTTTTTTGATTTTTTACCTAAATTGTTAAACCCAAAAACCTTTTTCCTGGCTTACTTCCCCTGCTTGTTATCCCCAATTCACCTCCTTCCATCCCTATCTTTTTGATAATTTTAGCTGCAATTTTTTTGCCAATTCTTCATGGAAAATGAAAAGCTTCTATAATCCATTGATTTTAGAGATATTTCCCAGAAAATTGTTAAAAAAGGCTCATTGAAAAAGGACTTCGAACAATGGAAAATCGGACAAAAAATGTCATGTAATAAATATTTTTTGTCACTTTCTTCTTCGGCAAATTGGAACTCGACGAAATCGTAGAAAGTCAAAAACACCTTCCTCTCCCTTGACGGGAGAGGGCTTGCCCTGTGGAGTGAATTCCAATACTGCACAGGGTAAAGGTGAGGGTGAATGATGGGGATATTTCCGCCGCTTAATGGACCCCCCCTCCCCTTTACCCCCTGAAGGTGTGAAATAATCCCATAAATCACCCCCACCCTCCCCCTCCCCGAAGGTGTGAAAAAATTGGATGGAATATGAGTCCCCTCCCCTGGCGGGAGGGGATGAAGGGAAGGGGGATAAATAACGTAAAGGAATTCCCCAATTCTTCACCCTCACCCTCCCCTCTCCCATCAAGGGAGAGGCAGTATAGTTGGATTTTTTCACACCCTCCCCCCCGTCAAGGGGGAGGGAATTTATCTTTGTATTTCAGTATATTGACCCTCTCCCCTCGCGGGAGAGGGTAGGGTGAGGGGGAGCGGGAAATTCTACTTTTTACCAGATCGTCAAACTTGGGTTTCGTCGAATTGGAAAGGAGCAGAGATGAGTTCGAGGCTTGCTTTTAGATAAAGAATAATGGGGGAACCCGGTTTCGGGTCTAAAAAGGCGCTTTAACGAACAGAGAGTTTATGAATTATATAGTGAAAGACCAAAGAAAGTAGTCATCGAGAGGAGTCCCGCGAAGCGCGGGACGAAGCGGGTCGTATCGACCTTCACGGAGTTTACCCTAAGCAAGATAACGAGATTCTTCGCTTCGCCCTGTACACCATGCGGTGCAGGGCTTCGCTCAGAATGACAAAAAGCGAAGGATTCGCAATGACACCCATGGGTTGTCAACTTTTTTATTGCGTTCACCATAATAGATTGGGTTACTGGCTTAAGGTATCAGTTACAGAACCGTCAGCGTTGATCATGTAGGTACCCGTCAAACTCGCATGGCTACCCGTTACATCCCCGTTTGTGTCCACGACGATTGTAACGTTGAGGGATACCCTTGCCGGGGGATAATTAACCATTGGTCCTGGCCCGATGCAGGTCTCAGCGGGTGGAGTACCTCCCAAGTTTTCAGCGAGCCATGCCTGCACTGCGGTATGGGCGTTTTTTGTATCAGAGCGGGTGGTCGCCATAAAACCTCTGACTCTGTATTTGTTGAACTCCGGTATGGCAATGGCTGATAAGACCCCCAAAATGGCCATAACGATCATTAATTCTACCAAGGTAAAACCTTTTTGTTTTTGGCGAAATTTTCTTAACATTCTGCCTCTCCTA
>Ga0315312_1001769_pt1 | contig 16037 bp, 7 predicted proteins | sample TDP7_MG_FD_203629 | JGI IMG/M metagenome (GOLD analysis project Ga0315312, IMG submission 203629) | Freshwater sediment microbial communities from Lake Towuti, South Sulawesi, Indonesia - TDP7 | ecosystem: Environmental > Aquatic > Freshwater > Lake > Sediment | place: Indonesia: South Sulawesi... | reverse complement strand
CAGGAGTTGTGTCATGGACTCTTAAAGGGTTTGCGAATGCTCTCCAAACAGTCAGTATAGAATCCTTAGAGTTCCATAACTGTAACAGGGACTTTGAGAAATGGGCAGAACTGTCACTAGGCGACAGATTATTCGCAAAGCAGCTGAGTAGAATAAGGGTCTCAAGAGTGAAGGGAGGAGAGCTTAGAAAGTTACTGGCCAAAGCTGCCATTGAAAGACACAAGGAAGTAAGTGAATGAAGTAAGCAGATGGATATGTCTAGTAAAGGACTTTTCACAACCTTTCTTGATCTGAGGATAGAGACTGCTTCACACATACTCTCTGGGAAACGCATCATTTCTAGAAACCTTTAATATAATCACATAGAAATGGGTTAATGTGAAACCTAAGATGTGAGGAATTGCCATGCCCAAGTTGGCTATAAATGGCGGACCGCGTGAAGCCGCTCGGTTAAGAGAGAAAATACCGGAGTGGCCAAAGGTTACTGAAAATGACAAGAAAGCTCTCACAGAAGTATTGGAGAGTCGAAGCTGGTGTCGCATATATCCGGGTTCGAAGGCTGAGCAATTTGAAAAAGCATTCTCGGAATATCATAATGCCAAATACGGGATCGCAGTGGCCAATGGCACGGTTGCTTTAGAACTTCCCCTGAAGACTCTTGGTGTCGGCTTTGGTGATGAGGTTCTTGTTCCAGCGGTCACCTTCATAGCAACAGCTTCAGCAGTTACTGAGGTCGGAGCGGTCCCAATATTCGTTGACATAGACCCCGAGACAGCAACGATGAGTCCTACGGTCCTAGAGAAGTCGATAACTAAAAGGACAAAGGCCGCTATAGTTGTCCATTATGGCGGGTACCCGGCGAACTTCGATGAGATACTCCCAATCGTTAGAAGACATAATCTCTTCCTTATAGAGGATTGTGCACATGCGCATGGCACAGAATGGAAAGGAACCAAGGTAGGCGCCATAGGAGACATGGGCGGGTTCTCCTTCCAAGAGAGCAAGTCTCTCGCCGCGGGAGAAGGCGGTATTGTCCTCACAAACGATGAGAAGTTGGCTGAGAGGGCAAGGTTGATACACAACATAGGCAGAGTTGTCGGGAGACCCGGGTATGAGCATTACATTCTAAGCTCAAACTATCGCATGACGGAGTTCCAAGCTGCGTTGCTCCTGTCCAAACTGAAGAGCCTGCCACAAGAGGTTGAGCTGAAGCATTCTAACGGGCAGTACCTAGCTGATAAGCTTAGACGGATAGGAGGGGTTGAGCCACTTAAAAAAGACTCAAGAATCACCAAACGAGGATATTACTACTTTGTCATGAGATATGACGAGAACGAGTTCAACGGGCTTCCAAAAGAGAAATTCCTCCAAGCCCTATGGGCTGAAGGGGTTCCAGCTGACTCTGGTTATGGAATGCCTTTATATAGGCAGCCAGCCTTCAAGAACGAAAATCTGAAGGGCGTGGTACTTGGAAGAGTACGAATGCCGGACTACGAGAAGCTCTACCTCTCGGGCGCGGAAGAGTTCACTGCCGAGGAGATAACTCTGCCTCACCCCATTCTATTGTGTGACAGGGAAGCAATGGATCTCGTCGTAAGTAGTATAGAGAAAATCAAAGATAATGTTAAAGAGTTGCTGTTACACGGAAATCTTTAGATAAAGTTCTGCGGAGCGGAACAACCGCCTACAAGATGCCAAGGACAAGTCTTTTATGTTTCATTGGGATACCCTATGGACATTACTTACAATTTATGTAAAGAGTAAAAATTGAGGGGAGCACCATGGTTAATATATCTGTAAGCTCGTGGAGCTTGCATCGGGAACTGCCGTTTTTCTGGAGTAAGGATGTTCTAAGCAGGATCAGTCTATTGGATTTCCCCGAACTATGTATTAAGGAGTTTGGGGTTGATGCTGTAGAGCTCTGCCAGATGCATTTTCTCTCGACGGACCAGAACTATATCGAGAAGGTCAAGGATGCCCTAGATCGCTCAAGACTTAAGCTTGTGAACGTTCCAGTTGATGTAGGCTATGCAGCTGAACCAGATGTGGAGCGGCGGAAAGCTGGTTTCAACATAATAAGAAAATGGTTCGAGATAGCTAGATACCTCGGTTCTCCTTCTATCAGGGTGAATACGGGCAAAGGTAAAGGTGAGGAAGCCCTTCAGACAGCGATAGATGGATATAGGGAGCTTGCTGAGATGGCTGAAGAAACGGACGTAAGGCTCCTTATAGAGAACCATGGAGGAATCTCCGAAAAGGCAGAGAACATAGTCAGGATTATTGAGGAAGTAGGAAGCCAATACCTTGGAACATGTCCGGACTTTGGAAACTTCCCACCTGAGACGCGATACGAAGGATTGGGAAAGCTAGCAAAATATGCGGCTATCGTGCACGCAAAAACATTCGAGTTCAACAAAAAGGGAGAAGATACAAAGATTGATGTGAAACGATGCGTGAACATCCTCAGGCAAGAAGGCTTTCACGGATATTACTCGGTTGAGTTCGAAGGACAGGGAGACCAGCGCGAAGGCGTCAAGAAGACGATTGCATTGTTGAAAAGGTACCTCTAACCTAGTTGCTTATAGCTCAGATATTTTCACTTCTCTGCCAAGTTTGGCTGATTCGTAGGCTGCGTTTGTAACCTGCATGACTTTCAGTCCGTCTTCTCCTGGAGTTTTCGGCGTCTTGTCCTCTAGGCATGCAGTGGCAAAGTCAGTTAGCAGCATCCTCATATTCACCCCCCACAACTCTGGGAACTCCATTTTAATTGCGACCTGCTGTTCTTCCATCTTGGTATAGTGGGTGAAGGGATGCATCCTGAGTCCACTCTTGGTTCCAAGGATGATCGCCTCATGTGCGTCGTCGTAGTTCGCTGCCCATGCTGTCTCAAATAAGGCTATCGGTCCGTCTTTGAACCTTACGAGGGCGGATGAATGTTCCTCTACATCGAAGGTTACATCAAGTTTCGGCAGGTCTTCTATCCCCCGGAATGTCATCGCGCTTACGGTTTTCGGTTGAGGGCTTCCTAGAAGGTAAAGGATCACATCTATGTCATAGCATCCTATATCGATGAGGGCTCCGCCTCCAGCCTTGGCAGAGTCTATAAACCATTTCGATTGAACGAGAATATCTATCCCAGGTCGCCCCCTTCGCCTGTAGCTGCTGACTCTAGCGTAATAGACCTTGCCTAGCTTGCCATCAGAGATGTATCTCCTTGAAGTCTCAACTTCTGGATCAAACCGGCTGCGAGCGCTACAGATCCCTAGTTTCACATTGGCTTTCTTACAGGTTTGGACCATCTTCTCAGCTTCTTTCGCACTCATTGCCATCGGCTTTTCGCATAGAACATGTTTGCCGGCGGCTGCAGCGTCGCATGTTATAACGGCGTGGTTGAATGGTGGCGTGCATACGCTTATCGCGTCCAACTTGTCTAAATCAAGAAGCTCGTGATAATCCGCATAGCAATTCTTCACTTTGAACTCTTTAGCGACTTCTTTTAAGGCTTCTTTACTAACATCAGATATTCCTACTAACTCAGCATTCCTAACCGAGCCCAGTGCACGTAAGTGCTCCTTACCTATGGTGCCGACACCTACAACACCAATCCTCAAGGCTTTACCCATATCTACTCCTTCCTGTTAGTACGTTAGAATATATCTTTAAGGGCTCTAGAAATTTATTAGTTGCGGTACGCAAAAAGTAATGCTTAGCAGGTTCATTCGCTAGCTTTCACAAAGGCATGCATCTAGTCTGCAGACATAAGCTGCATAAACGTTTCCGTCGACTCCTCCACTAGTCTTTCTTCTATGAAATAGCATAATCTCTTCTTCTCATTCAATCCAGCTATAGTCATGGCAATGCTTAGGAGTCCATCGTCGGAGTCGGTGCAGATGATGTCGACTTCTCGAGCCAGTGTGCTTAGCTTTCTGACCAGCTCTTTGATTTCCTTTCCTTCAACGGTGCTAAGTTGCATGGCTGGTATCAGTAAGCCTTGGTTACGTAGTTTTTGTTCAACCTCTAGGATTGGTCTCTTAGTCGCGACTGTTCTGCGCGAAACGATCCAGACCAATTGTGGGTTATAGACTTTTATCAGACGGATAATCAAGTCTGTGGAGTCGCTTAGTGGCACTAACATCCTTGACCCGAAGGAGACCCATTCTAGAGCAAGCTTCCTTACGTATGAAGTGACCTCGTGGACATAGGTCTCAGCGAAACGCGGATAAGTAGATATGGGCCTACAATCCAGCGATATTGTAAAGTCTCCATTGCTTCTTTTCACCGTCATCTTGGCATCTGAAGTGAATGGTCTGCCGCCGCCCCTTGAATATCTAAAATAGACATGATACACTGGGTAGCCATCGATTATTTGCATTTCTTGGCCTATGTTGCTCACGGCTATCTCTAATCCGGTTTCCTCTTCCTTCATTCTCTTGCATAAATGATCAACAAAGCTTTCAACTTTCTTGGGAGGAATCTTTGCGGGTATGTTGGTTGACCAGATTCCGGCAACGGTTGGGATTCCTTCTAGCTTCCATCTCCTCAGTAAAGAGGGGGTTGCCAGAGTCGAGGCTTTCAAGGCTGGGGCCAAGTATGATAGAATCGTAGTGAATATTGTGAGCCCAATAATGGTGACCATGTCTCCGGATGATGCCTTGACATCTGTCGGTACATAGATCCCCATGAGACTTAGGATTTTGAAGGTGATGATGCCGATGAGGTAGCCTATGCCTCCACCCGTGAGTCCTACAATTAAAGCCTCAGCGAGGAATATGTAGGTTATGTGGGAGGGGTTCAGGCCTACCATTGACAAGATCGATATCTCCTTTCTTCTCCCATAGATTCCCGCCATCATTACTGCAGCAATGTTCAAGATTACAAGCACAAGCGGAACGATCATAAGGGACCCTGTCACTTGCATGACGATTGAAGATGCGACGTAAAGGTAAGCTACATCCGTCCTCGGATATGCCTTGGTAAAGTAAGATGATAGCAGACTCAGCCTCATCGCGAGATCTTTCGACTGAGATTCTGAGGTTTGAATGTAAGCCTTCGTCAATACAGCCCCAAGCTCAGCAGCAGTATACGTGTTGGTAATCACTATCTCGTCTCCAGTACAGAACTCAATCTCTCCAAGTGGGTTCACCTTCTCAGGTAGCCATACCACATCGTCGATGTCTTTTATGCCCACAATCCTGTCAGGGTCGAAGAAGCCAGCGACTTCGAGCTTCGCCCCTGCGACCACGATTCTATCCCCAACCTCTACCCCTGTTTTCTCCGCCAAATTTTTACTTATGAGGACATTTTTTGAAAGCGTTAAAATGCTGTCCAGGCTGCTTTGGGAAGAGACGATGTTTGAGATTGTCTGTATGTTGGGGTCTGCAATTGTTATACCAATGACCCCACGGATCTCGAAAGGCGGTGTTCCGATGTAGCCGAAAGGATCTCTTCTTGGCATGCTTTGCGCCTTCACTGCTATTCCTTTGACCTCGGGTTGAGCCACTATCCAAGTGATGTCATCGTAGTTGAGCGGCTCGTCTATCCTTGAAGCGATCACGATGTTGGTCTGTGTGAAAGGCGTCAATGGGGTCACTTTGATCTCTCTTGTTGATATGACCGTTGAGACTGTCGTCAACCAAGTGAACCCGACGACCATTATAGTCACAGAAGTTAGGATGAGGATAGTCCTGAGTTTTCTCCTTTTCATGTTCCTTATCGCTAAGGAGGAGGAGACGACGATGGCTGGTATCAGTGAAACTCCGCCCACAGACCTTACATTTCCAAAAAATTCGCCACCGAGAGACAAAACTAACGTCACCAAGAACATTATATAGCCCACTGCTACGTAGTCGTTTACAGTGGCGTATCTGAAGCCCGGATATGTGTAGTACAGTAAAACAAGAATTGCAGAGAGAAATAAAGACGTAAAGATCAACTGATCGCCCTTTTTGTCGGTGCATAGGGATGCCACACTGGAACCCGTAAATAACAAGATTAACATAAGCAGTGGGAGTGAAGTAGCCGACTCGCTCTGCAACCTATCGAGTTCAGAGATGATGTTTTGGCAAACACTGTAAGCCTCTTTCAGGTGGTAAGCCGCTACGAAGACTTCATCTCTTGAAAGGGCATATGAAGCCTTTGCAAGGGTTTCGTTCACATATCGGAGGCGGTCTATCTCCAACGCTACATAAAGACCATGCCTTTCAGCTTCCTCTATTTTTTTAACAGTTTCCCTAAGCACATCTCTGGTTAAGTCGTCGTTTCTGCCGAGGATGGTCTTGGCCAATGTTTTAGTGACCAATTGCTCATCGTTTTTTAAGTTGAAAGGCTTTCCATCATTGTCAATGATAGACGGCCCAAGTATTTCGCTGTTATCTGATGTCACCCTAATAATAACAGGGGTGTCTGCCGGCACAACAACAATGTCTCCAGTTGCATTAATGAGATATAGCATGTATGGGCTCAGGCTACCATAGGTTGAGATCCACGAAGCATTCCAGCCCGAAGTCTGAGGGATTATTGTGAGAAGCAGCTTCAAGGGCTCTTCACCTTCAACTGGAGGTATATTAGCCAAAACTCTAATCATTGCGCCTGGGATTAGCTCCAGAGAAACTGGCACCATTCCTCCAGGCTTGATAGCACCTAGGTCAAGGTATAATGGAACATATACTCTCGATGTGCCCATAAGGACTGGTCCAAGTATTGCAACATGTCGACCACCAGGCAGTGTTAGTTTCGCCATGCCAGAAGCGTTCGTCTCAACATAATATGTCTGGCTTCCATCTACAATTACACTAAATTTAACATCTGGTACAGCGCCACTCCCCTTAGCGGTGACAAGTATCTGAGAGGCGGCTTCCACTGTAAAGCTTACATTATTCCTGTCGATGATGTTTCCGTTAGATGTTAAAAGAAAGGTTTCGAGAATGATAGAATGGTCTGCGTCTGTGAATGCTGGAATGTTCCAGATTACGTTCCTCGCCTTGAGCGGTTGACTCTCCCCGTCGGGGACTAATATACCCGATATCTCTTCTTGGAGTAGAGTCTCGTTACTTGTCAGGTCTACGAGCCTCCACCTCAATGTAGTGTTCTCAAAGACACGAGGAAGGTCGTTCACGATGTAGAGGTCAAACTCGAGTGTTGAGTTTGACGTGTAGAAGATTTTGAACTTGTCTCTGATTTCATATTCGCCTTTCCAGTCTATCAACACGTGGGTTGGGTTATAGGCGTTCTTAACGATGTAGTAAGCATCCTTCGGTATTCTGTAATAGTCGATGATAGACCAGGTGACAGCAGGATGGCAATCGGTAAGCATGAATAATGCCATTCCGCCAAGATTGTTATACTTCAGCGATCTGAACCTTTCGATCGCCGTCTTCAGTAATATGCTCTGATATTCTTGGCTGGCCTCGATGTACGTTCTGAGGTTTGGATAGGCATTTGGTGGTCCTATTCCGATGTTCTCCCACTGCCAAGATTGGTAATCTCGGTAGATCAATTCAGATAATTCCTTAGACATTGGAGGCCAAGTAATGTTCAACGCGTCCCAGAATGGCGATTCTGCATTCGGCAGGGATTGGGCTCCAAACTCCGTTGGGAATCCAGGAGTAAGCGTCTTGTATTCTTCCCATCTCCCATTATACCAGCCATTATAAAGATGCTCATCCATGTCTCCTGACGAAGGAAGAGCTGGTCGAGATGGGTCAAGGTTCCTTACCAACCCGTGAAGCTTAAGGTCGATCTCCCGGTTCAGCCTCGCATTGTATAGGTCTCCCATCCAAGGAGATATCCAAGGAGGCTCGTTGTGAACATTCCATAAGACTATGCTCGGGTTGTTGTACAGGAGGTAGACCATCTCTATTATCTGTTGTTGGGCGTTTGTTTCGAAGTTCTCCATCTCTTCATTTGAAACGTCATTTGCATAGGCGAAGATGAAAGGCCCATCGGACATCACCAATATCCCAAGTTCATCCGTGGCTTGGTAGAACTCAAAAGGCTCAACGTGAGCATGTACCCGGACGAAATTGATATTTGCCTCTCTAAACATATCAAGGTCATTTGAGAGTTTGCTCTTGTCCGACTTAGACAGGTTGAAATCAGAGATGTAGTTGCCTCCACGCAGAAAAACTCGGCGGTCATTAATTCGCCACTCATTAACCCCCAGAGCGATCGACATATCGACTTTCCTTATGCCGAACCTTAGTTTCTGGTATCCTTGAAGCTCGTCATCCACATAGACCTTAACCGTGGCATTGTAAAGGTTTTGGGCACCCTGGTCCCATGGCCACCAGACTCTCGGGTTGTCTATGTCTATAATCTGGGTTGTTGTCTCCTTTTCTCTTGGTGCTAGTGTCATGTCAAAACTATGCATGACAGGTTCTTCGTCAAAGTTATATCCCGAGACTTCAACTTGGACTGCCGCTGTGACACCTTTGTCTCCGCGGTTACTGACCCTTAGTGTCACTTCAGCACGGGCTTCTTCTCCTTCGATCTGTGCCTTGATAAGTGCTAGGTCCACTGTGACTTGACCGCTCAGGGCTATCTCAACCTCTCGCCAAAGTCCTATAGGCGTGAACCAATCACGGTTTACTAGCTGTCCAAGAGCCCAGTTCGGATAGGGTTTGCAGTCCCAGTCGTTGTAGACTCCCTCGATATGGATTTTGTTCTGAAGCTCAAGCTCCACGGGCGACCTCAAACAAACGGCTAAGATGTTCTTGCCCTCTTCAAGGTGATCGGTGATGTCGAAGTAGAAGGGTGAGAAGTATCCTTCATGGCTACCTAGGTATCCTCCATTAAGCCAAACATCCGCAATGAGCCAAGCGCCTTTGAAAACAAGTCGAGCTCTTTGATTCTCGTATTTGCTTAGCTCAAACTCTTTTCTGAGCCAGATCGTGTCGTTAGAAACTGTTGCTGCCCATAGAAATGGTATCTCCAATTGCCTCCACATGGTTAAGTTTAAGCCGGGTTCATAGTAGCCTTTCCTTGTCCCATTCCTGTACGAATCGATTATGTACTTCCATTGTCCCCCAAGATCCACTGAGGAGTTCTTGTAGTAATCAAATTGTATGAATCTTGCTAACGTCTCTTCAACAATCTCTTGGCTTTGGTCAACGAAGATGTTCTTTATGGTTGAAGATAGAGCTAAGGTGGCAATTGTGATAATAATGATAAGAGAGGCTATGACCATCTCTTTCCTTCTATACAAGACCATCGATCCCTTCATTAGGTCATGATTTGCCGTTTTATGATCCGAGTGTGATATTATGGCTAAATGCGTTCATATAAACCTATGTTGCCAATTCAACGCTTATTCTAATAGTCTAATTCAATATGTGGTCAGGCGGTAATGCATTCTTGTCCGTCTAAGTAAAGACAAAAATATGAGAACTATTTGGTTATAGTGATTAAAATGCGAATGTTGAGAGCGGGGTTAGTATTCCTCTTAATAATCACAGTGCTCTGCCTCATCCAGGAAACACAGATAGTCTCTGCAGCTGAAGATGTTGCATTAACTGTTAGGGTTCAAACATGTGATGTTGAAACAAGTCTGCCAATCCCGAATATGACGGTCTCACTATACCTGACGACTCGGGAAAGCGTCTACTTTGTATCGGAAAGCGAACTTGTGACCTTCCAGGGCGTAACTAATGGTGATGGACTGATTGTTACGACACTAGACATCACCGAGGTTCCTCAGGAGCCATTGCGGCTTCTTATCACATCTCTATTTTCTCAACCTCCTGCATTGTGGATAGTTGAGAAGGTTGCGGGCGATGAAGAATACAACCTATGGGGTAATGGTGAGGACTGGCAAGGGCCAAGGTGGATGGGGTTACAACCAGACCAATTTTTCTACAACATATCAACATACATATTCCCGCTTCCAATACCCCTTTCCACCTATGAGGACGGGTCAACAGTTGAGCTTACCCTTTACCTGAGACGGGGCAGACTTGTGAACTTGACGCTTATCAACCCGTTCCAGGGAGATGACCCTTGGTATTTTAGAGCTGTTCCATCTTATCTATGGAGAGGCTATTTTGATCAAAGAAATCTATACTACTCTGCGAATTGTTACCTAAGCGGAAACTTCGCACCCATAGACAATACTACATTAGTGGTTGCACCCTTGGACAGGCGACTAGAGGGAACGGCTCTCATAGCAAGAGTTTCAGGGCTACGTTCTTGGGGAGGCTTCGATGAAATTCTGAGGAGCTGGACATTCAGCTTCTCTTTCGCCCCAGAAGAAAGCGACAGAATAAACCTTACCCCCCTAGCATTGCAGACGATACGTAAAAACTCACAAGACGAGCTCTCTCCACTTTTAGGAGATTTGAAGGCACGTGGGTTCTCGGTTTCCCACTACTATACTGAACTTGGCAGGATGGTATACAATTACGAGCAAGCCATCTCGGCATTTGAGGGTAATAGTACTTCTGAAGGTGTCGTTTTCTCTAGGAAAGCATATGAACTGTATGGCTCTTTGATGGGCAGTATCCAGAGAATCCCAACCTACGCCCTACCACAAAGCGGATGGATTATTCTAACTCTTCTTTTCTTCTCTTTCTGCCTCTCGTGTTTGGTAACTGAGGATAGAGCAAAGGCACTTGTTTTATTTGACCTACTTTTTTTCACTGTGTTCGTTGTTTTCGCAATGACACAGCCATACCTTAAGCTATTCCTATCTGACCCGGTTGCCTCGTTCCGCAAGCTTGACATCGAGTTTCTTGGTGCATTCATGCAGATAGGTATCCCCGCGATTATGATAGCTTTGTTTCTCGCCTTGAGCAAGATGATAAGAGACCTATTCAGACAGTCTTTTGGTGTAGCCCTTAAAAATCTCCGGAGACGAAGAATGAGAACGATCTTGACATTAACAGTGATATTGATTGTTTCTGCGTCTGCTATGTGCCTTCTCTCCACGGAATATCCTGTGCACTCGATGGTTGCTACGCTTCCCTTACAGCCCCTTGTCCCATATGGCTTGGTCGTCTATAAGTACAGCTTCGGCGTCACTTCAGTTTCACCTCTTTCATTTCAGCCTTTCGAGATAAACTGGCTGGCTCAGCAAGGGTGGGTAAATGCTTCAAGTATATATGGTGTGAAACTCGTAAGCATTTCAAACAGCACTACTAGGCTTCAACGGTATAACCAGTTCTACCTTGCCGTGGTTAACGAATCTTTCTTAGAAAGGTTCACCAATGTCGGTGAGGTTCTAGGTTCCCAGAGGTTAGCTGATGGTGGCTATCGAGAGGTTCTAATTGGTGAAAGAATAGCAGAAGCCTATGAGCTCAAAGTTGGCAGTGAGATTCTGATAGATGGCAAAGCCTTTACTGTAAAAGGCATTTTTAAAGAGCCAGATGTTGGAGAGCGTCTTTTAGAAATTAATGGAGAAAATCTTCTGTATCGTGTGTATGATCCAGCCACAAGGACCGTAATTGTTCCACCCACGGTTTACCCTCCCTATCCTCAAACAGGCTTCATGGCTGCTTCGTTCTTAATCGGCTCAATTCACGACTTCAGCCCATCAGAACTTAACATGTACAAGGTTAGTTTGGTTATGAAGCCAGAGTTTGCGAACGATATAGATAAGATCGTGGAAGATGTTCTGTGGGCTTCATATGAGAGGAAAGAAGACTATGTAAACACATTCTCAATATATGAGGTGAAAAGCGGAAGAGTCTCATGTAAATATCTGTCATTCGAGACACTTACAGTAGTTGGATCGTGGCAGACGCAGATAGCTCCCCTAGCAATATGCGGAATGATAGTGTTCGTGACTCTACATGGTTCAGTCTTCGAACGGAAAAGCGAGATAAAGACCCTTTCAGCTCTGGGCCTGAATCCATTAAGGATACGAATGATGTTCCTGATTGAAGGCTTAACCTTAGGCGTCTTGGGAGGGGTTCTGGGCTATGTACTCGGTTTTGGTCTTGTAAAGCTTGGAAACATTGCCTTGCTGGAAGGCATCGAAGAAAATATGGCCACCGGGACTCCGCTGTTTGTTTCCATGGTGATCTCTGTCCTAGTCTCAATTGCTGGCTGCTTGTTGCCCGCTAAGGAAGCAGTTCTTCTAGCGGTTCCAAGCAAGGAACTCTTGAAGAAATACGCAGGGATCATCGATGTTCGCGGGAACTATGCAGTCCTAGATGTACCTCTTCGTATAAACGTCCGCAATCTCGGGTCTTTTGACACTTTCATCATAGATATCGCTAAGAGATACCCCATGACGAGCACTCCGCATGGCATGTTTGTCGCCGATGTTGAGAAAAAAGAAACGATGGACAGTTTGGCTTACGATATCACCGTATGTTACGCCTCGGAAAGAACAGCCCATTACCTTGTCAGGGCGGCACTGTCAAAAGAGACTGAACCTATTAAAGTGACAACTTATATCTTTCCATTAAGCGGAGATAGCCTTGAGATAATTGACCGCTGGACAGTTGACCATGAACATCTGCTTCCAAGACTAGCACCAATCATACGGCAAGACTTCCTTGGTTACATTGAGAGAAAATGATAAACAAATCCCATTTATCTATAGACAGACCCACTTTCATCCTCGAGAATACTATCCGGCAGATATGGGTAGAATTTCCTGTTTTAAACCAGAATCATCAAAAGATGGTCTTAAGATCATTGAAGACAAGCTTGGCAGCACCTAAAGCCGAGGCGTTGCCACCGAGAGCTGATGGCACTATTTTGACTGTTTTCGCAGTATAAGGTTGGGTATATGAGTTCACTATATGCTTTATGTCATCCAGAATAAGGTCTGAAGCCTCTCCTACTCCACCACCTAACACGACAACGTCGGGACCTAGAATGCTTAAGATGTTTGAGACGGCTATGCCTAAGCATCTCGCCGTCTTCTTGACGATATCCAGAGCAAGCTTATCGCCTTTCCTTGCTGCTTCGAAGACGATCTCGCTGGTGATTCGATCCGCCTTGCCGTTCACCATAGCCAGCATGTTAGTTTCAGCTCCTTTCCTCAACGCCTCAATGGTTCTCAGAGCGATGTTAGGACCGGAAGCAAGGGATTCGAGGCATCCCTTGTCGTAGGTTTGATACATGAATTCCTCTCCGAGCAACATCCACCCGATTGCGCCAGCCACCATGTTTCCCTTGTATGGTTTTCCATCTATCAGTATTCCGGCACCGATGCCTGTGCCTATAATAATGTAGACTACATTTCTGGAGCCTCGAGCTGCCCCAAGCCACTGTTCCCCAAGTACTGATGCAACTCTGTCGTCGTCAACGAATATCGGCTTCTTGATACCAAAGTCTTTCCGAAGCAGTTTCCTCAGCGGTAGATCGCGCCATCCGACTAGATTCGGTGCCCACACAACAAATCCGTTTGAGCTATCAACTATTCCCGGAACAGCAATTCCGACCCCCTTGATCCTATACTCATCAATACCGGAGAGGCTATCCACATTTCTGATCAGACTGGCTACTTGAGAAACAAGACTTCTGGCATCCTTTCTGGCTGTCGGCTCCCTTTTGGTGAAAATGATCTCGCCCTTTGCGCTTACGAGGGCGCATAGGACTTTTGTTGCGCCTATGTCTATAGATGTGGCGTACGATACATCTGACATCTCTAGGTTCTTCTGCTCCGTATTCTTGACTTAAGGTAAGTGGCTTGCAACTCTCCGCCTGAACTCTTTCACATTCTCTTCAAGGATTTTATCGTAGTTTGAGGTGACGCCAGGGACAGGGTTTACCATGAGCTTTCCTCCCTTCTCCAGGATTTTCTGGGCGACTAGGCATGATATCATGTTCGCAACGACGACAAAGCCTAGGGTTGAACCTGGTCCTATCTTCTGGTCGAGCCCCTCAATCTTGATCATGACATCCCCATAAGGGACACCTGTGTCTATGATAATATCAGCTATCTCAAACAGCCGTCTTCCACTAGAGTGTTTGGACTTGAGAACCCTCGAGTGAGCAAGAGAAGTAACACCAATCAGAGTTACGCCTTTCTCCCTTGCCCCCAATGCAACATCCACTATCACTTGATTTATGCCAGAGTGAGAATATACGACCATCGTGTCCTTTGGGTCCAATGAGTAATTTTCAAGAATCTTTCTCCCATAACCCTCGGTTCTTTCCATAAAACTGAATTGTCCTACACCCATGTCGCCGGTGATATGGGTAAAGTAGGAAAGAGGCAGCTCTAATATCGGATAGAAGCCTACGACACCTCCATAACGGGGAAACATCTCCTCTACAGCCATGTGAGAGTGTCCTACGCCGAAAAGATAACAGACATGCCCAGTTAGAATGGATTCTGCAATAGCTTCAGATGCCTTCTCAATTTTTTCCATCTGGGTCTTCCCGATTGAGTCAACTATCTTCCTTGCATTCTTTAACCATTCGTCAGCCGCGTTCAAACCTCTGTCCTCCATATAACGTTGCACATTGTTCATGTTCAAAAATGTTCTGCCTTAGTAGATTTTGGGAGTAGGCTAATTTAACTATTCTTCTTTGAGCAAGATAGAAGACCTCAATTTATCTATCGCTTCTTCCGGTCAAAAGTCATCAGCCAGCTTAATGCACAAGTCTTTTCTGTCAGATACCAAAACAAACTAGCAATTATGGCTGAATAGAAGCGTGGTGCCCGTATGAAAAGGTTCTTCCCAATATCAGTTTGGTATGGTCCTGGAAGAGTGACACCAAAACTTTCTATTGACACCTGGAGACGAGATATTGCCAACATCAAGACGCTTGGGTTCAACACTGTCCGAGGATGGGTGAACTGGGCAAACATTGAACCTGAGCCGGATAAGTTTGAGCTTGGAGAAGTTGACCTTTTGCTAAGCTTGGCTGAGGAGAATGGCTTGAAGGTGATCCTGCAAACCTACATCGAGTTTGCTCCAGATTGGCTTAACACACGTTTTCCGGACGCAAGATTCGTTACTGAGAGTGGGCATGTTATATCCTCGCAGTGTTCTCCAGGGGTGTGTACGGATCATCCCGAAGTTAGGAAGCATGCTGAAAGATTCTTAACAACCGTGGCGTCGCATGTTAGGCATGAACCTGCTTTTTTCGGTTGGGATGTATGGAGCGAACCCCACACCATTCAGTGGGTTTACCATCCGCATATCCAGACAGGAGGACCTGCAATGTTCTGCTACTGCCCATACACCATTGGCGAGTTTAGAGAATGGTTAAAGCGGAAGTATGGGACGATCGAGGCTTTGAATGGTGCCTGGTCAAGAGTGTTTAACAACTGGGACATGGTTGAACCGCCAAGATTCGTAGTACTGCACTTCGCCAGGGACTACATAGACTGGCAGATCTTCTGTCTCGATAGACTCGCAAACATTCTGAAGTGGAAGGCTGAGGCGCTGAAGAAGGGAGCGCCTGACCACATAGTATCAAGCCACGCTGCAATTTCCTCTATAATCGAGAGCCCTTTGGGAGGAGCTCCAGACGATTGGAAGATGGCTGGAAAAGTTGATGTTTGGGGAACCTCATCCTATCCGAAACATGGTTTCGCGCATATCGACTATGTTCGAATGGGAGCAGGATTAGATGCCACCCGTTCAGCCTCTTCATCCAAAGGAAAACCCTTCTGGATCGGAGAGCACCAATGCGGACATGGTGTTGCGGGACTCAAGTTGGGTGAACCTGTCACGGGAGAAGACATACGCCTCTGGACATGGAGCATGGTTGCTCATGGCGCCAGAGGAATCAATTACTATCACTGGTATCCCATGAGATGGGGGTTTGAATCTACTGGCTATGGAATGGCAAATCTGGACGGCACACCGACACCCAGGGCGGAGTGTACTGGAGCTATAGCAAAGGTCATCGACAAGTACGCAGATCTTTTCCTTGACAGCCAACCCGTAAAAGCTGAGGTAGCAATCCTTTATAACATATTGTCTCAGATAATGTTGCTGATTTGCTTTGAAAAAAGATCGTGGTTGCCTACAGAGTCGCTTATGGGTATCTACCGGGCTCTTTTGGAAAGAAACATCCCTGTTGATTTCGTCCATCTAGATGATGTCACAGAAGGGAAGCTTGATAAATATAAA
>Ga0315312_1001768_pt1 | contig 16046 bp, 18 predicted proteins | sample TDP7_MG_FD_203629 | JGI IMG/M metagenome (GOLD analysis project Ga0315312, IMG submission 203629) | Freshwater sediment microbial communities from Lake Towuti, South Sulawesi, Indonesia - TDP7 | ecosystem: Environmental > Aquatic > Freshwater > Lake > Sediment | place: Indonesia: South Sulawesi... | reverse complement strand
CGCTAATGCTCAATGGATCTATGAACAAAGGCTAACCGACATAATAATAGTGAAATTCTCCCTCTCGCTAGAGGGCGTTTAAACTACGGGTGTTTTTGATATCTCTTGTGCAAGAAGCCTCTTCCTCAAGATAATTACATCCATGCCTCCGAGGTCGTCTTTGACGAAGCCTTCAACAGAAAAGCCCTTGCTAGAATATAACGCCACGTTTTTTGTATCCTTGGAAGCCAAGATTGTGTCAACGTATGGAGGATTCGGGAATCGCTTCTTCGACTCACTAACAAACTCATCGATCAACATTCCAGGCAGCCCCTTCATGGCGCTCTCCTGATCCGCTACGCCGACAAAGAATATCCTTGGGGGCTGAACAGGGAATGGTGGAACAAGAGATGGCGGGACCAATCCGTAGATTACTCCGGTGATCCTCTCCTCACTCTTCGCGACTAGAGTTATAACATTAGGGTTTTTGAGGGTATACTTCACGGCATCTCTGTTCGACCTCGTCTGTTGTCCACCTACAGCCTTAATGATTAAGTCAGTGCATAAGTCAATATCCTCAGCTTTCAAGAGTTCGAATAGGTATTCTGAGGATCCCTTCTTTCCAAACAAGTTTTCACCTAAGTTAATAGTTGATATCCATTCATTTTAAGGTTGTTAATAATTGATATCCTTTCATAAGCAAGATCAAAGAGGTTATTCGTTCCATCATACGATTTGAAGGTCTTTCTTTAACCTGAACAAGAGAGAGTTGAAAAAGTTGTAAGAGAAGTTCTTGTGACCAAAATAATCTAAACTCTGGGCGTTTACTGCTCTTAAAGAATCATGTTAAGGCTGTCCAAGATCCTTGAAAACAGATGAAACGAGCATTCTCTTTTGCAGGGAGTCTCTTGTCCTATTCTCGTATTGAGCACTAGAAATAATGAAAATAGGTTTTGTAGTAAGCAATGGTTATAATGAGTCCAAGAATTAAGGATTTTTAGGAGTGCTAACAGATATTGTAGAATCCAGAGCTGTAAGACTTCCATTCAATACTATTGTCTGCAATTCCCTTCCAGCAATACCTAAAGCTTGGTCTCTGCTCCTCTTCGTAGCGAACATAAATGGCGACGTTTCGATTTTTGCATTTTCCAATCCATGGATTCCTACATTGTTCTCCATCAGAACTTCTCCATGAGCCAAAGTTGTCGTATTGACTCTTCTGTCTCCTCCCCAAGAAACAACAAGCCTTCAACCTATCCAGACAATCTCCTTTTCATCTTCTCCAACAGAGTTTCCGCGGCTCGATTCGAGTTATCGATGAGCCGAGTTATGTCATCTTCGTTTGCGTCGTCGATATGCACTCCAGCTATAACCGCTGTTACTTGTTGGAGCTCTCGCGCGAATTTCTCTGCTACAGGTCTAGCTATCTCATCATCCTTGTGTCCAACTATGTTAATGACAGACGACGTAGCACTTACTTCTGTTGGAGACCTTAGGCTCGGCCTTGGTATCCCTAGAGCTACAGATCCCACGTGGGACTTTTCGCCGCCTAAGACACAAACAATCACCCCTTCTTTCGTTAGTATACCTATCGAGTTGACGCGATACTTTCCCTCACCCAAAGAGACTTCGATGCAAGCTTCATCTCTCTGCGGCTTAGTCACTTTCCACTCCCCCACCTCTCATACAATGCATGATCGACTCCAAAGCAGTCGAGAACTTTTCCAATGGTATGATTCGCTATGTCATCAACGTTCTTCGGCAAACCATAGAAGGCAGGCGCAAGAGGCAGGAAGATGGCTACGGTGTTTACGAGCCTAACTCCGTGGATCGCACCACTCGCGCCTGTAGTGGCCACTACTAGGTGTGTAACCGTTTTATCACACTTCTTTGAAAAAGGCGAAAAAAGGGAAAAAATAAAGATGGATTGTGTCTTAGGATTTAATGTAGTCCTTTAGGTTTATCTTCTCGATACCGGGGACGCTGATAGTCTCTGGGTAGCCAGACAGCGGCTTCGTTGCGTCGATCCCAATCTTCGGTACCACGAACCTCTCTTTTCCACGGACGGTGTAACCGTCCTCTCCCGTTGGGTCTAGTGGGCTTCCTCTACAATTCGGAATGACGAAGACGTCCTGGAGTGGTTGGAGGCGGTTAGCAATCGCGTAGAGAACTTCTTCTTCGTGGAAGATGTTGATGTCAGGGTCGACGACCACGCAATATTTGATGAATGGGTCTGCCGTGAACGCTGCCAGTATGGCATCCCTTGGATCCGTATCCATCTGCTTCTCCAGACAGATGTAGCAGATGAACCTGCAGTTTCCTGAGATGGGCATGTAAACGTCCTTAACGCCAGGCACAACCGTACTAATACGTCTATAAATCTGGCTGAGCCTAGGCGTTCCACCCCAGATCAGGTGCTCTGCTCCACCGGGGTAGAGGTCGTAGAAGTAAGGTTTCTTGCGCATCGTAATCGCGGTTACTTCTATCTCGGGGTTCATGCGTTCTGGACCATAGACCCTTGTGTACTCGCCGAAGGGCCCCTCCTTCTTCCTCACTTTGGGCTGAATCTTACCTTCGATGACAATCTCCGCTTGTGATGGTACATCGAGGTCAACGGTCTCGCCTTTGACAACCTCAAGAGGCTCATTCATGATGCCGCCGTCAACTTCGTGCTCGTCGACATCGAATCCGACGAAGCACAATGAGCCCAGTATGTAGGCTGCGTGATGGCCGAGAACTATCGCGACATCCATTGGTTTGCCAAGGTCCTCGTATTTTGTATACACTCTCAAGGCGTGAGCCGTCTGTGAGAGATGGATGCCCAGTACGTTCTTACCTTTGATCTGGTGCCTGTAGCAGCCATCGTTGTATCGTCCTGTTTCCGGATCCTTGACGATCATAACGCCTGGAGTAATGTACGGGCCTCCGTCTTTCGCGTTGTGATAGATTTGTGGGAACTTGTTTAAGTCTACGTCGTTTCCTTTCCACACGACTTCCTTGACGGGTCCGGTTTTGACGCGTTTTACGGGCGTCGGGTTGCTTTCGCGTTTTCTTAACTCTGCATTCAGTTGTTCCACCGTTGTGTCTAGGGCAAGGGCTTGTTGTCTAAGTCCCGCCACTAGATTGCATATTACCGGAAATTCAGTGCCCTTCACCTTGTTGAATATGACTATGGGCGTGCGTCCCTCTTTTTCCAGTTTAGCCACGACACCGGCAAGCTCGTACTTCGGGTCGACGGTTCGGTCAACATTGGCTATCAGGTCTGGTGCTTTCTTCTTCACCGTGTCCAAGAACATTTTCAAATCTTTTGCCATCAAAGTCTCTCCTTTTTCCGTTTTACGAGACTATAGTAAGTACTAATTAAGTTTTTCTAGTACCTCTGAATTTGCAGCAGACCTTCTTCTTCCCCCTCACGCAGTGCCCTCACAATTTCTCCAGCTTCATCTCAAACACAGAACATTTAGACCTCATGGGCTACGCCCAGACATTGGCTTTGGGCCTTCTAGGATGCCTCCCCTGAAAGAGGGTCAAGGTCAACTTTCACATGAAGCAAACCAAGTACACAAGAGGTTGTAGACTATAAGATTCGGATAATCGCTAATATTAGCGGAAATCGGAATGTCACTTCTCAAGACTCTTAGCGGAACTGTGAAAATTGCTGACATACCCTGACGATTCAACAGATTTGATAAACTTGTGAGCGTTTGAACAAGGACGTTACACTAGCTCGTAATCAAACGAGACTATCTCGGATGTTAGTGGTATGAGGGCTTCCTTGGCGTACCTTCTGTGGTCTGGATGATCCAAGTACTCCTGTAAGGCTTTTTCGTCGGTGAATCTCATTGCGAAGGTGTATCTATATCTCGCGTCGGGCTTTAGGGATTTGCTAATCCATAGGTCTTTGACGGTCGGGATCTTGGAAAGAGTGGTCTTAGTTTTCCTTATCAGTTCGTCTACCTTGCCCTGAGATGTCTCAGGCTTGACATTGAATAGGACTATGTGTTCAATCATTTCACATCAATCTTATTGTTATAGCCAGTAAATGCTATAAAACATGCGTCATGAAAAAATCGACTTATCGCAAAGTCAATAACGAGTTTTTTAAGGCCTTCAGGACGTTATTTTAAGGTGATGGCTAACTCATTCATTGATTTTCCCTGTGCGATCGGTGGCAAATCGATCGATTCTGCGAGGACTTTCCTCATCATCACTTGAAGTGGTTCAAGAGGTAATTGATAGCGCTGACCATTGAGAGCGGTGCTCTTGCCCCGCAGAGTCTCACGGGAAACCTACGTCCTCAACATCTAGACTCTTAGTCACCAACTCTTTTGACAACCAAAAATGGGGTGGAGCCGAGTACCATTCCCGGGTTGGGTTGGATACTATTCTATTTGTAGGAGGACTTTAATGGTTTTCCTTTGATGCAGCGACTCGAAGGCCTCTTCCCAGTCGTCAAGTGGCATGACAGAGATCAGGGGCTTAACCTTGATTTTTCCCTCGGAGATAAGTTTCAGGGCCTTCGTCCACGAGTTATAGGTGTGGCCATTGGAAAACCTAATCTCGATCTCCTTACCAATCAAGGGCCATGCAGATGGTGGGGCTTTAGGGAAGCCTCCACCGAATATGACCACCCGCCCTCCTGGTCTCACGATCTCAACCGCCTGATCCGCTGCCTTGTTCGACCCGGATGCCTCGACTGCCAAATCTACGCCAAGTCCATCGGTCAGGTCGTTCACCGTCTTCGCTAGGTCCTCTTCCTCGACGTTGACCACCACGTCGGCACCCAGTTGCTTTCCCACTTTTAACCTCCACTTGTCGATGTTCAAGCCCGTCATAATCACTGGGGAAGCCCCGTGAACCTTGGCGATCTGGGCTGCCAGGATGGCGATGGCGCCAGACCCCAGAATTGCGACGCTCTCCCCAGCGAAGACATGGCCCCTGTCAACCATAGCGTGATATGCAATGGAAGAGGGCTCGGTTACGGCCGCCTCCTCCATGGAGACGTTTTTCGGGATCTTGTGGACGCGCTTTGCCGGAAGCGCCAGATACCTTGTTGCCGCTCCTCCTGTAAGACCAGACCACATTTTGATCTCTGTGTGAGGGCAGATGTAGTCTTGCGTGGATCGGCATAGAGGGCAATTTCCACAGCCAGGAACACGCGTCTCGCAGGTTATCCGATCTCCGACTTCCAGATCCTTAACCTTTCTCCCTGTGTCATGGACTATTCCCGAGAACTCGTGGCCCATGGCCTTAGGGGAACCGGCTGTGGGTGGTCTTGTCCCTTTTTTCAACTGCTCCCAAGCGCGTAATTCGCCTCCGCATATGCCGCAGAATTTGCTTTCTGCTATGAAGTCGTAGGGTTCGTATGGGTTCTCGCCGATCTTCGGTTCGGGAACATCCATAATTTTCAACTCATTCAAAACCAACGCTTTCATTCAGGGTCCTTCCACTAATCTATTCGCTCTATTTCTGTTAAGATGTTGGCTTCATGGATTTTAAATCTTTGCCTTCGTGAAACATCGATGGCTGAGTAAGGACTGTAGAATCTCATAAGCATGTGTAGGAAGTTTTGGGTGTGATTCGAGAGGCCCTTGATAACCTCCTTTAACTCTTTTTGTCGCTGAATGCAAAATCATCAGGCAGGCCAAACCTATCTGGTGTTCAAGCTACACCTATCTTAGATTCTTAATGAATGTATGAGGAGTTCTGAGGATCTCATTAGGTGGGAGAAGTGGACAATTCTGGGGGGTCACTGCTTTCATATATGACATCTTCTTCTGATTCCTCAGAAAATTCTCTTTCACTTCCTTTAACTCTTGGGGACATTGACCAACAAGCACATTTAATAACTATGGAGGCGCAAGGCTTCGGCGCTGTCCTAACGAATCTCAAGGTGAAATGTTCTGTTTCTTTTTCCCTGGTTCTCTACCTGAAGGGAAGTTATAACCTTGCTGGACACCGCTGTCCAGTTTAAAGTAACGCGAAAATAGCCCTGTACTATGAAGAGGTAAATGAGGGAAAACTGCTCTACTTAGCGTGAGTCTTGACTTTGTTGAGGGCTGCTTTTGCGCCAGCTATGAGATGGCTCAGGTCTGAGGCAAGAGATACGAATTGGAATCCTTCTTCAACGGCTTCATTTATGGTTTCCACGCTGCAGAACATTCCAGGAGCCACACCCCACTTTCTACATGCTTTGACAACCTCTTGTTTGGCCTTTCTAAACTTTGGATGATCTGTTTGTCCGAGGACGCCAAGGGACAGGGAAAGATCTGTGGGCCCGACAAAGCACACGTCAACCCCTTTGACTGAGCATATTTCGTCTATGTTCCTGACCGCCTCCTCGGTTTCGATCTGAATGACGACTAAGACCTCGTCGTTGGCTGTCTTAATGTAGTCCTTGTCTCTGAAGGCTGCATGTCTAGGAGCGCATCCTCGAACGCCTTCAGGCGGATACTTGCAATAACTGACAACCTTCTTCGTGTCTTCTTTCGTGCCGATGAGGGGGATGACCACGCCGTAGGCTCCTATGTCCAAGACGTGTTTAATCATCCAAATTTCATTCCAAGGGATGCGGACTATGGGGACACATTCGTTCTGATAACTCATGGACTGAATCATGAATTGCACGGTTTCCCGCTCTAGGGGAGCGTGCTCCATATCAAAGGTCAACCAGTCAAAACCCACGTTTGCAAGCCTCTCAGAAATGTCTTGATGTCCAATGGTAATCCAGCATCCCACCGACACTTCGCCAGCCTTAAGCTTGGCCTTTATTGGGTTTTTCACTTCCATTTCACCATCCGTTGACAAATCTCTTGTCTGTGCTCACTTTCTAACAAATGAGGTTGCTGTTTACTAAAAGCTATCGGAGGAAAAACCTGGAATCGCTCTTTTTCTGGAGTCAAGCCCCTTTTACGAAATCAAAAAATCATATGGTGATGTTCCTTCTTATGTCGATTAAGTCTCTCAAAACTGCGCCAGACGTTTCGATTCCCCCTGCTCCGTGACCAGCAATAGTTATCTCACCCGCAAACCCTGTGCTGAAGGTTACGGCGTTGAGGGTACCGCTTACATTCAGGGGATGTGTCCTCGGGATAGTTCGAGGCTTAACCACGACCTCTTTCCCGTTGATCGAGCCAATCAACTTGATTACGTGGCCCTCTTTCCTAGCGTTTTCAACATCTTCCATAGAGACGCTCATAATGCCACTTATGGTCACATCCTTTATGGTTATGCGTCTGTCCATAACCCAGTTAGCCAAGATCACGAGCTTACAAGCTGAATCGAAGCCTTCCACGTCGTTTGTTGGGTCAGCCTCCGCGTACCCAGCGTCTTGAGCTTCCTTTAACGCGACTTCCATCGGAACCTTGGTCTCGGTCATTCGGGTCAAGATGTAGTTTGTGGTTCCGTTCAAGATTCCTCTAATAGCCGTGACCCTGTCTCCAAGAAGACATTTTTTACCTAGATCGAGAATGGGTGTTCCACCGCCAACGGTGCCACTGAATTTTAAGAGAACATTGTTGTAAGAGGCTAACTCCATCAACGCCGGAAAGGCCAAGGCAAGGGGCCCCTTATTCGCAGTGATGACATGGCGCTTCCTTTTCAAAGCCGCCTCTATATGGGACAACCCCGGCTCACCATGAATGATGTTTGTGGGAGAAACTTCAACCACGACATCAGCTTCAACGTCTCTAATAACGTCTGAACCCGTGACCCCGGGTCGTCCAAAACCTTTGGCGCCTGAAACAGAACCATGGAGTTGTTTTGCCTTGGAGACCTCTTCTGGATTCAACCCAGACGGGTCTACGGCCGCTCCTCCTCTATCAACAATGGCCACGATTCTAGGCCTCAGCCCGAAGGACTTTAGGAGTTCGTCCCTTCTTTCGTGAAGAATGCTGGCAAAGGTCTTTCCAACAGTGCCGAAACCAATAATAATTATCCTCACCCAAATCAATCTCCAAAGATCACTTATCTATGAATTATCTATGAATTTAAGCCACATCTAATACTTGATAGGACACCACATCCTCTTTAGCTTTAGGCTACTCCGGAGATTAGTACGTTGGTGTCGAAAATGGCCCTAGGCATCGGTTCATCGCTCATAGTTCTCTCTCCTGTAAGCCTTTACTTCCCTTTTTACATCGTCTTTCGTTAAAGGATTGTACTTCTTGTTTCTCTCTTGCATGATTTGCTTTATTCTTTTCCACTCACCACTTATGTCGGGAAGGTAAAGCCTCTTCATGATTATGGTATCTCCTTCGCCGTAGACCAAAAGCCCAGTCTTAGGCTTCAGCCGAAGCTGTTCACGCAGGGCTTGAGGTATGACTACTTGACCCTTGACGCTTACAGTCGTTATCTCAAGCTCAGCCATTCGTACCACCCCATGAGCAATATCGGTTTACTTTCTTTCCTAAAAACCAATGTCTGCAAAAACAAGAAAAGGATTAGTGCGATTGTTTTCCCAGACATCGAGGAATGCAACATTGCGACCCTTCCACGAAGTAGGAAAAGCTATGCCTCGCATTCTCTCAATATCCCGACCAACGGGTTCTCCAGCTTTATCCTATTTCGTTATTTATAGGACTAGAAGGAGGGAAGGTTTATTAGGTCGATAAAAACTCGGAATAACCTCTCATATGTGCTAGTAATCAGATGAGCAACAAGAACGTAGAAACACGGGAAGAAGGCCGATTATATTTTGTTTGAGAATATTTCCAATTTCTTTAGTGAGCTGGATAGAAGAATAAAAGTCCTCTTTGTGTTCCTCGGAATACATATGTGGCATCAAAACCTCCCTATTCAGTATAATCAACTTTATGCTACATCACTGGGCGCGAATCCCGTAGAACTGGGGTCATTAGAAAGCATGGGGTCAGTAGCTAGTTCAATAATCTCAGTGCCAAGCGGCTGGATTGCCGACAGATACGGCGCGAAGAAAGTTATACTGATTGGGCTTGCTCTCACAGCAGTTGTTTCAGCAATCTATGGCTTAGCTAGTAATTGGTGGACACTTATTCCAGCTATCCTGCTTTCTGGGGCCTGCATGAGCCTGGTTATGCCTTTCGTTGATGTGCTCTTCATCAATTATGCAAAACCTAAACAAAGGTCCATGGTCATGTCTCTATCTCGAGCTCTCTGGGCGATACCCCGCATCTTTACATCAATGGTAGCAGCTTTAATCGTAACTCATTTCGGTGGAATGAACACCGCAGGCATTCAACCTCTATATCTCATACAACTAGCTATGGGCACATTTGTTTTTATTTCAATAGCTCTTTGGCTCAAACCCGCGTCAGACACATCTGTGGAGAATACGGTTAGAGTTGCCGGGGAGGCAGGCGGGTTTATTCAAGATTTCCGAGATGTATTCAAGGGTGAAAGATGGCTAACAAGATGGATAGTCGTAATGATTATTAGGAATGTGGGTATGAGGTTATCTATGCCGTTTACGCCACTTTGGATGGTGAATGAAAAGGGGGCGGACCCATACATCCTTGGTATAATGGGTATCGTTGGTACGCTAGTGCCAGTTCTTTTACAAATTCCAGCAGGTAGGTTGGCTGATAAGATCGGTCGAAAAAGAGCGTTTTACCTTTTTCGACCTTTTGTTTATCTGGGCACCCTTTTATTGATTTTGGCGCCCGGGCCTGAACACCTCATCTTGGTTGGGATATTAGGTTCTATTGGGTTGGCTGGAGGCGGTGGTCTGGATGGTGTGAGTTTTATTCCATTCATTACGATGAACTTTGAGATGGTTCAGGAGGAGAAGAGAGGCAGATGGCTAGGGCTTTTGGGGTTTTTCAATATTCTCAGTTTTCCAATCTCTATAATAGGTGGGGTAATGTGGCAACAGGGATTGATGATCGAAGTTCTTCTCCTACCAATCTTGTTGGAAGTCTTAATCGCGATACCGATATTGAGCACGGTGCCTGATACTCTGGGACGAGCTGGAATTAAGAAATGAAACTAAGGGTGAAGTCAATTGAAAACCAGTGATAGACGAATGTTCTTCTAGCTAGCTATCACGGCTCATTGGTTTGGCTGGATCTAAACGCAAACTCGACTCTTATCACTTCTCAGCGGTATAATATCTACGCACTCTTATTTTCTAAGCATCATCCAGAAGAAGCGAAAGGCGTTTATAGGGTACAGATTGCAGAACTAGAGCAGCGCGACTATTCTTCCCTATAGCTTCTCGGCTTACCATCCCTAAGAACAGATAGGACTAAAGCCCTAGACGAGCGCCTCCAAGCCATCCCAAACGAGTATAGCCATATTTTATGGAATGTCATGACAAGAATTTGGTCCCGCGGCCAGGAATTGAACCTGGGACAGTCCGGTTTCTGTTGTTCGCCTGATAGGCTGAGTAACCGCACCGTGGGTGCACGTCTACAGCGTCTCCGTCGACTTCTGTCAAGTCGGCTCGGAAGCTCTACCAGGCTGAGCGTGCGGGATGAGGGAAATTTCCCCACATCTTACCGCGGGTCCGCGGGACATCTTTCATAATCAGAGTGTCTGCTTATAAATTTTAAGAATACCCTTTTTGGGAGTGTCTTAGACTAGTTTAAAGGCTTGCTAAGGGAACGATGACACCGCCCTTTAAAATAGGTACAATCTTGTACTTGTTTAGTTGGCTACAGAATACTACGTCTTTTTCAAAGCCTAAGCTTTTGAGGGCTTTGGCATGATTGCCTCTTTGGATGATTGTTGTCAACGACCCCCTGGCTTTTTTGAAGACTAGGGAAGAGGCGTACGCTGCGTCGGAGTACTCTATACCTCCTTTTGGAAGTCCTTCGATGATGGCTCCGGCGCCTAGGAAGTCTTCGAGGCTGAAGCTCCCTCTCTTGCCAGACAATACGAGAGAAATTCCGCAGCCTTCCTTTTCGGCAATTTCAAACGCTATTTCTGCAACAAACCTAGCGTTCAAAAGGGCTCCGACCAACACGTATCTGCCTCCTCTCGCCCGTAAAAGAGTTTCCGTCCCACTAGTAGTTGTCAAAATGATGTCTCTTCCACTAACCCTTTCCTCGGTGAAGGCTAAGGGCGAGTTTCCCAGAGCGAAGCCCTCAGGTTTCACTCCCCTCCGCTCTCCAGCCAAGATGTAACTCGGGTTATCCTCATGGATTCTTCTCGCCTCCTCCACAGTCCTCAAGGGAAGAACACGCCTCGCCCCGTTGGCCAACGCAGTTATGATGGAGGAGGTGCATCTCAACACATCGACAACGACTACGACGTCACCTCTCTTAATGGCCCTACCAGCGTCCCTCGCGACTAGTTCTAAGTATACACGCACGACTCTATCATCCCCAAAACACTCACATAAAAGGAAAGGACGGATACTCATTAAAAGCCTTTAGAAAAGAAAAAAGGTCAATGTTTCAAGTGGGTTTTCTCCATCCTAGAAAATTATATATTGTTCCATCCATCCTTATCATGGATTAACGGGACAACAGGCAAGCGGATAAATGGACACGCCCTGGTAGTATAGCCCGGCCTAGTATATTCGGCTGTCGCCCGATTGACATCATAAAGTAAATCTTGCTTTATGACAATATCCGGGTTCAAATCCCGGCCAGGGCGCCATTAAGATTTCTTAGAACAAGCTTTCTGGACACAAGCTTGGGCTTGGGAATGGGTAAAGTGATGCAGCTGATGGATTGCCCTAACATCGATTTTTTGAGAGACGGGGTTTCAAAGAGCTTAAATAAAGTCATAAGGTAAAAAGAAGAGCATGGTTAAGGAACTGTATTTAGGTAATGCCTACCTTAAAGAATGCGGCGCATCAGTTGTTTCAATAGCCCAAGGAAAGTATGTGGTTTTAGACCAAACCGTCTTCTATCCCAAGGGTGGAGGCCAGCCTTGTGATACTGGAAGAATCGTTAGAGGAAGCGAGGTTTACGATGTGGTTCATGTTGGAAAATTCTCTGGCAACGTTTCCCATGAGGTTGACAGGCAGGGGTTGAAAGAGGGGGACGACGTTCGATGTATCCTTGATTGGAACCGCAGGTACAAGCTTATGCGAAGCCATACAGCCGCCCATGTCTTCGCCTCTCTTCTTTGCTCTGGAACGGGAGCTTTGGTTACTGGGAACCAACTTGAGACAGATGTAACTCGCTTCGACTTCAGTCTAGAAAGCTTCGACAGAAGCATCATCCAAAAATACGTAGAGGAAGCAAATGAGCTGTTCAAAAGGGACATTCCCGTCAGGTGTTACGAGCTTCCACGAGAAGACGCGCTGAAGATTCCAGGCATCATAAAGATGGCTGAGGCGTTTCCGCCGAGTGTACCCTTTCTCCGCGTCGTCGAAGTTGTTGGCGTCGACATTCAGGCTGACGGAGGAACCCACGTTCGCAGCTTGAGAGAGGTGGGGCAAATAAAGTTCATTAAAGCTGAGAACAAGGGCAAGAATAACAGGCGAGTCTACTTTTCCCTAGAAGACTCGTGAATTTGAGTTTTAAGGCCTTCAGACAGCTTCAAACCCCTTGAAAGTGCAAAAAAGCTCTCTCTTCTTTTGTACGCGGAGAGAGAAACTCGCTATTGTTTTGGCAGCTTTTAAGTTTTGTTTCCCCTAAGTTTCTGTGCAGACTTAAAGTTGAACCAATATCTTGTAGCTTCAGGGAAGTCAAGAATTTTTGGGGTGAATCCCAGAAGCACACTAACGTTTCTTCGATTGGGTTGTCAAATCAGGCGACTTTCCACACTATTGAAAAAGGCATAGTTGGGGATTGATCGTTTAGTTCCCTTGTACGAAGGCGTTTGTAAGGCATAGCGCTCCTATGGTTGATGGCTATAATAAGTCTTATTAGAATAAACAACACCATCATCAAAAGAGGCTAAATAGAATGCCAGGCATAGAGGACATTTTGAGCTTCATCACGCAGGGAAGTCTGCTCGGGTTACCAGCAACAATCTTCATGAGCGTGCCCTTCATCTTGGGGCTAATCTTGGGGTTCTTGATTAAAAAGGCGCTTAAGTGGGCTGTCATCGGCATCATCGTCGTCGGGGGAGGACTGTACTTGGGAGTGCTGAACATGAAAGACATAGAGACCTACCTAAGAGCGCTAGGGAAATACGCTCCAGAATTAATGCAGTATGCTGCAATAGTACTAGGGATGCTGCCTCTTGGCTTGGGGTTGGCTGTCGGGCTGCTCATCGGCTTAAAATACGGCTGAAAGCCCGCCTTTTTTCTTCTTTTTCTACCATTAAGAGGAGCCGCGACACTTCTCTAGGAATCTTCACCAAGCACTTTGGAAATGGTAAATGTTAAGTCGGTCTCATCAGGTAGGTCGAATCTCATAAAGGTTTTTGAGTGGAGATGTAATCATTTAGAGGTTTTGGGCTGCTTCCCTGTTGGCTTAGGACATGAATGTACTCCAGCCATGCTGCGAAGTAGCCTTTATCGAAGTCGTCCTGAAGAGGGCTTCGGGATTGTCTGGAAAACTCTCTCTGCAACTTATCCACTCCTTTTTTGTCTTTAGGGTCAATTCGATTGATGTAGAGGTAGTGGTCGTCCTTCGATTTCAAGGCTAAAGCCATTCCCTCTAGAGCGTTATAGTAGCCTCTATTCCATGGCGTGGACTTCAGCTCCTCCTTTATTTGTTCCAGCACTTTTTCCGCTTCAGTCACCCGCCTCTCATTTAAAAGTTGGACGTATCGGGCTGTCAAAACCTTTATTTTTCTTGACACATCTTGCTTGACCATTTCCTTCGAAACCCTTCCTTATTGTACTATTTTACAAATACTATTCTTTAAAAGGATTCTTTACTTAAAAATAGAGTCATGAGAGAAGTGTGGATGTGGACAGAGCGCTAAATGTTATTTTGTAAATCCAAACGTTTTTGGCGAGAAAAAAGGGAGACGATGGCCCACTACGACACAGTGGAACCCTTCTATGATGTGCAATACGCTGAAGAGCAATCGGAGAAATACAAAGCCGCATCGCAAGTGTTAGTAGGATGGGATGGTGAAATGATACTGGATGTGGGCTGTGGAACGGGATTGTTGTTTCCCAAGATAGCAGGACATAACGCTTCAATTGTTGGGGTTGATTTTTCGAGGAAGATGCTGAAGCGAGCTGTTGAGAGGTTCAGACACCTTAAAAACGTCCACTTCATCTGTGGAGACATTGACTTCCTTCCCCTTCGGGAAAACTCTTTCGATAAAGTCTTCTCCTTTACCTTGCTTCAGAACGTGCCAACGCCCAGAATCACCCTGAAAGAAGTTGCTAGGGTAGCCAAAGGAAACTCGACTTTAGTTATCACGGGTCAAAAGAAGTCTTTTACAAAAGATGAGTTCTCGACACTACTTTGGAAAGCGAATTTATTTGTTGTAAGACTGTTCGAAGAAGGGTTAAAGGATTACGTGGCAATCTGCAAAAGAGTTAAACTTTTATAGTAAGACTACGTGATTAGCCCATGATTAAGTGGAGAACGTACGTTTGGAGCCTAGTAAGAGACCTATAAACACGTTGCTTCGAAGCCTCAACCAAAATGTAATAGTGAGATTAAAGAATGACCTTGAATACAAAGGGCGCATGGTCCGATGCGACAACTACATGAACATCACCTTGGAAGGGGCGTCGGAGTTTAACGACTCAAACCTCATTGCCAATTACGGAAACGTCTTCATCAGGGGAAACAATATTCTATACATTTGTATAAGTGGTTGATGAATTACTCCGAATAATTTTTTTGAAGAATTTAATGCAAAAACTTAAATTTCTCCTCCGTGTAGCGACCTAGCGTTTAAGGCGACGGATAACATGGGAAAAACAATTTCTGTTGAACAGCTAAATCAAACTATCATGGAGGAAAGGGATGTTGAAATTGTTGAGAGGAAAGGACGCGGCCATCCCGACTACGTCACCGACGGAGCTTCAGAAGCCGTATCAAGGGAACTCTGTAAGTATTATCAGAAGATGTTTGGCACCGTCCTTCACCACAACGTTGACAAAGGCCTCCTGGTAGGGGGAAAGGCCAACCCAGTATTTGGAGGAGGAGAAGTCATCGAGCCCATTTACTTGGTCGTCGCTGGGAGGGCGGTCACAAACGTCGTGCGGAACGGAGTAGTCACGCCAGTTCCCGTGGGAAGCATCGCCTTGAAGGCGATAAGGAACTTTCTCAAAGAGAACTTCCGTTTTCTAGACATAGACCACCACATCGTGGTCAACTCCATGATCAAACAAGGCTCGATGGACTTGGTTGAGGTCTTTGAGGCGGGACAGGGTGTGGCCTTGGCCAATGATACCTCCTTTGGTGTAAGCTATGCGCCCCTAAGCCAGACGGAGAAGCTTGTTCTGGAGGCTGAGCTTTACATTAATTCGCGAAGAATCAAGAAAGAATTGCCAGAGGTCGGGGAAGACATCAAAGTGATGGGGCTGCGAAAGAATAACCACATAACACTAACGGTTGCAGCTCCCCAGATCAGCAGTCTAACTCCCGACTTGGAACACTACATCAGCGTGAAAGGAGACTTGAAGGATCGAATTGAAGACTTAGCCACCAAAATCACGGAACGAGATGTTGAGGTCTACGTGAACACTGGGGATAACTTGGGGAAGGGCGTCGTGTACTTGACGGTGACAGGGACCTCGGCTGAGCACGGGGACGACGGCAACACGGGTAGGGGGAATAGGATCCACGGGTTAATCACGCCTTGTAGGCCCATGTCCTTGGAGGCTACGGCTGGAAAGAACCCAATTAATCACGTTGGAAAGATATACAATGTCTTCGCCAGACAGATGGCTGAAAAAGTTTACTCGGAGGTTAAGGGAATATCTGAGGTCTCCATCAAAGTCTTGAGTCAAATCGGAAAGCCCATCGACCAACCCATGATGACTGACGTTCAGCTCATTCTAGACAAGGGAGTGTCCTTGAGCCAAGTTAAAGGAGATGTAGAAAGCATGTTAGAGGAAGAGCTGGCCAACATCAAGAAAATCAGTGACGCCGTCATTGAGGGAAAAGTCATGCTCTTTTAACTCCCATTCCTTCTATTCCAAAAACTCTACTTTGCCCAATCGACCTCAACGTATCTGCTGACATTGTTGTCCCACGGTGGATTATCGAAAAGTT
>Ga0315312_1001767_pt1 | contig 16051 bp, 16 predicted proteins | sample TDP7_MG_FD_203629 | JGI IMG/M metagenome (GOLD analysis project Ga0315312, IMG submission 203629) | Freshwater sediment microbial communities from Lake Towuti, South Sulawesi, Indonesia - TDP7 | ecosystem: Environmental > Aquatic > Freshwater > Lake > Sediment | place: Indonesia: South Sulawesi... | reverse complement strand
ACCTGGAATTCTTATCAGGTGACTAAACTTCCCACGGGCAAATGGGAGGAAAAAGAGTTTGACCCCCAGCCCGAGGGCTGGAAAATTGTCGGACGACTTGATTTGAGTGATGCTCGTTTGAAAGAGGCTTGGACAAAAGTAAAACCAGCCTTACCTCAAATAGCCCCTTCTTACACTTATACACCCGAGGACCTCAAGAGTATTAATCAGTTAAAAGAACGCAAGTTTACCCATGAGTTCAAAAATAAAACCTACGAAGAATTGTTTAAAGCAATAGAAACGGAATTTTCTATAAATATTAAATGGGGACAGGCGGTATATCACAATTTCCTTGCTTTTTCAAGCGATAAACTACCCTACCTTAGATTTAAAGAAAGCCCAGGTGAATCAGTCTTAAAAACGGTACTGAAACTTTCAGGATACCCTTTAACCTATGAAGTGAAAAACGGCGCCGTCTACATTATCCGGCGGCCATCCCTGTTACCGCCGCTTGATGAAAAACCGCCTTTGGACGCCGAAACCCAGAAAACGGTCCGGGGCTTAATAGAAGCACTTAAGGAATTCATCGCTAAAGGAGAATATGATAAAGCCTGGAATGCGCTGGCACAACTTTATAATCTTAACCCTGAATCAGACGAAATAGTGCAGTATTACCAGTACCTGACTAGAATGTAACCCATTTAACCCCGTCAGAATTTACGGATACCGTCCACATAAAAACATCTTCTTGCTTCATTTCATATAAGGCAGAAAAAATCTCCCTAAAAATACTAATTTTAATTGACAGAGTTAAGGTTATGAATATAATGTTCAAAGATTGAACAATAAGACGGAATACACAAATATATTTATGAAAGAGTCAACCATATCGGAAAAAGAATATGAGGTAATCAGGTGTATTAATAAAGAGGAGAATTTTAATCAGCGTCTGATTGCAGACCGTACCGGTATTTCACTCGGTTTGACTAACTTGATTATTAAACGATTGGTAAAAAAGGGGTACCTAAAATTAAAGCAACTCACTCCTAAAAAAATACAGTATCTCCTTACTCCAAAAGGAATGACGGAGAAAATAAAGAAGTCTTATTCTTTTACCAAGCGGACAATAGACACCTTACGCGATATGAAACAACGGATCCAGGAGATAATTTTGAAAGAATATAATAAAGGTATAAAAAAGTTTGTAATCTGCGGTAAAGGAGAATTAGTCAATTTGGTGGAAATCGCTATCAGAGACCTTGCATTTAACGATATTTCCTATTATCTGGTATCCACTCTGGACGATATAAAAGATAATAACTGTGCGATAATTGTGTCAGAAGAAAGTCCTGAAACAATAATCCCGCACCGTGATAATAGGTTTTCTTCTAAGAACAATAAACATTTAATTAATATAATGAAAGTTTTATCTACAGGTAAATATTGATAATGCGCCTTTATCTGTATTTTTTATTTAGGAGGTTTGTATGGAATGGAAAAATAAGACAGTTTTAATCACAGGCGGTACTGGTTCTTTCGGGAAGAAATTTACAGAAATAATAATATTAAAATATCCCATCAAAAAACTCATTGTCTTCAGTCGGGACGAACTGAAACAACTGGAGATGCAACAGCAATTCAAAGATAAGAGATTACGTTTTTTTATTGGGGATGTGCGTGATAGCGAAAGACTGTATCGGGCATTTGAAGGAGTTGATGTCGTCGTGCATGCGGCGGCATTAAAACAAGTTCCCACGGCTGAATACAATCCTTTTGAGGCAATTAAAACTAATATTTTAGGCGCTAAAAATGTGATTGACGCGGCCATAGACCGGGGTATTCCTAAAGTTATGGCGATTAGTACTGATAAAGCCGTTAACCCGATAAATCTTTACGGAGCAACCAAACTCTGTGCAGAGAAACTTTTTATTGATGGTAATGCTTACGCCGGTGAAAAAAATATCAGATTTAGTGTTGCGCGATACGGTAATGTCGTCGGTAGTCGGGGAAGCGTTATCCCTATATTTCAAGAGTCTAAAAAAACCGGTATATTATCAATTACGGATAAGAGAATGACTCGTTTCTGGATTACATTGGAGCAAGGGGTAAATTTTGTGATTAAGTGTATGGAACGTATGCATGGCGGAGAAATCTTCGTGCCCAAAATACCCAGTATGCGTATTGTGGATGTGGCAAAAGTGATTGCCCCGAGCTGTAAATTCAAAATTATCGGAATAAGACCGGGTGAGAAACTACATGAGGTTCTTATGACTGATGATGAGGTGCGCCGGGCATTAGAGTTTTCGGATATGTACATAATTGAACCTGATTTCAAATGGTGGGGTGGCGGAGACTGGAAAGGCGGAAAAAGATTGCCTGAAGAATTTAAGTATTCAAGTGATAAAAACAGTCGGTGGTTAACCGATGCGGAACTGAAAAGGATGATATAATGCGCAAATTTATTCCTTATGCACGGCAATGGATTAATGATTCCGATATTAAGACAGTAGTAAAAACCCTGAAAAGCGATTGGCTTACTCAGGGCCCCAAAATTGCAGAATTTGAGAAAGCCATTGCGGCTTACACCGGCGTAAAATATGCCGTGGCGGTTTCCAGTGGCACGGCCGCATTACACGCGGCTTGCTTTGCGGCAGGTATTAAAGAAGGTGATGAAGTTATTACCAGTGCCATAAGTTTTGCCGCTTCGGCTAATTGCGTGCTTTATTGCGGTGGAAAACCTGTCTTTGCAGATATCCAGCAAGATACATGGAATATTGACCCACGTGAGATTGAAAAGAAGATTACACGAAAGACCAAGGCAATTATCCCAGTAGATTTCGCAGGTCAACCAGCTGATTTAGACGAAATCAATAAGATTGCCCGTAGACATAAGTTAGTGGTTATTGAAGATGCGGCTCACGCTTTAGGAGCAGAATATAAAGGTAAAAGAATAGGCGGGTTATCAGACTTGACCATCCTTAGTTTTCATCCTGTTAAACATATTACCACCGGTGAGGGCGGAATGGTGTTGACTAATAACAAAGATTATTATCAGAAATTGCTGATGTTCAGAACGCATGGTATCACGAGAGAAGAAGATTTACTTACTAAGAATAAAGGACATTGGTATTATGAGATGCAACATTTAGGTTATAATTATCGGTTAACTGATTTGCAGTGTGCATTAGGCATCAGTCAGCTGAAACGATTAGATAAGTTTCTTGTCCGTCGTCGGACAATTGCAAAGCAATATAACAAGGTATTTAAGAACATTGAAGAGATTACAATTCCTTATGAGAAACTCGGTGTCAAATCCGCCTGGCATCTTTATATCATAAGATTAAATCTGGATAAAGTTAAAGTAACTCGGCGAGAAATATTTGAAAGATTGCGTCAGAAGAAGATTGGCGTCAATGTTCATTATATCCCTGTTTATTATCATCCGTATTACCAAAGATTGAATTATCAAAAAGGTATTTGCCCTCAAGCCGAAAAATATTATGAAGAAGCCATTACCCTTCCTTTATATCCTAAAATGACCCGTTCAGATGTCCGATACGTCATTAAGACTGTAGAAAATGTGGTTAGTTGAGGGGTTGGGGAGTTTCTACTTTTCTCCACCCTGCGCCCCTTGTCATTCCCGCGAAAGCGGGAATCCAGGAGGTTACAAAAAGTCTGGATTCCTGCTTACGCAGGAATGCCCACTTATGCGGGTTTCCCGGCGAAATTCCCCGAGAGGTCAGTTAAATATGAAATTTACCTTGCTTATTCTAACCTTAAATGAATTAGAGGGTATGAAGCAAATTATGCCCCGCATTAAGAAGGAATGGGTAGACCAGATAATCATCCTTGATGGTGGCTCTACTGATGGTACAATAGAATATGCAAAAGAGAAGGGATACTTTGTCTATGTGCAGAAAGAAAAAGGTTTAAGGAATGCCTACAGAGAAGTATTACCATACATAACCGGAGATGTCGTAATTACATTTAGCCCCGAAGGAAATTCTATCGCAGAACTTATTCCGCCTTTAATAGACAAAATGAGACAAGACTATGATATGGTCATTGTTTCTCGGTATCTGGACGGCGCTAAGAGTTATGACGATGATGTCGTTACTGGTTTCGGGAACTGGGTGTTTACCAATCTGATAAACCTTCTTTATAGAGTCAGATATACGGATGCGATGGTGATGTTTCGGGCTTGGAAGAAAGAACTTATGACTGACTTAGACTTAGATAAAGATGAAAGTTATCACACTGAAGAAAAGATATTCAATACAAAAGTAGGCGTGGAGCCTCTTCTTTCTATCCGTGCCGCGAAAAAGAGGTTGAAGATTACGGAAATTCCCGGAGATGAGCCTGTGCGCATAGGTGGCGAGCGGAAATTGCAGATATTCCGCTGGGGAGCGGCTTACCTCTGGGAAGTTTTTAGAGAACTATTTTTCTGGAATTAGTATTTAACGTCATATGTGGAGGATGAAAATATGTTGGACACAATTGATGACTTAAAAAAGAAGTCTCATTATATTCGTAATAAAGTTTTGGATATGTGTATCCAGGCACGGACTGGCCATGTTACTTCTAGTTTTTCGTGCACAGAAATAATGATTGCGCTTTATTATGGAGGCATCTTTCGTCATAATCCATCTGAGCCAAAATGGCCGGAACGGGATAGATTTATTTTAAGCAAAGGTCACGCCAGCCCGTTGCTTTATGCGGTCTTAGCGGACCTGGGATATTTCCCGAAGAAAGAATTAGATAGATTTTGTCAGGCTGATGGAATCTTTGGAGTCCATCTGCAAAATGATGTTCCGGGCGTGGAGATTACTTCCGGCTCATTGGGGCAGGGTTTTGGTATCGCCGCGGGGATGGCACTTGCGGCAAAGATGGACAAGAAAAAATACAAGATATTTACACTTTTGGGTGATGGCGAATGTTATGAGGGTTCTGTCTGGGAAACGGCTATGTTCACCAGTCATCACCAATTAAATAATTTGATTGCTATCGTTGATAGAAATTACCTTTGTGTCACGGGTTTTACCGAAGAGATTGTTCGTCTGAACCCGTTGGACGAGAGATGGAAAGCCTTTGGCTGGAATGTGGTTAATATTAACGGGCATTCTTTTGAGGAAATTCTTCCGGCTCTGAATAAGGTTTATGATAAGCCTTTTGTCATTATTGCAAATACAATAAAAGGTAAAGGTGTCTCATTTATGGAAAATAAACCTCTCTGGCATGGTCTGGCACCGCAGGGAGAAGACGCAGAAAAAGCCAAGATAGAATTAAGCAAGTATAAAGGAGGATAAAGTGAAATTTATTTCAATGAGAGATGCGTTTTTTAATAAGTTATACGAAATAGCCAAGCGTGATAGAAATGTTATTATTATTAGTGCGGATATGGGTGCCCCGGCCCTTGATAAATTCAGAGAGGATTTAACTGAGCAATTTATCAATGTTGGTATCGCAGAACAGAATATGATTACCGTTGCCATCGGCCTGGCGTTAAGCGGGAAAAAAGTGTTTACTTATGCCATTATGCCTTTTGCGAGCCTCAGGGCTTATGAGTTAATAAAGGTTAGCGTAAGTTTGATGAAGATTCCGGTAACTATTGTTGGGGTCGGTTCAGGATTCAGTTACGATGATTCTGGTCCAACCCATCATGCGACTGAAGATATATCTGTGATGCGGACACTTCCAAATATGACCATACTCAACTCATCTGATAGCCTTATGGCCGAAAGATTTGCTGAGATATCTTATAGGATAGAAGTTCCCTGTTACGTCAGGTTAGATAGGGAAGTCTTATCAACAATTCATACTTCAACTGATGATTTCTCAAGAGGATTAATAGGGCTTAAGAAAGGAAAAGATATATGTATTATTGCGACCGGTAATATGGTTCATCAGGCATTAGAAGTTTCAGGTAAACTTACCCAAAAGTCTATTGATGCTGGAGTGTTAGAGATATACAGATTAAAACCCCTTAATACAGAATTACTTCTGGAATATATTACCCAGGCCAAACGATTGGTAACATTAGAAGAACACTTACTCTCAGGAGGTTTTGGTAGTGCTATCGCCGAGATTCTTGTGGATAACGCTAAATCTATTCCCCTTAAACGCATTGGTATCAATGATAAGTATTACTATGCTTATGGAGGCAGAAGAAATATCCAATCTCTTTGTGGATTAGATGTAGATAGTGTTACGAAAACAATTTTAGAATGGATTTAATATGAAGATATTAGTTACCGGGGGAGCAGGTTATATCGGCTCAGTATTAGTCCCTGAATTATTAAATGAAGGGCACCCTGTTATCGTGATAGATAACTTTATGTATAATCAGACCTCCTTATTAGACTGTTGTTATAACCCGCACTTAACCATCATTCGGGGTGATGTGCGGGATAATAAATTAATCTCTAAATGGCTGAAACATGTTGACGTTATCTTTCCACTTGCCTGTATTACGGGCGCGCCGGCCTGCGATAAAGACCCGAGCACCGCCAAGTCGGTAAACTATGACGCGATAAAGATGATATTGGATTTGCGTAGTAAGCAGCAGATAATTACTTTTCCCACCACAAATAGCGGTTATGGAATCGGGCAAGAAGGTATATTCTGCACCGAAGAAACTCCATTAAAGCCGATTTCCCTGTATGGCAAACTAAAAGTAGAAATAGAAAAAGCCATTCTGGACGCAGGAAATTCTATTACCTTACGACTGGCAACTGCCTTTGGCACGAGTCCCCGGATGCGGCTTGACCTTTTAGTCAATGACTTTGTCTATCGGGCGGTGACAGATAGGTTTATTGTTCTCTTTCAGGCACATTTCAAAAGAAATTATATTCATGTGCGCGATGTCGCACGGACGTTTATTCATTGTTTGACCAATTTTGAGCGGATGAAAAACGAACCGTATAATGTCGGACTGGATAACTGTAATTTAAGTAAACTTGAACTATGCCAGGAGATAAAAAAGCAGATTCCTGATTTCCATTTTACCGAAGCCGCGGTAGGCGAAGACCCAGATAAGAGAAATTATATGGTCAGTAATGAGAAGATTAGAAAGACGGGATTTAAGCCGGAGTTCTCTCTGTCAGATGGCATAGCCGAGTTAATAAAAGGGTATCAGGTCATCAGAAGGAATCAGTTTGCAAATATATGAAAAGCAAAACGGAAATCATAAAGACAATTGAGGCATTAAAAGACGAACTCAAAAGAAAATATAAGGTAAAGGAAATCGGGCTTTTTGGCTCGGTTGTCAGAAGCGAACAAAACTATACCAGTGATATTGATATTCTTGTCTCTTTTGATGGAAACATTGACCTTTTTGACTTCGTTGGTCTGGGATTATTTCTGGAAGAAAAACTGGGACAGAAGATTGATATTGTCCCAAAAGATGCGTTACGAGAAGAACTTAAAGAGATAATATTAAAAGAGGTATCCTATTTATGAGGAATTTTGCACTTTATCTGAAGGATATTCTTTATGCAATGGAAAGCATCGAGCAGTTTGTCATCGGCTTGGATTTTGAGGGTTTTCAAAAGGATTACAAAACGGTTAGCGCTGTAGTGCGAAACTTTGAAATCATCGGCGAAGCGACGAAAGGTCTTCCAGAAGAAATAAGGCAGAAATACCCGCAAATCCCATGGAAGGAAATGGTGGGTATGAGAGATAGATTAATCCATGTCTATTTCGGCGTAGATTATAATTTAGTCTGGAGAACTATTAAAGAACGAATCCCACAGGTAAAACCCATGATTAAAAAAGTATTGGATGAATTTCAACAAAACATCCCGTGAAAAGGTAGGTTATGTCAGAAACGATTGATTTGGTATTAGTTAAACCCGGTGGTCGGTTGAAATTATTCGGCTCTTTAGCCGGTGAATTATCCGGATTTGCACCTCCGCTGGATATTGGACTTATTGCTGGGTTCCTCAGAAAGCGAGGATATTCAGTCAGGATAATAGATGCGGATGCAGAGTTCTTGACCCCTGAAGAAACCGCCCAGCGTATCAGAGAATTCAATCCACTCCTGGTCGGTATCTTCGCCCACACTATCAGAATGATGCACGCCAGTGAAACCCTCAAGATATTAAACAATACGGCACCGGATATCAAAACATTGCTTGGAGGTCGTCATCCTTCCGCTTTACCAGAAAGAACCCTCAGGGAAGTCCCGAATGAAGTTGTTCAGAGTGATATCGCTTCGGGATCCCGAAGCAGTTCTCCTTGGGCTACCTCATTCGGGAAAAAAGTAGATTTTGTCTGTGTGGGCGAGGCTTTTTATCCCCTCGCCCAACTTCTGGACATCTTGAAGTCAGGTAAAAAAGTAGAAGATTATAAAATTAACGGAATATGGTATCTTAAAAATGGCAAAGTAATCTCTAATCCGCCTGCTCCCTTATTCAAAAATTTAGATGACCTGCCTTTTATCGCCTGTGACCTTTTACCGATGGATAAATATAAAGCCCACAATTGGCATTGCTTTGACAACCTTGAAAAGCGTCAGCCCTATGCCAGCGTATATACCAGTATCGGCTGTCCCTTTAGATGTAGTTATTGTTGTGTTAATACGGTTTATGGTGGTTCAGGAATCCGTTATCGTAGTCCAGAAAAAGTTATAGAAGAGATAGATTATCTGGTAAAAAATTATAATGTGCGGAATATTCGTTTTGTTGATGATATTTTTTCCTTGAGACCTGAACGGGTAAATCGGATTTGTGACCTCATTATTCAACGCGGTTATGACCTGAATATCTGGGTTTATGCCCGGGTGGATACGGTTAATGAGCCAATGCTTAAGAAAATGAAACAGGCCGGTATTAACTGGGTTTGTTTTGGGATTGAAGCCGGGCACGAAAAAGTTCGGGAGGGTGTTTATAAAAGGATAGCACCCGACAAAATACGCCAGGGCATAAAGATGACCCAGGATGCGGGTATTTATATTAATGCCAATTTTATCTTTGGACTGCCCGATGACAATATAGAAACAATGCAGGAAACACTTGATATGGCTAAAGAATTTAATTTTGAATATGTAAATCTCTATGTGGCAATGGGTTGGCCCGGGTCTAAATTGTATGAAGAATCTGTCCGGGCAGGGGTTAGGTTGCCTCAGAACTGGTCTGGTTATGCACAACTTTCAGAAGATACTCTACCTCTGCCGACCAAATATCTGTCAGCCGAAGAGGTCTTGCGTTTCAGGGATAATGCTTTTGTAGAATACTTTTCTAACCCCAGATATTTAGAAATGATGGAACAGAAATTTGGACCTAAGGTGAAGGCACATATTATAGAAATACTTAAACATAAGGTCAAGAGAAAACTACTGAAGACGACAATTTGAAAAGGGGTATGGATAGCCTTTACGGGATAGTCAGATAGCCTTTACGGGATAGTGAGATAACCTTTACGGGATAGTGAGATAGCCTTTATGGGATAGTGAGATAGCCTTTATGGGATAGTGAGATAGCCTTTATGGGATAGTGAGATAACCTTTACGGGATAGTGAGATAACCTTTACGGGATAGTGAGATAGCCTTTATGGGATAGTGAGATAGCCTTTACGGGATAGTGAGATAGCCTTTACGGGATAGTGAGATAGCCTTTACGGGATAGTGAGATAACCTTTATGGGACTATAGGGTAACCATTACTGGGGGGTAGGGTAATGGTCAGGGAGGTGCTACCCGCCATCCCTTTTAGGGGCATTTTTGGGTTTAACCCTATATAAGATAAGGAATTAGAGAAAGAGAAGTATGGAGGAGAAAATTTTAGTTCAGTTGAAAGTTTTTATCCCTAAATTTAATGAATTTCCTTTAGCTGAGGCCTGGAAATGGGCGGAAAATTACTACGCCCAGACCCGGCATATCACGGGCCAGCGCCGTAAAGCACTCCCGACCCACCAGGACGTTCAGGAAAAGGCTTTTGACCCGCTCCTTAAAGCCTACCCGCAATTCCTTAGTCCTGATTTCCGAAGTAAATCCGGTTTAACCGCGGAACATATTAGGGAAAAACTCCAGCGGAAACTTCAGGATAAGGAAACCGCCCGGCGGTATCTGAAGGAATTTGAGAAGGCCTACCGGACGGAAAATGGTATTCGGGCCAAACGGATTAAGGAAGACCTGCCCGGTAATGCGGCCAAATATGCCTGTCAGATGACCTTTGGAAATTGGCGTTTCCTCGGACCAATTAATCAGCAAGGCAGAGGAGCGATACCACTGGTCCTAGACTGGCTGAGCGGTGAAACCGATGCCTTGAATGACCTGCGGCCACCGGATGAACTCATCAGCGGTCAGCCAGTCTTAATTACCACACCCGGACGCACCGGCCGATTCAGAAAGCAACTCCAGAACGCTTTACTTAAATCGGCCCGGTTTATTTCTGAAAGTAATTATCATCCCACCGCAACCCGAGAAGAAAACGATAAGGTTAATCAATTAGTCAATGAATTCGGCCGGTCTGGAATTGTGCCTTTTAGTCCAAGCGGTGCTTCCCATCTGGACTTTGTCCCTCATCCGGAAACCGCGGAATGGTGCCTTTCCCGACGGTTCAGATTAATTCAGCATAAAATCTGGACCCACTTCTGTGGCAATATCTCTCCAGAGCCTGTGGTATTACCGGAGGAATTAAAGATAACTAACCCGGCGGATTTTATCGGCGACCCTATGCATCCGCTCTATTTAGAAATGCATTTAGATATTCAGGTATCGCTTTGTTGGTAATTATTTAGCCGAATGAAACAATCCCCATTATGGGGGCGGACTTCCCCCCTAATTCCCCCTTATCAAAGGGGGTCAGGGGGTTGTTACAACCCCCTTAATCCCCCTTAACAAAGGGGGACTCAGGGGGTTGTTCCCCCTTTATTAAGGGGGACTTCAGACGGCTAAATAATTACGCTTCGTTGAGACAGTTTTTCTTATGAAAAAGATTTTACTCTGGATGGTCAGGTTAATTATCACGAGTGGGTTACTAATTTTTATTATCACCCGGATAAATTTTGCTGAGTTTTTTAATATCATAAAACAACTCAACTTAACCTGGTATCTCCCTTTTTTCTTCCTGTTATTCTTGATTATTCTTATCGGGACGCTCCGCTGGAAATGGTTGTTAGAAGTTCAAGGGATTAAATTATCCGCTAAACAGGTTTTTAGGCTGAGTTATTTAGGACTTTTCTTCAGTAATTTTATGTTAGGCGGAATCGGTGGCGATTTATCCAAGGCGGTTTTGGTGGCTAACCAGACCACTTTCAAAACCCGCGCGATTACCTCTATCATCGTTGATAGATTTGTCGGATTTTTAGGCTCATTAGTTTTGGGCTTAGGCGGAATTATTATTTACTGGAATAAACGAGAGTTAGTCGGGTTAAAAATAACCTTTATGATTTTAGTTGCCGGGATTCTATTTTTCTTGCTATGTTACCAGTGGTTGAAAAGAATATCTTTCCCGCTCCGCTCTCGCGGAGGCGAGGCGAGTAGATTTTATCCGTCTTTTCAGCGGATTTTTAATGAGATAAATATCGCAATAACTACTTATAAAAATAATAAAATCGTCTTATTAAAGTCATTGCTTGTTTCAATTATAATTCATTGCGTTATCGTTATCATTAATATTGCCTTTAGTATTGCTCTTGGAATTAAAGATATATCTTATTCTTATTATTTTGTGATAATCCCCATAATAAACCTGTTGGTTTCCTTACCCATTTCGCTGGGCGGGTGGGGGGTAAGCGAAACATCTTACGGTTATTTGATGGGATTGATAAATCTATCGTTAACCCAGGCCGTTGCCCTTTCACTTGTTTTCAGGCTAAGTTTTATCCTCTGGACTTTACCCGGCGGATTATTTCTATTAGGGCTTAACTTAAGGAGGGATCATAGGCTTTCTCATCAAATTTCTCATTTAAGCCGCTATCTCCTTTATCTTCCTGATGTTGCGACCCATCATAACATTTTTGTAAGCCATTAGATTGTAGTAAATTAACTTCCCGATACTCCAAACAAAAACCTTGCGATAACCTCGTACATAATAAGGTAAATCTTCTATTCTAAACGGTTCGTCTTTGATTTGTCCATTTACTTGTTCAATCGTAACTCGCTTGAAACATAATCGTTTACCTGTCTGGCTTTGGGAGAATTTAAGGGCTTTAGTCCGATAAGGATATTTCTTCCGTTCAGCATACCTCCGATGATACGCAGATTTTACTTGTTCCTTCTTGGAACGCTTATTCGCCTTGCAAATCATTATTCCCCTCAAGTCCTTCTCTGCCGCCCGATAATTCTTCTCGCTATCAAAACCACTATCCGCAATGACATAGTCAACCACCACCGCTCCAAAAGCCGTCTGAATTACTCCTTTGGCTAATTTAAGTAACTTCAAACTTACATTACCTTCCACCTTGTTCGCCTTCACTAAAACACAACCTAAAATAATTCCCGACCCGCTGATGATTAACCCTAATTTATAGCCGTAAAATGAGCCTTTTGAGTCGTGCCCCCAAGCGGCGTTCCGGTCATATTGTCTATCCACTTCTAATCGGGTCAAATCCATTATAATCACCCGAACCCCTTCAGATTCGATCCGTTCTAATAATCGGACTGCACTCAAACTCAAACACTCTAATAGCGCCTTGATAAATTGCGGCTCTTTTACCCGCCGATAAAACTGTGCCTGACTCGGTAAGCGAGTGCTTAATTTCCCTCGTTGCCTCACCAACTTTCCTTCGTTCTTTAACTTCTTATAAAATACCGAGACAGACCACCCCCACGCTACACATAAAAGATATATCTTAACAATACCCCAAATCCCATACCGTTCATTTCTTCTTTTAGCCCATTTCTTTTTATATTTTACTCTCCCAATAATCTCGCCGATATAACTGGTAAGGTCAAGGTCTTTCATACCGTTTCCTCCTGTTAAAAATGTTATTCTCTAAGAGGAAAATCGGTATTCCTTGACCTTTTTCTTTAGATTTTGGTATTATTCATGAGAAAGCCTAGAGGGATCATGATAATCAGTAGAACGCCCTTGCGCATATCTTTTTTCGGCGGTGGCACAGACTATCCAGTCTGGTTTGATAAGAATGAGGGCGCGGTATTGGCCACGACTATTGATAAATATATTTATATCACCTGTCGTTACCTTCCGCCTTTCTTTGAACACAAATCTAGAATTGTCTGGTCGTTAGTGGAAATGGTTAAAGACGTTTCTGAGATTAAGCATCCCTCGGTCAGGGAATGCCTAAAATATATGAAGATAACTAAGGGTGTAGAGATTCACTATGATGCGGATTTACCTGCCAGAACCGGATTGGGTTCAAGTTCGTCTTTCACCGTTGGTTTCCTTAATAGTCTAAACGCCCTTCTCGGTCGGATGCTCCCTAAGATGCAATTAGCCAAGGATGCCATTTATGTTGAACAAAAATTGCTGAAAGAAAATGTGGGTTGTCAGGACCAGATTCTGGCTTCTTTCGGCGGGTTTAACTTAATAGAGTTTTCTCGAGGTGATAATTTCCGTATCACTCCTGTAACTATCTCGGCTGAAAGAATAAACCTGTTTCAGAAATATCTAATGTTGGTTTTTACCGGCTTTTCAAGAACTGCCTCTGAAATTGCTGGAGAATTAATTGGGGTGGTAGATAAAAAACAAAGGTCTTTAAAGACGATAAAACAAATGGTCTATGAAGGGCTCAAGATTATAAATAGCCCGGCTGATTTAAGAGAATTTGGCAAACTCTTACATGAAAGTTGGAGAATAAAACGAGAGTTAACTGATAGAATATCCAACCCGGCTATAGATGAAATTTACTCAACGGCTCGGAAAGCCGGCGCTTATGGGGGAAAATTATTGGGTGCGGGTGGAGGCGGGTTTATGTTGCTCTTTGCCCCACCAGAAGTTCAATCTAAAATAAGAAACAAGTTAAGTAAATTCTTACATGTTCCGTTTCTGTTTGAGAACTTGGGCAGTCAGATTATTGTTTATCAGCCCGCAAAATATTAATAAACCTTTTGCGTAATAAGTAGTTGCTCAATTTATTGAGCCTTTATTGAGCCTTTAGCCCGATAAATCGGGCAACTACAGAGTTATTTTATTATTATGCAAGAAGGCTAATGAATATAGATACTAAAAACATAGATGTGGTTATCTTATGTGGAGGTGTCGGGAAACGGTTAAAAAGCATAGTGAACGACCGACCAAAACCGATGGCGGAAATCAAGGGCAGACCATTTCTTGATTGGCTTATAGATTATGTTTCAAGCTATGAGTTTCATCGTTTTATCCTCTCCACAGGCTATATGTCAGAATTCATAAGAGATTATTATAAGAATAAATTAATTCTATTCTCTAAAGAGAAAAATCCATTGGGAACGGCCGGAGCCGTTAAAAATAGTCAGCGATTTATCCGGAGCAATCCTTTTTTAGTAATGAATGGTGACTCCATCTGCAGATTGGATTTAAGAGAACTCTTAGAGTTTCATATACGCAAAAATGCCTTGGTTTCTATTGCCTTGACTACCTCCGGCGATGTAAAGAACTCTGGAACGGTCAAGTTGAATGATAAGCAACAGATTGTAAGGTTTAGTGAAAAGGTTGACACAACTGATTCCAGTAATATTATAAATGCCGGAGTTTATGCTTTTGACCAAGAGGTTTTATCTTTAATTCCAAATGATAAACCCTATTCCTTAGAATATGATTTATTCCCTCAATTAAAGAGATGTTATGGATATGTAACGGATAAGGACTTGATAGATATCGGGACGCCTGAAGGTTATGAGAGGGCAAGACAACTATTATGAAAAAGATGAGATATCCGTTTGGGACGATTACCATCAGTAAAAAATCCAAGAAACTTATAAACGAAGCACTTAACTCTGCAAAGGTTTCCGGAGGGAAATATGTCAGAGAATTTGAGAAGAAATTTGCTGAATTGGTTGGAACGAAATATGCGGTGGCAGTAAGTTCTGGAACCGATGCCGATGCCTTGGCATTAGCGGCTCTTTATGATTTCGGAGCAAAACGTAATGATGAAATAATTATTCCCACCTTATCTTTTGCCGCTACAGGTAATGCCGTCTTACAAGCAGGGTTTATTCCGGTTTTCGTGGATATCCGGAGAGAAACATTAAATATAGACCCGGCAAAAATTACCCCTGTAATAACCAGAAAAACCAAGGCAATTATGCCGGTGCATCTTATGGGCAAACCTACAGATATGGATGAGATTAATAAAATAGCAGAGAAATATAATTTATATGTAATAGAAGATGCGGCCGAAGCGCAAGGGGCTATTTATAAGGGGAAAAATATTGGAACATTAGGCGATATGTCTGCTTTCAGTCTTTATATTGCACATATTATATCAACGGTTGAAGGTGGTATAATAACAACGGATAATTCAGAATTTGCAGAGATAATCAGGTCTTTGCGTGCACACGGACGGGCGTGTAAATGTGAAAGTTGTGTTCTAAATATCAGTTCTAAATATTGCCCCAAAAGGTTTAAATACGACACTGACATAAGATTTATTTTTGAAAGAGTCGGATATTCCAGCAAAATGAATGAATTAGAGGCGGCGATCGGTTTAGGGTATATGGATTTATATTCTGAGATATATAAGAAAAGGAAGCGAAACTTCCTTTATATAAGAGAGAGATTCAAGAAGTTTGCGCCATATCTGGTTACGATAAATCCAAGCCCGGATGAAGAATTGGCGCCCTATGCCTTCCCGGTTATCCTGACCGAAGAGGCAAAATTTGGCAGGGATAAACTTGTTGGCTATCTGGAGAAAAATGGGATTGAGACAAGAAGTCTCTTTTTATCTATGCCCACACAATGCCCCGGTTTTAAGTTCCTCGGTTATAAATTGGGTGAATTTCCTGAAGCGGAGTATATAGGAAATAATGGATTCCATATAGGCATACACCAGGATATCACTAAAGAACACATTGATTATTTTATAAGTCTAATTGATAAGTTCCTAACAGAACATTTGTGAGAAAAACTGATAAGATATACATTGCTGGACATACGGGATTAGTCGGTTCGGCATTATTTCGTCATCTGAA
>Ga0315312_1001766_pt1 | contig 16054 bp, 13 predicted proteins | sample TDP7_MG_FD_203629 | JGI IMG/M metagenome (GOLD analysis project Ga0315312, IMG submission 203629) | Freshwater sediment microbial communities from Lake Towuti, South Sulawesi, Indonesia - TDP7 | ecosystem: Environmental > Aquatic > Freshwater > Lake > Sediment | place: Indonesia: South Sulawesi... | reverse complement strand
CTTGCCTAACTTGAGAACTGTCACTCGATCGCTGTTCTTCATGACATCTTCGAGCTTGTGTGTAATGAGGACGACGCCCTTGCTTTCATCTGCGAGGCCGCGCAGGATTGAGAACAACTGCTCAGACTCGCTTGGTGTTAGCACCGAGGTCGGCTCGTCGAGTATGATAACGTCGGGCTCGTGATAGAGGACTTTCAGAATCTCCGCACGCTGCTGTTCTCCTACAGATAGATCTTCGACCTTGGCTTTTGGATCCACTTTGAGATTGTACTTCGTTGAAAGCTCGTTTAACTTTCTCTCGACTTCGCTTATTGGAAATGACAGATTGTTCCTCTTGAGGCCGAGAGCAACATTTTCCGCAACCGTGAGGGGACGCACAAGTGTGAACTCCTGGTGAACCATGGCTACGCCCAGCTTGAGCGCATCCTCCGGGGAGTTTATCGTCACCGGCTTTCCGCGGATGTAGATCTGCCCCTTCGAGGCGACGTAGAAGCCAGAAAGAATATTCGCCAGAACTGTCTTCCCGGCGCCATTCTCTCCCAATATCACGTGTACTTCGCCGGATCTAACGTCGAAGTCGACTTCGTCGAGGATCAGATGCTCCCACACTCCTGGAAAACCTTTCACGACCTTTTCGGCTTTCAGCAAAACCTCTCCCTTCGTGAGTCTGGGATGCACCTCATGGACGTGGCGTGTTCCCAACATTGTCTGCATCTACTGATTCTCCGCACCTGATACGACGACTAGCGGCTATAGGCTTTGGGTAGATCTCGCCTCTCCGAAAATGTTGTATGGAAAACCGAACATTATGAGATACCTGCTTCCAGCGAGCGCTTGGATCTATGAATGTTAGAGCGCACGTAGTAGTTGCCGGCAAGGTCCAGGGTGTCTTTTACCGTGCTGAGACAGCTTCTAGAGCCAAGCGCCTGAACGTAACAGGCTGGGTTCGGAACCTTCCCGACGGTCGTGTTGAGGCTGTTTTCGAAGGAGAAGAGAGCAGCGTAAACAAGATGATCGACTTCTGTCGCCGAGGCCCCCCCAACGCATACGTCGTCAACGTGGACGTTAGAAGACAGGAATGGCGCGGTGAGTTCAACAACTTCACAGTAAGATATCACGGCTAGCGCAGCCAGCGATGACATTCCTAAATAGCAGGCCATTCTGAATCAGTCTGAAAGTAAAATCCGGAGGTAAGACAAGTCGTGCGCGCTGTGGTGGCCGAGTGTAAGCTCCCATGGCTACCATCGCGCGCGGAAGAAGCTCGAGAGATGGCGGAGAACATCGGATACGATGTAGCCGAAGTCTTGATTCAGAAACGAAAGAGCGACCACCACTCCTACATCATAGGGCCCGGCAAGGTCGAGGAGCTCAAAGACATCGTCAACGAGAAAGAAGTTGATACGGTGATCTTCGCCAACACGCTCCCAAGCAGCCAAGTCTTCAAGCTCCAACAGCGACTCGGAGGCGAAGTCCGAGTAATAGACAGAAACCTACTGATTTTGGAGGTATTCGACAGAAGAGCGATGACCAAAGAAGCAAAGCTTCAGATCAAGCTGGCGAAGCTGAAGTATACGCTCTCTTGGGGTCGCGAGTTCATCAAGCTCCGAGGGATAATGGGCGAACAGGTCGGCTGGATGGGCCCAGGTGACTACCCGTTCCAAGAGTACTACCGCGCGGCGCGCAGCCGCATAAGCCGACTTGAAGCACAATTGAGGGAGCTCGAAAGAAAGAAGGAGATTACTCGAGGAAGACGTCGCGAGTTAGGCTTTCCAATCGTTGCCCTCGCAGGATATACGCAATCGGGTAAGACGTCATTCTTCAACCGTGTGGCATCTGAGAACAAGACGGTGGGGCTGGGACCGTTCACAACCCTGTCCACCTTTGCGCGAAAAGTTAGAGCCGGCGGCGACCGGGACTCCGAGTTCATACTAGTAGACTCGATTGGATTCATCGAGGACATGCACCCTATAATAGTGAAGGCATTCACCGCAACGCTTGGTGAGATCGCGCGATCTGATTTGATCCTACTATTCGTTGATGTGAGCGAAGAGACTCACATAATCGCCTGCCGATGCTCATCAATGGACAAGATATTACGAGAGATGGACACCACCAGAGAACTCATTGTGTGCCCTAACAAGATTGACTTGATTGACCGCGACCAACTCGACCGCGCGATCAAGGTGATTCGCGAGAAATTCGTCGGAAGCCCGCTGGTACCCATCAGCGCGCTTACAGGCGAGAACCTCACGGAACTATTGGCAGCTGTAACCGAGGAGATCAAGAAAGCGAAACCTCTCCCAAGGCTTTCCATGAGTCCTGCTCAAGTGAAGGGTCCCACGGTCCCAGGATTCGGAGCGATCAGCGAATCCTGAGAGGGGCATCAGGAAGGCGAGTTCTGAATGCCTGGAATCATGCCCGAGAAGAAAACCTTCGGAAGACGCGAACCGCCGCCAAATTACCCTAGAGACCCGGACCAATACGCAGATCCTCGAAACTACATGTATCCTCTCGATAGACCGATCAGGGCAAAGCTTGCGCGTAGATACTTCGACGAGCCAAGAAACCGAAGCAAGTATACCGAGGAAGAGCGACTCTTCATCGACTCGCGAATCGATGAAGCTCTGAAACGCTTCGGAGTAACAGCGGCTGAGTCTCAGGCTTCAGCTCCGCGCAGGATCCGCAAACGTAAGCCTCTGTCGAGGCCTCGTCAGTCTGAACTTGATAAACTCGGTCTCGATGAACTCCTCCAACGCTTTGTCGGGTCGGCACGCTTCGAGCGAGCCAAGTCTATCCCCCAGGACCTAGTTTCACTGTCGAGCCTAGATGGTGACATGATCTCTGGAAACGTGAAGCAGTATTCGGTTCAGATCGATCTCAAGAACAAAATCATCACGCACGATTGCGATGACTGGAAGAGGAATATGAGAGCCAAACTAATGTGTAAACATCTCGGCAAAGTCTTCATGACCATTAGTAAGGATAAGGCGACCGAGATCCTAAGGAGAATACTGGCCGAGAGGGATGACTGGACATTCGATGCACCGTAGTTCCTCTGCGGCATGGCGCACAGAGATCCGATCTTGAGTAGACGCTCGGGGAATCGCGGTCTAGCTTCGGGAGACTATGAACGGCGCCTTCGCGGCTTACCTCTCATAATATCAGTCAGACTATGTATGACGCCCTCAAGACGCGGAGACCAGAAATGAACGAACGCAGTGCATCGTTCAGTTCTTCGGGCTTCTCCAACATCACCGTATGACCTGCGTCAGGTATTATTACAAGGCGGGAATTCGGAATTTTTTCCTTCATATACTGCGAGTACTTCACAGGTGTGAGTCTATCATCTTCTCCACAGACTATGAGTGTTGGAAGGGCGATCTGTCCGATCTCATTCATCCTGTCAAAATGATCGCAGGCGTCGAAGTCACCGTAGGTGACTCTCGAAGGAACCTCCAGAAGTTCTTGGATGGATGCCCGCTTCAGCCTGGCGTCGCTCTTGGGAGAATACGCCCATTCTGCGACTATTTCCGCAGCACGCTGGTAATCGCGCATCACTTCGTCCTTTATGACAAGTGTGACACGCAGACGCGCGCCGGAACTCAAGAGCACGATTCCGGCAAGAAGCTGCGGATGATTGAGTGCGACCTCGATTGCGATTGCACCGCCCATTGAGTGGCCAACCAGGACTGCCGGTGGTAGCCCTCGCTCCTTGATTGTCTGTATGACAAAATCGGAATAGGCTGAGATGCTGTTCCGTCCTTGTCCATCAGGATGGCCGGGCAGGTCCAGCGCCAAGCTTCCTACGAAGGCGGCCGTTTGATGCCGCCACACTTTGTGCGTTCCTCCTGCACCGTGAATGAAAACCAAGCTAGGTGGTGATCGATCTGTCATGATTCAAATCGCGCCTTGCTTCGCCCATGCCGAGTATTTTTGAATGCCTGACGAACCTGTATTCCGTCTCCTATGCATGGCATTGTGATGTTTCGAATGAGGTAGCGTTGTGTTCATCTCTTGCAGATTTATCTTGGACTTCACATTTCTGGTGTCTTCTCGGTTGCGGCTAGTCCCCCGTCGGCTGGTCAAAGAGCCGGAGAGTGGCAGGTGTGAACGACCAAGAGAATACGCGGGCGCATATAGCGTCAAGGCTCGAAAAGTTAGGGTCACTTGACAAGCTAGCCGAAGAAATGCCTGGCTCTCACCGCGGAAACGGTTGGGATTCGTCCAAGATCGACGAGGCGGTGTTCAGGGTTCTCCCTCAGCCCCTGGAGAAGCTGAGGAGGAAAGCAATCAGGCCTGGGTTTTCGCGGGTGATCGCTGATTGGTTTCGACCGACGTACGCGGCATCTCGGATCGCTGGGCCTACATCGCTGATCTACTTTCCTCTGTGGTACCTGAGAGGTTATCATGAGTGCTTCTACCTGAGGAATGGTAGCTACAAGGTCCGTGTTGACAAGGATGTTGTTGCCGTCGAGGTTGACGGAGAGACGCGTGACTTGATGATCGAAGAGGAGGAGAGCAAGATCGTGCCCGAAGCATTCAGGCGCAGGCTGAAGAGGTTCGCGGGTCTTTTCACAGGCCAAAGAAGATACTTCAACCTAAGCGATGCGATCGAACTGGCCGTCAGGCATGTGTGTGCGGAAATGTATGTGACTTACGACGGAACCGAAGGAGAAGTGCTTGAGGAGGTATTGCACAAGAGCTGGAGAACGCAGCGTGTCTTCGAAACTGCAGAGCTCAACGTGGAAGGCACGATCACAAAGATCGCCACATCGAGAGAGACCAAAGAAACCGTGGTGGCAAGGTTTCAGGACAAAGTCGTAAGGATCCCTGAAAGCCTCACACGGCTGCTGAGCAATACCTTTCAGATCGAAGAAATCTCCCGATACTACATCCCGTATGCGTATTTTCCGGTTTTGCGCGCCGGAAGAATCCATCACGTGATAGTCAATGCAGCATCTGCTGGAATTCCTGACGAGAAGACTGTCAGCAGTGTGAAGCGACAGTTGGGCCTTTGAATCTGAGCCGCCTTGGATCACTGCGAACATGTGGATGGTTTGAGCACGTTTGCCTGCTCGGTCACAAGTGACGGTGAAGCAGCACTTGGGTGCTGGGACAGTTGCGGCAAAGGTGTTCTCTAACCTGTTCACGCCATTTAGCGTAGCCGCCATCGTCTCGGTCGTGTTCTCGTGGTTCTCGCCGATTGGGATTGGGCCGCTAATGACCCCCTTGTCTTCGGCGCTCACAGGCATACTAACACTGAGCGTCCTCCCATTCGTTCCAGTTGTCTACAGTGCAAGGACTGGTAGAACTGACTTGGACGTATCAGATGTCAGGCAGCGCGGTCCACTCTATTTGCCGGGCTTGGCAAGCTATGTCGCCGGGGCGGCAATTTTCCTGATACTAAACAACAAGGTGATGTTTGTCATCTCGTTTGCGTACATATGCGTTGCATCGGTCACTTTCTTGATCACATTTGCTTGGAAGATTAGCACGCATACCGCTGGGATCGCCGGTCCGAGCACAGCACTTGTCTTTGTGTTCGGTGCACAGCTTCTGCCGGTCTATTTGCTGTCAGTTCTTATGGTTTGGTCGAGAGTAAAGCTAGGCGCGCACACGCCCAGACAAGCGATAGCGGGGCTAATCGTTGCTGTCGCGATAACCGCTCTACTCTATACGCTTCTCTCTTTCTAGCATCCAGGAGAATCTTGCGAACCGGTGCTTCAGCGGATGTCACGCGATTTGCACGTGGTCAATCTGGAAGTATCTCTTGGCTAGCATGCGGGTTTTGTCGATGGTTCTTCCGTTTCTTCCGATTGCTATGGCTTTGTCCCTGGGGTCTACTTCCACTACAACGATCCTCTTGTCAGGCCGCTCGGTGACACGTATCTGCTTGATCTTCGCGGGAGCGAGCGAATTCTTGATCAGGCCTTCGACGTTCTCGGATGCCTCCACGATTTCTACTGGTTTGCCTGTCATTCGGCGGAGCGTGTTTATGTTCTTGCCCGCCCTCCCGATTGCGAGCCCCATCTGACCTGACTTTGCAACGAATATGATCCGGTCGCAGGATGCATCGATCACACAATCGTTGGCTGTTGCGCCCGTGATACTTTCGAACAGTGCGATGTAGCGCATCTCATCGCTGCCGAGACGAATCTTCCCCGCAGACATGTCTACGCTTCAGCCAGCTTTAGGATTTCAGAGTCTCCCGGTTCCTTTACTGTGAGCGCGGCGACTAGAAACGGCTTTTCGCATGCGGCGCCAAGATCGATGCTTGTGCCTGAGTAGACGTGCACGGGCACCTCCGAGAGCTTTGCATTGTAGAGTATGCTAGATTTGTGTGGTTCTGGGCAGTTTGACGCGATGACGATCAGCCGAGCTTTTCCTGTCTTGGCTGCGTCTGTTGCTTCCTTGCAGCCAAGCTCAACTTTGCCGGTCTTGACTGCCATGCTGATCTGCTTGCTGAGGTCCACTCACTTCTCCCTCCTTTCCGACATAGCCATGAAGACCTCTATTAGACCTGTACCCATGGGTACTTGCTGCCCAACGATGACGTTTTCTGCGACACCTCGGAGTTGATCCTTGATTCCACGCACAGCCGCGTCTACGATTGTCGGGATGGTGATTTCGAACGCCGCCTTCGCTAAGGTGCTTGCTTTCTCGCCGCTTACACCGTGTCTACCGACCTGAAGAACCTCCCCAGACGTAGTCATCGCGTCTGCGACAAGCATGACGTGTCTAATGTCAACATCAAGGCCTTGCTCGTCAAGCACGCTCTTTGCCTCTTTGATTATCACGTTGCGTGCGGCCTCGATTCCGAGCACGGCAGCGACCTCGTGCATGTTGTTCGAGATAGTTCTGGTCTGGTCGACTCCCAGCGTTGTCAACGCTAGTTCAAGGTTTGATCCTTCGGTTCTGATCAACCACTCACGATTCTCTTCCATCACTAGGGCACGTCTGACCGCAGGAATTCCTTTCACGTGCATTCCTGAGATGCGGGACTCGAGCCGCCTAAACTGCGGAATGTCCATGTCATGTGTCGCGATTTCAATTTCGTCTCTGTCGATCTTCACGTCTGCATTGTGAATCTGAATCGCAGTCTTGATGTCTTTCATTGTGACGGATTTCTCGCGCATGGCTGCTGTGTCAAGTTTGACCGTGATCTTCATCCTCGTAATGTCCGACTCTATGCTGAAGGATATGTCGCCGAGTGTCGTGTGGGTGAGGAGGGTGGCGACTTCCTCAGCCCTCTCTTTGGTGGCTCTATGTTTCTCGTCCAAGTATACGGTCATCGTTGGCGTCGACGGTACCTTTCTGGCATCAACGATCTCGATCAGTCTCGGAAGACCAAGGGTCACGTTCTGCTCTCTCACACCGGCGAAGTGGAAAGTCCTCAGCGTCATCTGCGTGCCTGGCTCGCCAATCGACTGAGCTGAGACAATTCCGGCTGCTTCTCCGGGCTCGATAAGCGATCTCCCGTAGTTCTCGACGGCCTGACGGACAGCATCGTCGACGGCGCGCCGTGACAGCTTGGCCTTGAGGAGGTTTCTCTTCAACTCGTCTACCAGCAGTGGGCTAAGCCGGTCCGCCGCTTCACGCACCTTCTGCTCAATGTATCTGCTGCTTGCCTTGGCGCCCCTTTCGGCTGCAAGCCTCACACGTTCGACTAGCCGTTCTGAGTTGACGGCCTTGCCGTGGTCGCTCTTTGCGGTGTCCACGCCGTCTTCGCCGTACCTGAACTGGATGATGTCTCCACGCGAGTCTCGTACAGTCGAGTCGTATTCGACCCTGAGATGCTCAAGCGCGTTGATCAAGCGTCTCTGCATGTACCCGCTCTGCTGAGTCCGGACCGCCGTGTCAACGAGTCCTTCACGGCCTCCCATTGCGTGGAAGAAGAACTCGATGGGGTTGAGACCGTCTCGATATGAGGAGTAGACGAAGCCTCTTGCCTCGGGGCCTGCGTCACCTGGCCGGAAGAAGGAGAGCACGCGGTCCCTGTAGCCTCTTCGTATTCTTTGGCCGCGGATCGATTGCTGACCCACTGAGGCTATCATCTGTGCTGTGTTAAGCGAAGATCCCCTTGCCCCTGTTCGGGTCATGATCACACCGCTGTTGGTCTCGTCCAAATACTCGTCTGCATACTCGCCTGCGACATCACGAGCCTTGGACAGCTCGTCCATGATGCGGATCTCAAGCGATTCTGCGAGTGACTGACCTGGAAGGCGTTCAAGCGTACCTTCATTGTAGCTTTGTATAAGCGCGTATACTCGCTCCTCAGCCTTGTGAATGACCTTGTCTATCTTCTCTTTGACGCTCGGAGAGACATCGAGCTCCTTGATCGAGTACGAGAAGCCTTTCATCAGTACGAACCTGTCGAGGAGCCTTGCAATATGATTAAGGAACTCCCGCCCGGTTTGAGATCCTTGATCCTTCACGATCCGATGGAAGAGGCTCTCGGAGCGTTCCGCGCCGATCGAGTTCTTGTCAATGACGCCTTCCTCAAGCTTCCCGTTTCGGATTATGACGTACTCTTTGTCGTCCTTCGATACCATGCTCGATTTGGCGGCAAAGCTGAATCCTCGTGGCAAGAAGAGACTGAAGATCTGTTTGCCCGTCCACATCTCCACTGGACGCTTCACCGCTGGTTCCGGGAGATCACCCGTGTAGTCAGCCGCAGCGAGGAGCCTACACACCTCGTCCTTCGTCAGAAGCGTAGACTTGCGCGTCAAGAGATATGCGGCGCTTAGGAGATCGGTCTTGGCGCCGATGATCGGTCCTCCGTAGCGCGGTGACAGAATCTGATCCTGAACCTGCATTAACAGCCTCGCTTCGGTCCGTGCCTCCTCACTCTGGGGAACATGCAGGTTCATCTCGTCCCCATCGAAGTCCGCGTTGTAGGGCGGGCACACACACGGGTTGAGCCGAAAAGTCTTGTACGGCAGCACCCTGACTCTGTGAGCCATGATTGACATCCTATGAAGCGACGGTTGCCGGTTGAACAGGACGATGTCACCCTCTCTGATGTGACGTTCGACAACGAAACCCGGCTCGATGGCGTCAGCGAGGCTGTCTCGCTCTGTTACGAACTCTAGCCTTACACGTCTTTGGTCCGGGCGCACGATGTAGAGAGCTCCTGGATACTGGTCCGGGCCATTGCGGATGAGCCTACGCATCTCGTCGATGTTCCACTGTGTGACGCGCTCTGGGATCGTTAATCGAGCGGCAACGTCGACCGGCACGCCGACTTCGCTTATGTCCAAGTTCGGGTCCGGTGAGATCACCGTTCTCGCCGAGAAGTCGACCCGTTTGCCGGATAGATTGCCTCTGAATCTGCCTTCTTTTCCTTTGAGGCGTTGACTAATTGTCCTAAGCGCTCTGCCCGACCGATGTCGAGCCGGCGGGAGCCCTGAGACCTCATTGTCGAAGTATGTCGTAACGTGATATTGCAGAAGGTCGTGCAGTTCCTGGATGATGTTCACCGGGACGCCGGATTCGAGGGCCTCCCGGAGTTTCTGGTTGATTCGAATTATGTCCACGAGCTTGTGGGTCAAGTCGTCTTCTGATCTGATGCCTGATTCGAGTGTGATAGAGGGCCGCACGGTCACGGGCGGCACGGGCAGGACTTGGAGGACCATCCATTCCGGTCTCGCGGCGGCCGGGTCCATCCCAAGAATGCGCAGATCGCTATCGGGAATGCGCTCAAGCATCTCCCTGATTGCGCTCGGAGTCAAGCGAGCGCCCGTTTCGTCTATGAACGTGGTCGGCTTCTGATGCTCGATGCTGTGTTGACGAGTCCCGCAGTGAGGGCATTCTTGGACTTTCTTTGCTCCCTTCATGATTTCGTCAAAGAACTGCGCAGGCACTTCATTGAGGCGTTTCTTCTCCTCTGTTATCCTCGTATTGTAGTTCTGGATCTTCTCGTTTGAGAGTAGAATCCTGCCACAGTTGCGGCATGTCACTGAGAGCAGCTTGTGTATCAGCTTTCCGAATGCTACATGAATCACAGGCTCGGCGAGCTCTATGTGCCCAAAGTGACCTGGACAACTCACCGCAGTGTTCCCGCACGTCTTGCACTTTTGTCTGGGCTCAAGGGTGCCCAATCTTCCATCCATAAGACCCGACACAATAGGAACGCCATCTTCGTCGTATGTGTCCGCAGTCTGCACTTCCACAGCGGAGAGACGCCGTATCTCGTTAGGTGAGAGCAGCGAGAACCTAATGCTTTCAATGATTTTCGTTGCTTCTTCAAGCATCGCCATTTCATGCACGCTCCGAAATGTGGAGTCTAGGAGCGACGCTCAGCGCCATCAGCTCCTGAAGAAGCAGTTTGAAGGCGTAGGACAGAGAAACAGGTGAGATGACTGCTTTCTCACCGCAGATGCGGCAAACGTACTTGTTTTGCTTAATGTCGTGATAAGCAAGCAGGCCGCACACCTCACAGACCATCACAGTGTACTTGTCAGATTCCTCAAGCAGCCTGTCTCTGAGAAGCGCTGATGCTCCATGTCCGATTAGGCAGTCTCGTTCCATCTCGCCGAATCTAAGACCGCCCCCCCGCGCTCTGCCTTCCGTGGGTTGCCTCGTCAGCATCTGGACTTGGCCGCGGGCTCTTGCGTGCATCTTGTCTGCAACCATATGGTGGAGCTTCTGGTAGTAGACTACCCCTACATACACGTCAGCGGTGAACTTCTTCCCGTCGATGCCGCTATAGAAAACCTCGCTTCCACTGTGAGTCAAGCCTAGTTTGAGCAATGCATTGCGAAGCTGTTCCGGTCGCTCGTTGCTGAATGGGGTTCCGTCAACCGGTTCTCCTCTGAGTGCCCCGACCTTGCCTGCCAATGATTCAACAAATTGTCCGATGGTCATACGGGACGGGAAGGCATGAGGGTTGATGATGATGTCGGGGACTAAACCCTCGTCCGTGAAGGGCATGTCTTGCTGAGGGACGAGAAGTCCGATGACTCCTTTCTGTCCGTGTCGCGACGCGAACTTGTCCCCGAGTTCAGGAACTCTCATGTCTCTGACTTTCACCTTGACGAGCTTGCTGCCTTCAATTGATTCCGTTACGAAAATTGTGTCGACGACCCCTACTTCTGAGGGGCGCATGCCAACGGACGAGTCGCGCTTCGTTGGCCCCTTAACCTCGAATTCTCGGTACTCTTCAAGAAATCTTGGAGGGCTTGTCCTTCCCACAAGGACGGTATTCCCGCTTACATCTGCTTCTGCTGAGATGATACCGTCTTCTTCAAGAAGTCGGTAGTACCTGTCTCCCCGATACCCTCTGGTTCCTGCTTCAGGTATCTCAAACTTGTCGCGAAGTCCTCCGAGGTATTGTCTGCATTCAGCCTCGTAGATTCGGAAGAACGTGGATCGTGCCAGTCCACGGTCGACGGATGAGCGGTTGACCACGATGGCGTCTTCCATGTTGTAGCCTTGGAACGACAGGACGGCGACTACGCAGTTCTGACCTGCCGGCCTCTCGTCGTAGTTTATCGTCTCCATCGGTTTTGTTCTGACGAGAGGCATTTGTGGGTAGTGAAGCAGATGCGCTCTAGAGTCGACACGGTTGAAGAAGTTCGTGCAGGAAACTCCAAGCGCCTGCTTCGCCATCGCAGACTCGTAGGCGTTTCTTGGCGATTGATTATGCTCCGAATAGGGTATGACTGAAGCGCATATCCCTAAGATCGTATAGGATGCAAGTTCCAAATGCGTTGTGTCCTTCGAGATCTTCGAAACATCAAGCGCAACAATTGCACCCTCTTCCTCGTCGGAGTCTAGGTACTCGATGATTCCTTTCTCAACAAGTTCGTCCCATCTCATCTCGCCTCTCTGAACCGCTTCGACCTGCTCACGAGTTAGTTTGGGAACTCCGTTCTCAACTATGATGAGAGGTCTTCGAACTCTGCCGCCATCACAGTTGACGTAGACGCATCCTCTCGCATTCTCGCTCTCGGGAGGGAAGTAGGCGGCGTTCACCTCGGGGCTTATCTCCCCAGCTCTACGCACTCTTATGAGCTCGTCAACGAGTTGCTTCGGAGTAGTCGTGAAACCGGCTATGAGCCCGTCAACGATGACTTTGGTTCCGGCGGTCGATGTCTTGCTGTCGGCTTCCTCAACTGGGATGGCGCCCATTCTTCGTAGCCTGAGCACGAACTCTCTTGAGTCGATCCCGATGGACAACGTGGAGGACAATGCTAGGTTCTTCACCAATCCGCAGTTTGAGCCTTCAGGTGTCTCGTTGGGACACAACCTGCCCCAGTGAGTCGGGTGAAGGTCTCGCGCTTCCAGGTTGGGCTGGCTTCTGCTCAGCGGAGACTGAAGTCGCCTGAGATGACTTAGCGTCGAGGCGTAGTTGGTTCGGTCGAGAAGCTGGGTGACTCCTACCCTTCCTCTAACCCAGTTCCCAGTCGCAACAGCGTGTTGAATGCGCTCCGTGATTATACCAGGTCTGATCGAGTTGGTGATTGAAAGCTCCTGATGTCTCCTGATGGTAATGCGCTCAAGCTGATATTTCAAATCGCGGATGAGATTTCGGAATGAGATCCTGAAGAGATCCCCCATCAACGCCCCGGCAAGCTTGAGCCGTTTGTTCGAGTAGTGGTCTTTATCGTCGGGAGTTCGCCGGCCAAGCTTGAGCTCGATGAGTCTTGTCGTGATCTCAGCGAGGAAGTAAGCCTTCTCTTTTCTTTCAGCCGGTGTCCGCCCTATGTGGGGAAGGAAATTCCGGTCAACTGTGGTCTCAGCCTTCTTGGCTCGGTAGTCTTCAACCTGCCCGGGGGCAAGCCGGTTTCCGACATACAGGAGGGCGTCCTTCACGGACAGGATGCCTTGTGCCTTCTCGAATGAGGCCTCCAGCTGGTTCTGGATTGCCTCATCTTGGGAGATCAATTCCGCGATTTTCAAGTCTTCCTGAACGCCAAGAGCCTTCATCAAGACGACCATGGGGACCTCAGCTGGAACCCCTGGGACCATGGCATAGATTGCTCCATCAGCTTTCAGAGTGATTTCCGTTCGCGCTCGGAAACCCAGGGTGGTCGAAAATATCTTCGCCTTGTAGACGGGGTTGACCCCTGTCTTCTCTACGTCTACAAGAATCTTGTTCGGTGCAAGATCCTCAAGTGCCACTACGACACGCTCAGCACCGTTGACGATGAAGTATCCGCCAGGATCGATCGGGTCCTCGCCAATGCTGATCATCTCGTCTGGTGTCAGTCGCGAGAGCGGGCATATCTTCGACCGAAGCATCACAGGGAAGTCTCCTATGTAGACAATCTCAGTCTGACCTTCACGCTCGCCGATCACCGGCGTCATCTCAAGATGCAACGGTGCAGCGTACGTGAGGTTTCGCACGCGCGCCTCTGTTGGGTAGACTGGTCTTTCAGACCCGTCAACCTCCGTTACTCTTGGTGTACCGATCTCGATCTTTCCAAGCTTGATCTTCAGCGGATACTCTTCGATCTCTATCGGGATCGACCCGACCTCGTCAATGATGGCCTGCAAGCCCGTGTCAATGAAATCGTTGTAAGAATCGACGTGCTGTCTGACTAGACCTTTCTCACGGAAGAAACCCTTGATTAGCCCCCACATCTGGGGTTCAACTTGACTGGTCAGAATGAGCTCCTCCTGCTGAGCTTTCTATGACGTAACGATATACGACGACTTCTCCAGCAGTGGGGCTCCGACGTGTCACCTTCACAACGTCCCAAGGTTTTGCCCCAATTTGCCTCGCGGCTGGATCGTCGGCCCTAAGATAAGGCAGCTGGTATGCCTTGATGTGGCGGCGTTGAAGCAGTTCTTCGACTTCCCGCCTCGGCACAATCTCGTGTTTCGGTACAAGTTCATGTTGGAAAACGTCTATAGCCTTCCTCTTCTCCTCATGCTTCAACTGATAGCCTCTCTCCGATATCCAAACGCTCATTAGGCCCCGAGAAATAGGAACCCTAGCGAAACTGCCCCATAGCACAAGACGGCGCGCTAATAAGGATTATGTGGGTGAATGGTGGATTTCTAGCGCAACATCTCGCCCGGGATCTCGTACGACCAACTATCCTTTCGATTCGAATTCATGTCTCCTCGGATTCTTGTGGCATCTTCGTACCGAGGTGAGAGTGGATCGCCATCTTCAAGACCTTGAGCCCTAGAAGGGCGCACTCTGTCCTCGCAGGTCCCGGGTCTGTTCCTAGAAGACCTATCATGTCTTTCTTCTTGAGCTTCAGAATCTCGGAGATTGCCTTTCCTTTGGAAAGTTCTGTGAGCATGGAGGCGGATGCCATGCTTATCGCACAACCTTGCCCTCGAAACTTCACATCCTCAAGCATGTCTGCGTCAACTCTAAGCTCCATCTCGATAGTGTCGCCGCATATGACGTTACTTTCTCTTGCGCGCGCGTTTGCGTCGGGCAACTCCCCATAGTTCCTAGGATGCCTGTAGTGGTCAAGAATCGTCTCCTTGTAGACCGCTGCGCTCATACGTTGAACAGCTTCCCAGCCGTTTCGAGAGCTCTTACGAGTATGTCAACTTCTCGTCTTGTGTTGTAGATGTAGAAGCTGGCACGAGATGTGGCCGGCACCTTCAATCTCTCCATGAGCGGTTGAGCACAGTGATGTCCGGATCTTATCGCAATGCCCTGAGTGTCAAGGATCGTGGCTAGATCATGCGCATGAACGTCTCCGAGGTTAAATGAGATCGCAGCTCCGCGTTTCTCCATGTCTTTGGTGCCATACAGAACCAAGCCTTTCACGCCTTCGAGCTGCCCAAGGGCATACTTCGTGATATCCTTCTCATGCTCTCTCACATTCCGCATCCCGATCCTCGCCAAATAGTCGACCGCTGCTCCTAGTCCGATGACCCCTTCGATATTCGGAGTTCCTGCCTCAAACTTCCAAGGGGGATCGTTCCAGCGGGCGTCATGAAGGTGAACCTCCTTGATCATTTCACCACCCCCCATGAAGGGCTCCATCCCGTCCAGAAGCTCGTATTTCCCGTAGAGCATCCCTATGCCCGTGGGAGCCAACATCTTGTGGCCCGAAACCGCCATGAAATCGCATTCAAGATCCGTGACGTCGACCGGCATGTGAGGAACGGATTGCGCGGCATCGACCACAACGGTCGCCCCGACACCGTGGGCTTTCTGCGCCATCTGCCTGACAGGATTGATCGTTCCCAGCACGTTCGAGACGTGAGTGAGACTGACAATCTTCGGTTTCTCTTTGATCAGTTCTTCGAAGCTCTGCCAGTTCAGTAGGCCATCATCGTTGACGCTCACGTAGTCGAGTTTGATGCTCTTCTCCTTTGCCAGTATCTGCCACGGGACGATGTTGCTGTGGTGTTCCATTTCAGTGAGGAGGACATGGTCTCCGGGTCGTAGGTGCGACCTCCCCCAGCTGAACACTACAAGGTTCAGGGCTTCCGTTGCGTTTCGTACGAAAACTATCTCCTTCGCGTTCTTGGCACCGATAAAACGCGCGAATTTCTCCCGGGACTGCTCAAACGCCACTGTCGCTTCTTCGCTGAGATGGTGGACACTTCGGTGGACATTCGCATTGTACTCACTGTAGTACCGCTCAATCGCTTCGATGACTTGTCGCGGTTTCTGCGTTGTAGCCGCGCTATCGAGATAGACGAGCGGCTTGCCGGAGATCTTTCTCTTCAGGATCGGAAAGTCCGCCCGTATCTTGTTGATGTTCAGGGCCATTGCGGTCTCCTCAAGCACTGACAACCTGCTAGCTCGCCTGAAATCATAACGTACGTCATACTTCTATATTTGCACACCCGTTCAAGATTGCGTAGCTGTTCGCTTGGCCGTGCAGTGATCATTCTGCTACGACCTGATCCGTGCAAGTCCGCGGCTTGATGATTTCCGGTACGGCCCACGGGTTCGTCTGCGAGCCTTTTTGCGGCGGGCCATCGTCCGTACAAACTCGTCTTCTGGCTCTCTCACGGTTCACTCCTCTTTCGTTGAAGGCACATGGTCGACCCCAGCCCATCCGTGAAACTTCGTACGGTAGCCCTTGTAGCCCTCGGGGACCCTCGACAGCCTCTCGGGGCTCCAGAT
>Ga0315312_1001765_pt1 | contig 16058 bp, 16 predicted proteins | sample TDP7_MG_FD_203629 | JGI IMG/M metagenome (GOLD analysis project Ga0315312, IMG submission 203629) | Freshwater sediment microbial communities from Lake Towuti, South Sulawesi, Indonesia - TDP7 | ecosystem: Environmental > Aquatic > Freshwater > Lake > Sediment | place: Indonesia: South Sulawesi... | reverse complement strand
GCCAGCTCTTTGGCTTTCAACTAATTTGGAGATGATCCTCAATTAATTTGGAGAAGATCCAAAAATCATTTTAGCACAGAAAAAAGGGGCATTACACGAGAAAACCATCAGGGAGGGAGACCCCGGCAGCTTTATGCGAAAATATTTTGCTTGATGAGTGATACACCTTATAATGTAGTGTAAGGTTATGAAAAAAGAGGCCGTTCTTTTCGAAAAACTTGGGGATAATAAAGTCAGATGCAGTATCTGCCAGAGAAATTGCGTAATCGCTGAGAGCAAGACAGGCTGGTGTATGACCAGGGTAAACCATAAAGGAACTCTTTATTCATCCATTTATGGCGAGGTCTCATCCCTCTCTATAAATCCAATAGAGAAGAAACCAGTGTTCCATTTCTATCCCGGATCAAAGTGGTTTTCCCTGGGGAGCCTGGGTTGTAACTTCAGATGTCCTGGCTGCCAGAACTGGGAGATTGCCCACTGGAAAGAAGGGCCGATGCCTACAGAGTATATATCTCCCGAAGAGTTAGTCTCCAAGGCAAAGGCAACAGGCTGTATTGGCATATCCTGGACATTCAACGAGCCAACACTCTGGTTCGAGTATACCCTGGATGGCGCAAAGATCGCTAAGGATAATGGGTTGTACACAAATTACGTGACCAACGGGTTTATCTCTGAAATGGCCCTGGAGATGATTGCCCCCTTTCTCGATGTCTACCGGGTCGATATCAAGGGTTTCTCTGAAAAGGCCTATTCGAGAATTGGCCAGATACAGGATTTTAAAGGAATCCTCAAGGTAACTGAAAAAGCCAGAAAAAAGGGGATGCATGTGGAGATTGTCACTAACGTCATCCCGGGATTCAATGATCAGGAGACAGAGCTCAGGGGGATTGTCTCTTGGATAAAAAGCAACCTTGGCCCGGATACCCCATGGCATGTCTCCAGGTTCCATCCGCATCACAGGCTCAGCCATCTCTCTCCAACACCCATCTCGGACCTCGAGAAAGGATGGGCGATCGGGAAAGATGAGGGGCTCTGGTATGTATACCTCGGCAACGTGCCTGGCCATCGCCATGAGAATACTTTCTGTCACAGATGCGGCGAACTCTTGATAGAGAGGCAGGTCTTTGATGTAATTAGAAATAGAATCGAAGATGATAAGTGTCCGGGGTGCAAGACCCTCATTCCGGGAAGGTTTAAAAGAGAATAATGGCTCAGTGTAAATTATGTAATGCTACAAATAGGTCCATTTCCCGAGAACTCGGGGTCTGCCTCAAATGCATAAGAGAGAGACCCGACGAAGCTCTGCCGATTGCCCTGCAGGCTCATAAGAAAAGCAGAGCTGCCTTCGGACTTCCCGCAGAGGCACCGAAGGACCCCCAAGGCCTCCCCTGCAATATCTGCTTGAATGAATGCCGCATCCCCGAGGGTGGTCTGGGTTACTGTGGACTCAGAAAGAATGTAGGGGGAAGGCTTACAGGAGTATCCCCAAAAGAAGGGAAGCTATCGTGGTACCATGACCCTTTGCCCACAAACTGTGTTGCTGACTGGGTATGTCCTGGGGGAACTGGCGCGGGTTATCCAGAGTATGCTTGCTCTTCCGGGCCGGAGTATGGATATAAAAATCTGGCAGTATTCTTTCATGCCTGCTCTTTTAACTGCCTCTTTTGCCAGAATTGGCATTTCCGAAACGAGAGTTTAAGACCCAAAACAACCCCTGTAGACAGCCTCGTCTCAGATGTGGATGGGAGGACCTCCTGTATCTGCTACTTTGGAGGAGACCCGGCACCCCAGCTTCCTTTTTCGCTCGAAGCATCGAGAAAAGCTCTGGAGGAAAACAAGGGAAGAATTCTCAGGATTTGCTGGGAGACGAATGGCTCGATGAATAAAAGCCTTCTCGACCAGATGATAGAACTCGCCCTGGACTCTGGAGGCTGTATAAAATTCGATTTAAAGGCCTGGAACGAGAACTTGAACATTGCTTTGACAGGCCTTACGAACAGAAGATCTTTGGAGAATTTTTCCAGAGTAGGAGAGAAGGTGAAGTTGAGACCCGCTCCTCCTCTTCTGGTCGCCAGCACGCTCCTCGTACCTGGTTACATCGATGAACATGAGGTAGGATCCATCGCCAGGTTCATCGCCTCGATAAGCCCGGATATTCCTTACAGCCTGCTCGCTTTTTACCATCATTTTTACATGTCCGACCTTCCTCTAACGCCAAAGACTCTGGCACAGAAATGCCTCCAGGCTGCCCAGGAAGAAGGGCTTAAAAAGCTTAAGATAGGCAACCTCCATCTGCTCGCTTAGGAAAATCTTGATCATTTCCCGATTACTTTTTGTAAATTGGGGTGATGCCGGGCATTAGAAATTGCTTTTTTAAAATTTTTCCGATAAAATCTGATTATCAGAATAAGGAGGAATAACCCATGCCACCATATGCCACAATTCCCAGATCGGCCCGCATAAGAACGCGGGGGCAATTGACCATCCCCCAGGATATCCGCGAAGCTCTGGAATTGGATGAGCACTCCAGTGTCAATATTTTTCGGGTAGGAAAAGTTCTGCTCCTGACCCCTAAGCGCTTGCAGCGGGCCTCATTGGCTAAAGCTGCAGAAGGCGAAATGAAACGGGAAGGAGTGACCCTGGAAGAGCTGATTGCTGACTTACGAATTCAACGAAAGCGGTACGTTGAAAAAGCCTACCCCAAAGATTAAGATTTTCGTAGATACCAATGTGCTAATTGCTGGCCTGGTCTCAGTAACCGGAGCATCCGCATCCGTTTTGGATTTAGGCGAGGCGGGGATCATCGAGATGGTAATCAGTCGCCAAGTGCTCATTGAAGCGGACCGGAACTTCTCAGAGAAGTTGCCCCCTCTGGTTGGTCGCTTTCGCCAATTTATGCGAGGCCTGGCGCCAATCATGGTGGAGGACCCGCCAAGCACCGAGGTTGAAAAAGCGGCTTCTATGGTCGATCGTAAAGATGCCCCGATTTTGGCTGCCGCTTTAGAATCCAGGGTTGATTTCCTGGTCACCCTGGATAAAAAACATTTTCTCAACCCAAAAACGCGGCGCAGAATTCCCCTCCCAGTCCTCACTCCAATTGAGTTTCTGCGGATCTTTGAGCGCTCATGGCCTGAAGATTGAAAAATAGCAACCACGCAGAAGAGTCAGGAAAAAAGGGATGGACCCCGTACCCTGGTGGGCAAGCCAAAGAATAAACTTGACTTACTAAGGATATTGAGTAAATTTACTCAATAAATTGAAATGGAGTGGGAGACATGGAAGATAAGCCTGGTTACTTTGGCCACCGCAAGAGGTTAAGGGAAAGGTTTCATAAGAGTGGAGTCGAAGGGATGCACGATTATGAGGTTCTCGAGCTTCTTTTGACCTATGCCATCCCGCGCAGAGACGTCAAACCCTATGCCAAGGAACTGATCAAACATTTCGGTGGCTTATCTGGCGTCCTGGATGCGAGTCAAAAGGAACTGGAAACGGTTCTCCATATTGGCCCTATATCCTCGACGCTCATCCGCTTGGTCAAAGAGATGTGTGGAACTTATCTTGCCGAGAAAATGAAAGAGAAAGATGTGCTCTCTTCTCCGCAGGCGGTCCTGGATTTCGCCCGCGTGAAAATGGCGGGCCTTCCTCATGAAGCTTTCATGGTCATTTTTTTAAACACCAAGAACAAAGTTTTAGATTGCAAAATTATTCAGGAAGGCACTGTAGACCGGACGGTCATCTATCCCCGGCGGATTATCGAAGAAGCCCTGTCCCGCCATTCTGCGGGGTTGATTCTGGTTCACAACCATCCCAGTGGTGATTCTGAACCCTCCCCGGAAGATAAGCAACTGACCCGTTCCATAATGGAAGCCGCCCGAACAGTTGACATCCGGGTTTTAGATCATATTATCGTCGGGAAAGAGGGTTATTGCAGTTTTCTGGAAAGGAAGCTTCTTTCAAGTGCTATGGAGAAAGGAACGTAAAGGGGGCGCGACAAGGGGAAACTACTTCTTAATAAGTTCCAGATCTCTGTAACCACACCTCGGACATAGCATAACGTCTTCATTCATTTCTCTTATAATATTTTCCCTCCACCTTAAAGGAAAATCCGGAAAAGATTTGCCGAACTCAATGAAGATGAAATCAAATGTCTGGTTGCAATTGGGGCAATACAAGTCTCCACAGATTCCAAATATGCCTTGTTTCTTTGCTGCTTCACCCATCAAAATTGGTTTATTGCACCTTTGCCCCATGTCTGTTCAATCCTCAAGATATTGTCATTCTTGATGACAGAGGTTGTCATTAGAATGGCAGTTGGAAGAAAAAAACTGTTTCTCTGCTTTGCCGTAATAATTTTCCTTTTTTTAAAAATACTTAACAATTTTAAAGATTTGAAAAATGTTTCTTAATTTTTGCCGTGGGTGAATTGCTTAAATTCCTTTGATTCACCAGGGTCTTTATTTGCCAAAACCATGCCAAAATGGAAATCTCAATCCCTTGTCCTTGCTCTCCGCCACCTCTGTGGTGAATAAAAATTTCCTCAATATCCGATAGCCGCGCCATCTGAGCGGGGATCGGAGCCACCCATGCGCAATCCATTCTCGGGGTGGATGATGATGCCGTGGGCGCAGCCCATGACCGATGACCAGTCTTCCACCACATCCACTTGATGACCACGCCTCTTTAATTCTTCGACCGTCTTAACAGAAAATCGTCCTTCAACGGTTAGACAGCCTTCTGGTTGGTTAATTAGGCGTCTTCCGGATAGCCAGCGTGGGGCCTGGATTGCCGATTGAATATCCAAGCCAAAGTCAAAGACGCCGGTCATCACCTGTACGTGGGTCTGAGGCTGGCCGTCGGCCCCACTGGTGCCGAAGATCATGAAGGGCTTTCCCTCCTTGAATGTCACGGATGCCATCAGGGTGTGGAAGGTGCGCTTGTGGGGCTGAAGGCAATTTACGTGATTCGGGTCCAAGGAGAAATAGGCCCCTCGGTTTTGCAGGACAATTCCCGTATCCCCTGCGACCACTGCTGACCCGAAGGAGAAGTAGAGCGACTGGATTAAAGATACGGCATTGCCTGCTTCATCGACGACACAGAGATAAATCGTATCCCCTCCAAAGCTTCCTGGAAAAATGGTCGAGGCATCCGCCGCCCTGTCCTTTTGGATGAGGGGGCGGCGTCTGGCTGCATAGTCTTTGGAGAGAAGCTTATCCACAGGGATTTTGACCATTTCAGGGTCGGAGATGTAGCGTGTGCGATCAGCAAAGGCAATCTTCTTGGCCTCGATCATCAGGTGGAGATGGTCGGGCGAGTGATAGTCGAATGAAGAGAGGTCATATTCTTCCAAAAGGTTCAGGATCATCAGCGCAGCCAGGCCCTGAGAATTGGGTGGTGTTTCAAAAACAGTGTAATTTCGGTAAGTAGTCGATACCGGCCTTCCCCAGGTCGATTTCGTATCATGAAAATCTTTCTCACTCAGCAGCCCGCCATACTCCCTGGAGAAATTAACGATCTCCCTGGCAATCTCACCCCGGTAGTAAACATCCCTTCCCTCCCTAGCGATTTTTTCGAGGGACCTGGCCAGCCCTCTGTTCGTTAACAGGTCGCCGGGCCGGGGTACTTTTCCACCTGGCAAAAAGAGATCCTGAGAGGGGCGAAATTGGGACAGGTCTCCGGAGGCTTCCTGGATTTTAAAGCTGAGTATATGAGTGATCGGATATCCTTCCCTGGCGTACCCTATTGCGGGCTCAAGCAGGGAAGTCAGGGATAATTTTCCATACCGACCGTGAGCTTCGAACCATCCGTCAACTGCTCCAGGGACAGTGACCGCCAGAAGACCCCTAAGAGGAATAGTATTCATGCCGGCTTTCTTGAAATAATCGATATTAGCCGCATAGGGGGATCGACCGCTGGCATTGAGAAAGACCAGGTCTTTTTGGGCAGCATCATAAATAACCCAGAACCCATCTCCACCGATCCCGCACATATGCGGATAAACTACATTAAGGACGGCATTGGTGGCGATGGCCGCATCCACCGCTGTTCCACCTTTCTTCAGGATGTCCACACCTGCTTGCGAGGCCAGGTAATGGGGTGAAGCCACAAGACCATGGGGGGCCATGGTCACTGGGCGATTACGCTGGAGAAAAGACATAGGAGTTTTATTTTTCATAAGGTCCTCTCGTAGAACAAATTAGGTGGCTAAAGTGGATTATGGGACGCAGATGAGCGCAGATTTTTGAGATTGAAATTTGGAAAACAGAATTCAGAATGGATTCTATCTTTCAGTTTCTGGATTCTCCCCCATTCGTATTTTTCCTGCATTATTTATTTCCTCTTGTTGGGGATGAAAGAATTCGAAGACTGTTTGCGCATCTTTTTGGGTCAAGGATTTCACCCGGCTGAGCTCTTCGAGGGAAGCTCCCCGAATTTTTTGCAGGCTGCCAAAGTGTTTGAGCAGGGCTTTCTTCTTGACCTCTCCGATCCCAGGAAGTTCTGCGAGAAGGGTTTGCAGACCTTGCTTGCCCCTGAGCTTCTTATGATAGGTGATGGCGAAGCGATGGGCCTCATCGCGAACTTGCTGTAAGAAACGCAGAGAAGCCGAATGGCTGGGCAGGAGGATGGGGTCTTTAATATGGGGAAGGTAAATTTTATCAGAAGTCTTACCTGGGAATTTCTTAAACCCGGTCTCTTTATCCTTGGCCAGCCCAATAGCCGAAATGCTTGGCCAGCCTAACTCCGCTAAAACAGCCAAAGCTACGTTCAACTGACCCTTCCCCCCGTCCACCACGAGAAGGTCCGGGGTTTCCTTCTCGCCATCCAGTTTGCTGTACCGGCGTTTCAGGACTTCATACATCATGGCATAATCGTCCGGGAAAGAAGGGGCCTGAACTCTATAATGCCGGTAATGAGAACGATCGGGCCGCCCATCCAGGAAGCTCACCATAGACCCTACTGCCAGGGTGCCGAAGAGGTTGGAGATGTCAAAGCACTCCACCCGATGCGGCAGAGTTCTTAGTCTGAGTTTCTCCTGCAGCTCTTTAAGGGTCAGAGAAAGATTTTCTTCTTCGTTCACCTTTTTCTGGAAGGCGTTCTCGGCATTCTTCTCGGCCATTTCCAACAAGCGCTTCTTCTCACCTTTTTGGGGTGAAAGGACTTTCACCTTTCCTCCTTTCTTCTCGGTGAGCCATTCGGAGAGTAGAGCTTCATCTTCGATAGGACGCGGTAGGAGGATTTCCTGAGGAATATAACGGTCTGCGGCGTAATACTGCCGCACAAAGGCGGAGAGGGCTTCTTCATCAGGAAGATTAAGGCGAGAAAAGTGGAATGATTTATTCCCCACCAGCAGTCCCCGGCGAAAGAAGAGAATCTGAAATTCCCAGGCGTTTCCCTGGCGATAGAAGCCGAATACATCCTGGTCAGCCATTCCGTAGGAGACAGCCTTCTGTTTCTCCAGGGTATTTTCAATGGCCTGGATCTGATCACGGATGCGGGCCGCTTTTTCAAAATCCAACGCTTCCGCAGCTGCCGTCATTCTTTCCCGCAGGAGTTTGATGAGCTGGGAGTTTTTTCCTTCGAGGAAAAGGAGGGCTTCTTGAACCACCTCCGCATATTTCTCCGGCGAGATGAGGCCACAGCAGGGGGCCAGGCATTTTTTGATCTGGTAGTTCAGGCAAGGCCGGGAGCGATTCCTGAAGTTAGCCTGGCCGCAGCTGCGCAGCGGAAACATTTTATGCAAGATCTTGAGGGTCTCTTTTACAGCGGCGCCGGAAGCGTAAGGACCAAAATAGCGGGCCCCATCCTTTTTCACTTTGCGCACTAAAGAGAGTTTGGGAAATTCTTGGTTAAGGCCGAACTTGAGGCTGAAATAGGTCTTGTCGTCTTTAAAGTTAATGTTGTACCGGGGCTTATGCTTTTTGATCAGCGTGTTTTCCAAGATCAGGGCTTCTTTTTCTGTGTCTGTGAGCAGGGTCTCTACTTGATGGACTTTAGGCATGAGGAAGCGCAGGGAGTAACGGGCGTCCCCGGATTTGTCGAGGTAAGTCTTCACCCGGTTGCGCAGGTTCTTGGCCTTGCCCACATAAAGGACGCTCCCCTCTTTGTCCTTCATCAGATAAACGCCGGGACTTATAGGGAGGTTCTGAATCTGTTCTTCTAAGGACGGAGGTTCCATAAATTGCAGAAATTAAGTGTTAGTGTCATCTTTTTGCCGGCACCAACAACTGGCCCTGACACTAGGCTTTGGATTTTACCGGTATTCCAGTTCCCTTTCTTCCAGAGATTTTATCCTGTCCCGAATTTCTGCCGCTTTCTCAAAATCAAGTTTGGAGGCAGCCTCGCGCATCTCCTTCTTCAGCCGGGAGATCAGCTTGGGAATTTCAAAGATAGAAACGTACGCCTCGCGCTTCTCAGCAGCCACAGGAACCGTGACATAATCAGCCTCGTAGATAGAAGCTAAAATATCCGGGATGGCCTTCTTGATGGTCTCGGGCGTGATCTTATTCTGGCGATTGTATGCTTCTTGGATTTTCCGCCTCCGGCTAGTCTCTTCGATGGCCTTCTTCATCGACCCTGTAAGCTGGTCGCCATATAGCACCACCCGGCCGGCGATGTTTCGGGCGGTGCGTCCGAAAGTCTGGATGAGCGATGTTTCAGAGCGCAGGAACCCCTCTTTATCTGCGTCCAGGATGGCCACCATGGAGACTTCCGGCAGGTCCAGCCCCTCGCGCAGGAGGTTGATGCCGATGAGAACGTCGAACTTGCCCAGCCGCAGGTCGCGGATAATTTCCATGCGCTCCAGGGTCTGGATGTCCGAGTGCAAGTATTTGACCTTCAAGCCAAGGTCGGCATAGTAAGAAGTGAGGTCTTCAGCCATCCGCTTGGTCAAAGTGGTAACCAGCACCCGTTCTCCTCTGTCTACACGAGACTGGATCTCTCCCAGCAGGTCATCAACCTGGTAGCGAGCGGGTTTCACCTCGACCTCAGGATCAATCAGGCCAGTGGGACGGATGACCTGCTCGATAACGCGACTTTTTGATTTCTTCTTCTCGTAGTCTGACGGCGTGGCGGAAACATAGATCACCTGGGGAACCCGCGCTGCAAATTCTGCGAAAGAAAGAGGGCGGTTGTCCAGGGCAGAAGGCAGGCGAAACCCATACTCCACCAGGGTCTCTTTGCGCGTGCGGTCCCCCCAGTACATCCCGTTGAGCTGGGGAATGGTAATGTGGCTTTCGTCGATAAAGATCAAGGAATCTTCGGGAAAATAGTCCAACAATGTATAAGGGGGTTCTCCCGGACGGCGCCCGTCCAGGTGCCGGGAGTAATTTTCGATCCCTGTGCAGTAGCCCATCTCCTGCAGCATCTCCAAGTCAAAGTTGGTTCGTTGTTCCAAACGCTGGGCTTCCAGGAGCTTTCGCTGGGAGTGTAACTCGGCCAGGCGCTCGGCCAGTTCCTGACGGATAGACTGGATGGCCAGGCGCAGCCGATCCTGAGGGGTGACATAGTGGCTTCCAGGGTAAATGTTCACATGCCTGAGTTTCCGCAGAACTTTCCCCCGCAGTGGGTCAATCTCGGCGATGGACTCCACCAGGTCCCCGAAAAACTCAACCCGGATCGCCTTGTCCTCCTCGTAGGCGGGAAAAATTTCCAGCACGTCACCCCGTACCCGGAAGGTACCCCGGTGAAAGTCGTAATCGTTCCGCTGGTACTGGATTTCCACGAGCCGGGCCAGAACATCATCCCGGGAGACTTCCTTCTGATCCTCAACCAAAACGATCATTCCCTGGTAAGTCTCGGGCGAGCCCAAGCCATAAATGCAAGAGACCGAAGCCACCACCACCACATCCCGGCGAGTCAGCACGGAGTGAGTGGCTGAATGGCGCATCTGGTCGATTAAGTCATTGATGGAAGCATCCTTCTCTATGTAAGTGTCCGTCACGGGAAGGTAGGCCTCGGGCTGGTAATAATCATAGTAGCTGACGAAATATTCCGCAGCATTCTCTGGAAAAAGGGCTCGGAACTCCTGGAAGAGCTGGGCGGCTAAGGTCTTATTCGGGGCGATGACCAACGTGGGCTTCTGCACAGTCTCGATGACATTGGCCATGGTGAAAGTCTTGCCGGAGCCAGTGACGCCGAGGAGGACCTGATGGGTCAAGCCCTGTTGGACCCCCTTCACCAGCTTCTCGATGGCCTGGGGCTGGTCTCCCTTGGGTCGGAATTCAGAGACAATCTTAAAATCGGGCATGGATTATACTTTATAGGGCAGGGCCCAAAGTTGGATGAGATCTTTTACCTGTTCAAACTCGGGGTCTTTATGGACCAGGGTGGCCTGATGCACAACTGCGCTGGCGATGATCCAGCTGTCGGCCACAGAAAGGTTTTTGGTAGCTTTGAGCTCTGCCGCTTTGAGCAGAATGTTTTCGTCCAAATCGATTCGCCAGATGGGCAGGGTATTCAGATGGATATAGAATTCTCTGGCGACTGCCTGCCCTCGACTTCGCCAGAGGCGATAGGTGGCTTCCATATAGGTCATGAAAGAGACCAGGACCCTTATCTTTTTTCTAAGGGATTGGTGGAGCAACTTTTCTACGAACTCCGATCCTCTTTCAGCATTCCACAGGGCCAGCAGAGCCGACGTATCCAGGAGGTATTTAGTTTCAGCCTTTGTCACGGGCATTTTCCTGCATCCTTTCTATCTTCCGGTCTGCCAGCAGGTCAGCAGTGGTATACTGTTTTCCTCCCCGCCCGCGGAAAGTGGAAATCGGATCCTCCGGAACGGGTAGAAGCAAAATCCGATCCTGCTCCACGATCCATTCTAACCTGGTTTTGGGCTTGATCTGAAATCGCTTCCGGATTTTGGCCGGTATCGAGACCTGCCCCCTTTCTGAGACCTTGGTTTGCATTCATCGCCTCCCAGAAAATTTTGTAAAAATCATATTTTAATTCATTTTATATGATTTTTTAAAAAATTACAAGAATTTTCTAAGAATTACTTGTAAAATAGTTTCGCGAGGATAGGGCTAAGCCTTTCTAACTGCTGATCTTTTCGGAACCCCTATGCAAAAACCGGTTATATTTTTGCAGGCGGAAGAGGACCTTGGCGGCGCGCTCCGCGGTAGGGAAGACGGGGATTTGATTTTGCCGCAACTTTTGGATGAGGACTTGGCGTTTGCCTATGAAATTAAGGTTGTCCAGCTCCAGCGCAGGGATGATTATTACGAAAGGTTTGGGGATCTCTTGCCGGATTTGAGCTATTGCGGAAGAAAATTCCTCCACCCAATCGAATTCCGCGTTGAACTGGGCGAAGTATTCAGTGATCTGGTAGAGCATCAGGACATCGATGTTCGAGTCCTTCCCCACTTGGCGGATGGCTTGGCCGTAAACCTGCGGGAAGAACCCGAAGAAGCCTAGGTCAACTGGGTTTTTGCAACTGGTGTTCGCTTCCGGGACTAGCCTGGCTATCTCCTGCTGCGTTTCGTCATCTAAGAGAGGATTCTCCAAGCCAGCGCGAGCGCAGACGTCGGTCATCTCCACCGAGCTTCCGCCCCCAGCCACAACGATACCCACCCGGCGTCCTTCTGGCAGCGGTATGGATAGACAGGCGAAGGTGACGTCCCCCATCTCTTCGAGATCATCGACTGAGATGACCCCAAGTTGGCCGATGCTCTTCTGCCAGACAGCGGAGTAAGAAGCCATAGCCCCTGTGTGGCTAAAGGCGGCCCGGGCTCCGGTGTGGGTCGAGCCCCCCTTCCAGATGATCAGAGGTTTCTGGCGGGATACCTCGCGCAAGGTTTGAGAAAATTCTTCCTCCCTCTTGGCTTGTTCCACGTAAGCACAGATAACTTTGACCTTAGGGTCTTGCGCAAAGTAGCGCAGGACTTCCTGAATGGTGAGGTCGCACTGGTTGCCGATGGAAAGAATTTTGTTGAAATGGATCCCCCGGGACCTAGCCAAGGTTTTATATGTGATGCTGTGCCCGCCAGACTGAGAAACGAAGGCCACATTGCCTGCCTCTTTCGGCCTTTCCTCCATGACAAAGGTCAGTCCACTTTCCGGACAATAAGGGCCGATGCAGTTGGGGCCGATCAAGCGGGTAGGACTTCGGCTGGCAATTCTTACCACTTCTTCTTCCAGTTCCTGGTGGCCAGACTCGCTAAATCCTGAAGAAAAAATAACCACGAACTTTACCCCTTTCTTGAGGCATTCTGCAATGAGCGGTGGGACACTCTGAGCCTTCAGCGTGATGATAGCCAAATCAATGTTCCCAGAAACTTGCAGGAGACTGGGGAAAACCCTAAGACCAGAGATTTCTGCGTAGTTGGGATTGATGGGATAGAGCTTTCCCGGGTACCTGGATTGCAAAAGTGCTTGGAAGAAAGGGAAACGATCGCCCCCGACTTCTGGCGAGGCTCCTATGACAGCTACGCTTTCGGGGTAGAAAAGTTTGCGCAGGTCATAATTGGGCCGATGGGGTGAAGACACAGTTTCAACCCTTTTCTTTATTTTGAAGGGGAAGTCAATTCCTGGGCTCGCTGGCGAAACTTCCCGGCTTCCTCCGGCTTTCCCAGGGCTTCGTAGAGGGAGGTGATTTTGGAAAGGTCCTGGAGGATGCGTTCTTTCAGGCCAAGGTATTCGTTCACCCTCCAGGCGCGCAAGTAATGGTTCAGGGCTTTCCCCTTTTCTCCCATGGCTTCAAAAACCCTGCCCAGGTTGGCCAAGTCAGTGGAGATGCCCACGGAGTTTTCCATTTTCTTATCCATTTCCAGGGCCCCCTGAAATGCTTCTATGGCCCGGGACCATTCTTTCTTACTTTCGTAGAGGGCTCCGATGTTATTCAGGTTGTCAGCGATCCCCAGAAAATTCTCTATCTTTTCGTTAATCTTTTTCGCCCGGAGGTAGTATTCCAGCGCTCGATCATTCTGTCCCAGTAAGCGGTAAGCTAATCCCATGTTGTTCCAGCGAATGGCCTGGCCTTTAAGATTCCCCTTTTTTTCCTCGATGGCCAAAGACTTCTGGAAGAATTCCAAAGCGGCTTGAGGTTTTCCCAGAGAGAGGGAGACACTGCCAATGTTGTTCAAATTCAAAGATTGGCCTTCTTCATTTCCGATCTCGGAGTTGATGGAAAGAGCCTGCTGGTAGAAATCGAGCGCCCGGATGTGCTCTCCCGTCGTCTGATAAACTGTGCCCAAGTTATTTAGACTGAGGGCGACTCCCTCCCGGTTGTCGATGGACTCGTACACATGTAGGCCCTTTTGAAAGAAGTCAAGGGCTTTCTTATATTGCCCCTGGTGGAAGGACTCCGCTCCTTTCCGGTCCAGTTCTATAGCCCGCCCCCTCTGCTTGGGAAGCAGCTGCCGGCTGGCACATCCGCTGGAAGGGCCCAGCAGAAGTGCGCTGAGAAAAAAAATGCTGAGAAAAAAGGAACCAATTCTTTTTGAAACCAAGGTAAACCTTTTTGACTCGTTGAAAAGATTATATTTAGCCGATGCCAGTTTACCAAGGGAGAAAAAAATTATCAAGGGAAAGTGCGGAGAGTGACGGAATGGAAATCGTTTGCTAAAATCTTATAATTATGCTAAATAAAAAAATAATTGGTTGGCCAATTCGATCCTATTTCTGAGGATGGGGGAATTTCTCCACGATGATCGCTTTTGATGTCATCTGTTCCAACGGGCACAGATTCGAGTGCTGGTTTAGGAGCAGCGAATCATTTGAAAAACAAAAATCTTCTGGTGTCATCAACTGCCCTATCTGTAATGACAATCATGTGGAAATGGCCTTCACCACTTTTGCGATCAAGAAGCATGGCGAAAAGAAGAAGGAAGATAAAAGAGAAGATAAAAAGGAAGATAAAAAAGAAGATAAGGTTGATCTGTACCATGCTCCCCAGGTGATTTATGACTATATTGATAAGAATTTTGAAGATGTAGGGTTAAATTTCACTGGCGAAGCGCTGAAAATCCATTACGGAGTGTCCAAGAAAAGAAATATTAAAGGAGTGGCCCTTCCCGATCAGGAAAAACTCCTGCGAGATATAGGAGTCGAGTTTTTCAAGATTCCGATCATAAAGCGTCTGGATAATTGATATTTACTTTGCTCAACGGCTTTTTGCCATCCTTTAGTTTTTCCTTGTCAACGATCTGCGTTATTTCTTCATTCAGCCTCTGTTTCGGAAATTTTCCCTATTCCTCCTCTATCTTGGTAGCATGATCAAAGGCCTCCTTGCTGCCGGGAAGGACCTTCGGCCACCAGATATAGTCGGCATTTTTGGGCAGGCCCGCTTCCTCGTAAACTTTGTCCAGGTTTGGAAGAAGTTCTTTTGACCGGAAAAGCCGATAGGAGGAATTCCCTTGTAGGTCGATTTCCACACTCAAGGGGCCGAAGTTTTCTACCTCAAACTCCCATACGGCATCCACCATCCCAAATTCTGGCCAGTAGCAGTTGCGGACCTTTTTGATCTGGCTGGCGTACAGGGCGGCGCACCCTCCTACAGCCTGGAGAAATACGCAGTTTTCCCCCACCAGGTCCTTGACGATGCTTTCGTCTAAGTGGCCCTTTCCGATCAGGACCCCCGGATGCAGGTCTCGTAATATTTTGGGAATGAAAGGAGAGAAGCGGGAGCTGGAGGTTGGACCGGCAGAAACCACCTTCCAACCTCTCCCTTCCTTCTCGGCCATGATCGGGCCACAATGGAAGACCCCCATGCCCTGCAGATCGAAAGGGATTTCGTCTTTTTTCTTTTCCTCCAAGAGCTGGGCAAGGCGCTGGTGGGACCAATCCCGGATGGTAAAAATGGTCCCATCCACGTAAATGATGTCATCCAAGCGGAGGTTTTTCAATTGGCAAGCGTCAATAGGAGTTTTCAGATGAATTTCCTTATTTCCCATGGGTGATCTCCTTGTTCAGTTCCGGATGGGTGACAAACTCGACCCGGCCATCTTGAAAAATTCTGGCCCGCGAATACCTGGCGGACCAGCAATAAAAGGCAACAGCGATGGGAAACACAGCCGAGTGGCAACCGGCAATTTCCATGTGCAAGCCAAGGCAGGTCGTTTTTCCCCCGACTCCCAGCGGTCCGATCCCCAGCCGGTTAATGGCCTGGAACAATTTTTCCTCCATAGCCGCCACCTGGGGATTTTCGTGCCTACTGTTCAATGGTTCTCGGTAGAGGGACTTTCGGGCAAGATTTTCTGTGAAATCGACGCCAAACCCGCCCACGGCTACACCCACGATGTTGGGAGAGCAGTTCTCTCCCCCGGCCAGGGCCACTGCATCGAGGACCGTTTTCATAATGGTGTTTTCCTTGGGGGCACCCGGTATGGGAACGACAGCCGAGCCTTTAATCTCCGCTCCGCCGCCTCTGGTCACGGCGAGCAGCTCCAGGTAGTCGATCCGGTTGTTGTAGTCCAAGAAGATGGGAGGAACTCCCCAGCCCACATTGTCTCCGGAATTCACATTGGTCAGAGGGTGGGTAACCTGCTGTCTCAGGGGGGTGTCTTTCGTGGCTTTCCGGGTTGCCTCTTCCAGAGCTGCCCTCAGGTCTCCCTCGATGAAGAAACCCGGAGGAAGGTCGATATAAAACATCGGCACCCCCGTATCTTGGCAGAGCGGCACCCCCCGCTTTCTGCTTATCTCCATATTCTGAACCATGGCCTGGAAATAGGCCTTCCCCTTGGGATTGGGCTCTTCCCTGGCCGCCTTTCGGATCGCCTGCTCCACTGCTGGAGGAAGAACCCTGGAGGCATGGCATAGCATCAGATAGGAAATCTTCTCCAGGAAATCCGATTGAACAACCTTCATATTAAGCTCCTCTGGTATTGATAGATCTGTCCTCTCTGGAACACAGATGGCAAAAAGTAATTCTGCTTTTCTTTCCCTTAACCGCGTCTTTCATCCAGCGATTGAATTTATGAACCACTTTCTCTACTTTACCACCTTCCCTTTATTGATGAGCCAGCGGCAGCAGAGCCGCTCTTTCCCCTTCAGGGACTGGCCAAAGAAATCCACGAAGTTAATATCCTCCTTCAGCAGCTCCAGCACTGTGATATTGGCGGGCGCTC
>Ga0315312_1001764_pt1 | contig 16072 bp, 19 predicted proteins | sample TDP7_MG_FD_203629 | JGI IMG/M metagenome (GOLD analysis project Ga0315312, IMG submission 203629) | Freshwater sediment microbial communities from Lake Towuti, South Sulawesi, Indonesia - TDP7 | ecosystem: Environmental > Aquatic > Freshwater > Lake > Sediment | place: Indonesia: South Sulawesi... | reverse complement strand
TTTTTTTAAACATTCTTACTATCCTTTCATAATGGAATTTTTATAATAATTATATCATACTTTATCAATCAGGGTGTTTTGCTAAATTTAAGCTCACTTAATGCAACGCTCTCCAAATTTCAAATTAATCTGCAATTTGTAATCTGTAATCTGAAATTTGTAATTTGTAATCACTCTTTCTTTCTTATTCTTTCTAATTGTTCCAAAAATTGTTTTGCTTCTTGACTTCGCTTACGATGAAACTTTTGTCCCAAAATATGTGTTGTTCTCAAATAGTCAATAAATCCACTTATCTGTTTAGACACTTTCTTGGTAGCATTATATAACCCATCGAATTCTTCATTATCAAGGTAACCTATATCTTTGGCAATAGAAAGTTGCGAACGTAACTCACCGCAAGAGCCCCGAGCAATATATAAGAATTGAATGAACTCCTGTTTTGTGCCTCGCTCAAAGCCCTCAGCAATGTTACTGGAAACTGAGATTGCCGCTCTTTGAATTTGATCTCTCAATCCAGAATCTCTACTAAAGTTACCTTTAGATGTAATTTTATAGATTAGGATTGCCAATTCCTTAGCGCTTTTCCATAATGGTAGATCTTCAAAGGAATTATAGGTCGGCATATTAAAACCTTAATTTCAAATTTGCCAATTGCAAATTAATTTGTAATCTGAAATTTGTAATTTGTAATTGCTATTTTATTTGTTTATGGTATTCCTGGATTGATTTCACAGACATCTCCGATTTCTTAATCAGGGTTTCAATTCCATTAACGGATGCCTGTGCGCCAGCAATAGTAGTTATGAGAGGGACACTATAAAGAACGGCATTAGACCTTATTTTTGCCTCATCCTCCTTGGTCGCCTTTCCCGCAGGAGTGTTTATTATCAAATCAACCTTGCCGTCTTTTATGAAATCAATGATATTGGGCCTTCCCTCACCAAGCTTGGGCAAAGTCTCGACTTCTATATCGTTCCTTATGAGAGCAGCTGCTGTACCAGAAGTAGCCATAATTTTGAACCCGAGGTCAGAGAGCTTCTTGGCAATGAGCACTACGTTTCTCTTATCCTGATTCTTGACACTTATGAATACATTCCCCTTTTTCGGCAACTTTTGTCCAGCCGCTATCTGGCTCTTCGCATAAGCCACACCAAATGTAGAATCTATTCCCATCACCTCACCTGTGGATTTCATTTCCGGGCCAAGGATTGCATCTACTCCTGGGAACCTGATAAAAGGAAATACAGACTCTTTTACTGCAACGTGTTCTATCTCTTTTTCCTTCGTAAATCCCAACTCCTCCAAAGTCTTCCCCAGCATTAATTTGGTTGCCAGTTTTGCCAAGGGAGCACCTATTGTCTTGCTCACAAAAGGGATCGTTCTACTTGCTCTGGGATTTACCTCCAGGACATACACTATATTGTTCTTGATAGCGTACTGGATATTCAACAGACCCTGCACATTCAATTCCTTTGCTAAAGCGTAAGTATTTTTCCGTATCGCTTCTATTATGTCGTCCCCCAAAGTATAGGGAGGAATTACCATAGCGCTATCACCGGAATGGATTCCTGCTTCTTCAATATGTTCCATAATCCCGCCAATCACGCATCTTTTACCATCCGCTATTGCATCCACATCTACTTCTATAGCATCTTCCAGAAACTTGTCAATAAGAATTGGACGTTCGGGGGATGCCTCCACCGCTTTCTCCATAAAGCCCCGCAAACCCTCCTCATCATAGACTATCTCCATTGCCCTACCGCCCAGGACATAGGAGGGCCTTACCACTACGGGATAACCTATCTTATCAGCAACTTTCTTTGCTCCTTCAAATGATGTAGCAGTCCCATTATCCGGCTGGATGAGCTTCAATTTCTTCACCATCTGTTGGAACCTTTTTCTATCTTCTGCCCTGTCTATAGAATCGGGACTTGTTCCCAAAATCTTCACGCCTGCCTTAGCCAGAGGGACGGATATGTTCAGCGGTGTCTGCCCGCCAAACTGGACTATTACTCCCAGAGGCTTTTCCATATCGACAATATTCAGCACATCCTCAACGGTCAAGGGCTCAAAATATAGTTTGTCCGAAGTATCGTAGTCAGTAGAAACCGTCTCGGGATTGCAATTTATCATAATGCTTTCAATGCCTTCTTCCTTCAAGGCATAAGACGCATGACAGCAACAGTAGTCGAACTCTATGCCCTGTCCGATTCTATTAGGACCACCTCCCAGGATAAGAACTTTCTTATTCCCAGATGGATGGCTCTCGTCTTTCGTTTCATAAGTAGAATAATAGTAAGGCTTGCTCGCTTTAAACTCCCCGCCGCAGGTATCTACTAATTTATAGACCGCCCTGATGTTGCACTTCTTTCTATACGACCTCACTCTTTTCTCTGTTGAATTGAGAAGATAGGCAAGCTGTTTATCTGAAAAGCCATCTTTCTTCGCTTCCTTAAGTAACTCCGGCGGAATTCTAATCTCGCTTTTCGCATTCTTACCTCTATATTTCTTTATCTCTTTTTCCAGCTCCACGATTTGCATCATATTGTCAATGAACCATCTATCAATTTTTGACAACTCGTAAATTTCGTCTATGCTCAGTCCCAATTTAATCCCATATCTGAGAAAGAATAACCTCTCATCATTTGGTATCCTGATTTTTTCTTTTACTCGCTTAATCAAATCCTCTGTCCCCGATTCCAATACTTCGTCCGGGAAGATGTCTTTCCCATCCGAGCCCAACCCGAATCTACCTGTCTCCGTAGACCTTATTCCTTTCTGTAGCGCCTCCTTAAAGTTTCTGCCAATAGACATCGCCTCGCCAACTGCTTTCATAGATGTATTTATGACCCTCTGCGCTTCAGGAAACTTTTCAAAAGTGAACCGGCAAATCTTGAATACACAATAGTCAACTGTTGGCTCAAAGAATGAAGTAGTCTTTCCTGTAATCTGATTGAGAACCTCGGGAAGAGTCAGGCCGACAGCCAATTTCGTCGCCACCCTGGCTATGGGAAAACCAGTAGCCTTAGAAGCTAAGGCGGAGCTTCGCGAGAGCCGGGGATTGACTTCTATGATAACAATATGTCCGTTGTCTGGGTTCTGGGCGAACTGAATATTTGCACCTCCCCCGGTTATACCGACCTTTCTTATAATCTTTTTAGACAAATTCACGAACTGTGCGTACTCATCGCCGCTGAGGCTCTGGGATGGCGCAACCACAATACTATCACCCGTGTGGACACCCATAGGGTCAACATTTTCCATAGAGGTAATCATAATCACATTATCCACGCAGTCCCGCATCACCTCAAACTCTATTTCTTTCCATCCCAACACAGACTGTTCCACCAGTACCTGTCCGACCGGACTTATCTCCAGGCCCTTTATCAGGGATTCCTCCAGTTCTTCCCGGTTGTAAGCAGTGGAACCGCCGCTACCACCCAAACAATACGCAGGTCTCAAGATTAATGGAAATCCTATGTCTATGCCTATCCTCATCCCTTCTTCCAGACTTGTGGCAATTCCACTTTTTGGAACATCTATGCCAATCTCCTGCATTGCCTTCTTAAACAGGTCTCTGTCCTCAGCCCGGGAAATAGCTTCAACGCTGGCTCCTATAGACTCTACACCATACTTTTGCAGTATACCTTCTTTCATCAAAAAATATGCCAAGTTCAAACCCGTCTGACCACCCAGCGTGGGTAGAATAGCATCGGGTCTTTCTTTTCTCACTATTTCCGTAACCGCCTCTACAGTAAGAGGCTCAATGTAAGTCACATCTGCCATACCTGGATCGGTCATAATAGTGGCTGGATTGCTATTTACCAGGATAGTGAAGTAGCCCTCTTCTCTTAAAGCTTTGCAGGCCTGCGAGCCAGAATAGTCAAATTCACACGCCTGGCCAATAATAATAGGGCCAGAACCTATCATCAGTATCTTTTTTATATCGGTCCGCTTCGGCATATTAGCTCCTTCGACTTACCATCTTTAAGAATCTCTTGAATACTCCGTTCACTTCATCAAATCCAGGGCTTGCCGGGTAGTATTGAGTGGAAATAAATCTTAGAGAAGTGCTTTCTATCTCCTCAATTGAGTTATCATTGAGATTACGTAGAGTAATCGCGATGTCTTCCCTACCGCTTAGAGACTCCTCGTCCACAACAAAGGAATGGTTCTGAACAGTAATCTCACCTCTGTGTGAAGAAGGCGCCTTAACTGGATAATTTACGCCGTGATGGCCAACTTTCAGCTTCTTTAGTTTCCCTGCCAGGGCAAGGCAGATAATCTCATGTCCCAGAGAAATGGCCAGGATGGGAATTTTTCCGACGAGTTTCCTAACTTCGCCAACAATTCCATTAATTGCTTCATCTTCTTCTGGCCCGTTAGAAATAATCAAGCCATCGGGATTCAATTCCAGAATTTTCTCAGCACTGGTATTATAGGGCAATAGCGTAAGATTGCATCCCAGATTCTTCAATTGTTTAATGAAGCTATTTAATAACCCAAGGTCCATAATGGCAATCCTCGGTCCCGAAGGATTCTCTTTAATCTCGGTAATCTTCTTTACGGAGATATCTCTTATGAAATTTCTTTTCCACTGCTTTTTATAACCTTTGACCTGCTCAATCAACTCTCCAATTTTTGTTTTTGCCCCTGCGTGGTTGAAGGGAACTAAAGTGGAAACTATCCCTAAAATTTCTCCCTTATCGCGAATCTTGACTGCCAGTGTCCTTGTATCCACCTCGCCTATCGTCACAACACCCTCTTTCTTAAGGAAGTTATTCAGACTGTCCTCTGCCTGCCAATTGGAATACATCCTGCTTTCTTCTTTTATGACGAGGGCTTCTATCCAGCACTTTTTGGACTCAGAAAATTTTTTGGCTATACCGTAATTACCAATTAATGGATAAGTGAAGACCAGAATCTTGCCAGCATTTGCTGGATCGGTCATAATCTCCTGATATCCAACAACGGCAGTATGCAAAACTACCTCTCCTATCCTTTCTCCAGCAACTCCTATGGAGATGCCTTCAAAATAGCTTCCGTCTTCCAGCGCCAATATCCCTCGCATCATTTTCTCCTATCAGTATCCTGGTGTTATCCCACGGCCAAATTTAGATTTTCGCATTTACTACAGGAAGGTCTCAGTTTAAAAAATCGCATTGAATGAAGAATAGTTTGTACCGAAAAGGAGCAAAATTCCAGAGACTTCTGGGGCCTACGCAGAACAGATAATTAAAACGCCAAGAGCTATGGCAACAAGGGCAAAGAGGCGCAGAACAAGAGGCGGCTTTGCATAGTAAGCCTTGAGCACAGTTTTTACTCTGTCCAGTCCGAGGATAAATATGATAATGCCCCCTATTAGAAGAAGTATACCCAATATAACCATAACCAAGACACACCTGGAGTCTGAGGCAGCCAGTAAGAAAATAGTTCCGGCCAAAATCCTCAACATACCGGATATGTAAAGCCTTTTCCCCTTTTCGCAAAAAAGCATAAACTGCTTCATTGCCTTCGGACTCAGGAGAAAAATAGCCCCAAAGCCTATCATAGATATACCAATAATCTTAACCAATACAATCATAATGAGTGAGCCCTTTTAGATTAAATCCGGGTTTTCCTGTATACTATGCAGCAAATATTATATCAACTTTATCTCGGTTTGGCAATCTTTTTTTGAAATCTCTTTCCGTTATTGAAAACTTATCCGCCCTAGCCAAAAGCGTTTTTGGATTTTGCCGAATATAGTTAAATATGGGAAGCATGCCAGGATTCATAAAGAATGATTGAGAGGAAAGAAAAGGATTTAGGCTTCACGCGGCGAAAAGCGCGTAGGGGAAGATAGCCCAATTTTTTCCCAGAAAGGCGGGCTTCTGCGAAAAGACTTAAAGAGGTTCGCTGAGTAAACCATACAGTTCCGGTCGGCGGTCCCTGAAGACTGGGGAGACGGCTCTCATTTCCAGTAGGTGGTCGTTCCTGAATTCGGCAAAAAGAATTTCCTCTTCTCCTTCCCTATCCGCATAGGCGATAATCCCTCCATCCGGCCCGGCTATCGCGCTATGACCATCAAAATCGTGTCCATTGTATTTGCCTACAGGATTGCAGGCCATGGCGTAGATTCTGTTTGAAATTGCATGCATCGTAGAGAAGCATTGAAAGCGAGTAGGTATATAGGTCACTCTCTTGTGCGGAGAGGTCGGTTTTCCCCAGGAATAACTGGAACAAAGAATCTCCATTCCTTTTAAAGCCAGTATTCTTGGTAGTTCAGGAAAAAGGTTGTCCCAGCAGATTGCCATTCCGATATTGCCAATGTCCGTACGATAAACTTCCAGCGTACTACCTTGATAGAAATAATGTTTTTCCTCGTCAGGGATATGCAATTTGTGATGAATGCCCACCAGGTTTCCTCGGGGGCCAATCAACACCGCTGAATTGTAAACGGTGCCGGGTATCCGAGGATGAATCTCAGCCAATCCTACCACAATATGAGTTCTATATTTCTTAGCCAGCTTGCTGATTACATTAGTGGTATACCCGGGAATCGGTTCTGCACACTTCAAAAATTCCCGACCGAAGTCCTGGTCCAGATACTTAACATATCCTGTATTCGCCAGTTCAGGAAAAAGTATAAGATCCGCTCCTCCTTTATCAAAAATCTGTTCAACGAATTCCTTGATTCTGGAAGCATTCTTCTTTGGTTCAAGACTCACTACTTCCATTTGCACCAGCGATGCTTTTACTTTATCTTTCATTTACACACTCCTCGTTCCTATCTGCGCTGAGCGAGGTATCGGAAAGCGCTCAGCGTGGCTTTGGCTCCTTCGCCAGCGGCTATTATAATCTGCTTTTCTGGCACATCGGTAACATCCCCTGCGGCAAAGATTCCCGGAATATTGGTTTCGTTGTAGGCGTTAACCTTAATTTCACCCCGCTCATTCTTTTCTATTTCTGGCGCAAACTCAGAGTTGGGAATAAGACCAATTTCTATAAAAACTCCCTCTACGGCTAATGTCTCTTCCTTATCTCCTCTTCTGATTCTAATTCCACTAACCATCCTGTCCCCGAGGATTGCGGTTACCTGGGTATTGTTCAAAACATCTACTTTTTTACTCTGGCTAACTTTTTCCCTCATTACCACATCTCCAGTGAGGTACGGAGTAATATTTATAAGATAAATATGTCTGGCTATCTGAATCAGTTGTAGCGCCGCGTCTAATGCAGAATTGCCTCCTCCGATAACCGCCACATCCCTGTCAGCAAACAGAGGAGCATCGCAAGTAGCACAGTAAGTAAGTCCTCTATTCTTGAACTCTAACTCACCCGGCACACCGAGTTCCTTTGACCTCTTGCCCGAGGCAATCACTGCAGTCTTTGCTTCATAGACGGCCTTGTCGGTCTTGATCCAGACGCCTTCATCTTTTCTTTTAAGATCTACCACCCGTTCATTCTCCTTCACCTGGATGCCATATTTTCGCATATGTTCTTCAAACTTCGCCGCCAATTCCGGGCCAGTAATGAACTGATAGCCTGTATAATTCTCTATCTCTCCGCTCCACGCCGCCTGCCCGCCAATATCTTTGGCGATGACCAATAAGTCCATTTTCTTTCTGGCAGCGTAGACGCTGGCGGTTATCCCTGCTGGTCCTGCTCCAATAATGACTAAATCGAACATTATAGCCCCAATGCCTTTACTATTCTCTCTCTATCAAATCCCACTATGATTTCGCCTTCAATGTCCAGCACGGGCACAGCCATCTGGCCTGACTTCCGAATCATTTCCTGAGCTTTCGCCCTATCAGCAGAAACATCAAAATCCTCAAAATCTACGTTGTTGTCCTTCAAGAACCTCTTCGCCATCATGCAAAATGGGCAGGTTGGGGTAGAGTAGATCATAACTTTCTTACCTGCCATATTACCCCCTTTCTCCTTACAGATTTTTCTTTAAATCCGATAACTGTTTAAAGTGGGCCTTTTCCTGCACGATCAATTCATCAACCACTTTATGGTCATATTCCGGGACTACACGCTTCATACCCTCATAGAAAAGTATCGAGTCCTTCTCAAATCCTATACCGAGGTCGATAGCTTCTCTGTCGCTTCTGGCATTTTTGGCCATCTCCTCACCCTTGTGCTCCTGGGTAAATACATATTCTTTAGATAGAGCATTCATATAGGCAAAATACTCCCCTGGATATGTTTCCGGAGGCACATATTTATGTACTGAATTTAGTATCTTTTGAAAGACCTCTATATGTTTCTCTTCCTCACCTGCTAAATATTTGAATACATCTTTAGCCTTCTTATTTCTTGTTCTCTTGACCAACGCATTGTAGAAATCTCTGCCATTCTTCTCAATTTGAATTCCTAATTCCACTATTTCGCTACCAGTAAATATGTTTACCATCTTTTCTCTCCCTCCTCTAATGAAATAACAATTATTTCTCTCGCAAAGTTCATTTTTTTATTACATCTTTTAGTTCTGTTATATCGTCAATGATATAATCCGGCCCCATCTTTTCTATGTCTTCTTTCTTTCCCAGACCATATGCCACCCAGCAGGTCAATATGCCAAAATTTTTCCCTACTAATATATCTATGTCCATATCGCCAACCATAATTGTTTTAGCCTTATCAAATTTTAACCTGGAAGCCACTCTATCCAGGGGGCAAGCTGAAGGCTTCCTTCCCCTAAACTCTTTCTCAGTAAATCTCTTATTCCTAATCCAATATAGGAAACGATAAGCTCGGCTGGTTTCTCGGGAAGCCCCAGTCTCCCTAAAGTGAAGTTGACCGCCTTAACAATGTCCTTCCTGGAATCGACCAGAGTTCCATCAAGATCGAAAAGGATAGTATCTATGTCTACCATCTTCCTCTTACTCGAGCAAGTCTTCAAACATCTCTTCGTGATTTACTTCCTCACCCAAAATATGACAGACAAGTTGGTATGTTACATGGTCCTTGCCCACTGTTTTCGCCGCAAGTTTATTATAGACATCAATCGCCCCTGCTTCGGCCTCGGTTACAACCTTTATAATTTTGTTATAATCCGAAGTCCCCTCAGGTGGCTTAGGATAAGGCGCGTTAGCATTTTTCTCCAGTTCCATGGGGTGCGCTATAGGGAGACCGCCAAGCTCTATTATCCTATCGGCAAGTTCACCTGCGTGTTCAGCTTCATCCTTAGCAATCTTTTCCAAAAACTCGCTCATATCCTCATAACCGATGCCGGTAACCGTCCTTGCCATATACCAGTAGGAATAGTAAGCCAGCCATTCATCAGCGTAAGCCTTGTTTAAATCTTTTATCAAATCCTTTACGTCTATTCCGACAACTTTTGTTCCTTGTTTACCCATTTAAAACCTCCTTATTTTACACCTGCGCTCCGTGCTGGATTTTCCCCTTACGGGGATTCTTTTTTGACAACATATGTCCGAGAGAGCGAATTCATAAAGTCTACCTCTTTTGCCTTTTTACGGCTAAATGGTCGCTGTCCCTATTTTATTTCCATCTGTTGGCCACAGCAGATTATGTCACAAGTCTCAACGCAGCTGCAAATATTATCTACCGTGACCACCAGCCCACATACCTTGCAGGTGTAGCGACTACCCTTCTTTACCTTTTTTGCCGGTTTCTTTGCCACCTTTATTCACCTCCTCTCCTGGGATGCTAACTAATGAATGGAAGTGAAGTTAACTAAGGTAAAAATTAAGCGTGCGAAGCTTCTTCATGCCACCAACTTAGTTAACTTTTCCCAGCTCAGTTTCTTAGCGCCCCCGCTGACCATTTCTTCTATAGCATCTTCAGAATCTTTCGGTTTTATATTTACGCCCTTGATAACGTCCATTAGCAAATTAACCTTGAAACCATGTCTTAGTGCATCCAGAACCGACCACTTGACACAATAATCGGTAGCCAGCCCACCCACAAAGAGTTCTTCTATTCCTAAAGCTTTCAGCAATTGCAAAAATTCAGTCCCATTTGAATCCACTGCCTGGAAAGCAGAATAGCTATCCTTATCAGGGTCCATTCCTTTAGACAGAATTATTGTCTCCCTGGGCAATTTTAAATCTGGATGGAATCCTGCACCCCTGGTATTCTGGACACAATGTTTAGGCCAGGGGCCACCGAACTGTTTAAAATGCCTGGTCTGGCGAGTATGCCAATCCCGTGAAGCGAAAATCGGCCACTTCTTCTTTGAAAAAACTTTTATGTAGTTGTTTAGCCTGGAAACTACTTTATCGCCTTCAGGCACGGCGAGGCTACCACCCGGACAGAAATCATTCTGTACGTCCACTATCAATAGTGCCCTTTTCAGTTTCATCCCCACTTCCCCTTGGCTATATGTACTTCTATTTCAGCCTTGATAAACTGACTTAATAGTTTTGCCTCATCTCTTGCCCTGGTAAAAAGTGCCACGCAGGCTGGATCCAGATTATCGTTAATACCTGCCTCGGCAATAGAATGGACCTGGTCCAAAACAGCGGCTAATCCCATATGGAGCTGATTTGTGCATCTCGACCTCTCTATGAGATTTGCCTTCTCCTCTGGCAATTTTACGAACTTCTCCTTTGGTGCGCCGCAGCGGGGACATTTCTCAGGTGCCTCTGTTGTGTCTGAAACATAGTTACATACGCTACATTTGAACTTTACCATTTCTTCACCTCCTATCCTTAAATGGGTTCAAACATATCTTTTCCCACTCCACACTCAGGACAGAGCCAGTCATCGGGCAAGTCTACAAAAGCAGTTCCTGGGCCTATGCCGTTATCCGGGTCGCCGACCGCAGGGTCGTAAACATATCCGCATACTGTGCAACGATATTTGTCCATCTCCTAATCACCGTCTCTTTAATGAACAGACGCAAGAGTCTTTTCTCCCACAAAGCTTGCTGGCAGGCTCGGTGGCAATAATTTCTATTTAGATCCGCATAGCGTTGTAGAAATCCTGGCAATCCTTTTGCCCAACTCTCTGGCAATTTTCAAGTCTATCTCTGTGGGATGCTCTTCTCCTGAGGGCCCCACTACTGCTGTAGGCCCGTAGGGCGTTCCTCCCTTTTCGGTTTCCATCAATTCTTTAATACTATAGGGCACGCCGGCAACTATTGCCCCATGATGGATTAAGGTAAACATCATAGAAATAAGAGTTGTCTCCTGTCCTCCATGTAATGAGGCGGTACAACAGAACACTCCCGCCGGTTTATCAATAAGAGAACCTTTCTGCCACAAAGAACCGGTCCGGTCCAGAAAATTTCGCAACTGCGAACACATATTCCCAAATCGCGTCGGTGAACCTAAGATTATGCCGTCAATATTTTCCAATTCTTCTAACCCGGCAACAGGTACATCCTTCTGTATCTTCTTTGCTTTCTTTATTCTTTCGTTAGAATCAATAACGCTCTCGGGTAATAGTTCGGGAACTGTGCGTAAAATAGGCTCGCACCCTTCCTCTTCCACGCCTCGACAGACTGCCTTTGCCATAAGAAAAGTATTCCCGAACATGCTGTAATATAGAACCATGATTTTGGGCTTAGTCATCTATACATCCTTTCTCCAACCGTTACCGCCTTTCGACGGATATTTCGGCGCATCTATATCGCTTCTGCCAGCACCTCCCTTATCTTCAATTCCCTGTCTATAGCTCTTTTCTCGGGCTTTCCGAAACTCTCATCAAATGACGGAATTTCTCTCTTATAAAATGTTCCCAGAGCAATAGGAGCATCGGAGTTGTAATCCCATTCTCTTACCTTATTCAAAGCTCGTCCATAATCTTGTGGATTATGGTCTTTCAGTTCATAAACCTTTTCATTATAATACTCGTACAGGTTAAAGAAAGTCACGCATACCTGCAATACATCGACAAAAGCGAATCCTTTATGTATTATGGCTTCTCTAAGAATTTTCTTAAGGAGGTCTATGCCGTGAGAATAGCCCCGGGCAACGAAAGTAGCTCCACCTGCCAGCATGAGTTCAAGAGGATTCAGGGGAAGCTCCTTTGCCCCCCGAGGGGTGGAGCGGCCTTTGAAACCTAAAGGCGAGGTAGGAGTATATTGGCCAGTAGTAAGTCCATATACACGATTGTTATGTATTATCATCGTAATGTCAATATTTCTCTTGGCGGCAAATATTAAGTGTTCCAACCCTTCACCATATGCGTCGCCATCGCCGGCAAATCCGATTACTTTTAAATCAGGATTAGCAAGCTCAATTCCTGTAGCCACAGGAACCACCCTTCCGTGGATAGCATAGAAACTATTTACATTTATGTAGTCAACAATTTTGGCATGGCAACCAATTCCAGAAACCAGAACCACCTTTTCTAAAGGAAATCCTTCTTCGTTCAATATATTAAGCACTGCCTTCATAGAACTTAAGATGGCAAAATTGCCGCAACCCGGGCACCAGGTATTCTTAGCATAGGTACTTAATTCTTTCATAGTCGGTTCACAATTTTCTTAACCTTTCTTCTAACTCGTCCAGAGAGAAAGGTCTTCCGTCATACTTTAGTATTTTCTCATCCACACCAAACCCGTAACGGTTCACGAGACTAGCCAGCTGTCCAGTTGAGTTAGTTTCCACACAGACTAATTTCTCGACACCATTAATTGAGTCTTGAAATTGTCTCACCGGAAATGGTGAAAGCACCAATGGCTGAATTACCTTCAAGCCCAAATTTTCTCCCGCCTCCACGCAGACTCCTTTATTCGACCCCCAGCAGAGAAGTGCAAGCGAAGAACTCTTACTACCGCAGACCCTTACCGACTCATATCGTTCCAGTTCCTTCCTCAGGTAGTTTTCTTTTCGCAAGCGTTTATCCTGCATACTTCTTATCTCCTCAGCCTCCTCAGTAGTTATTCCAAACTCGTCATGGGCGTAACTGTCCACTTTTACAATCGCCTCTTTGTCCGGGACAAAAGCCAAAGGGGAAACTCCGGTCTCCGTATCCAGGTATCTCTTATAAGGCTTCTCCCTGTCCCGTAAGACCGGACTTTCCTCCCCCAATTTACCTATGAGGTTCATATCAAAACTATATACGCCTTCACACAAGCTCTTGTCTGCCAGAATGATAGATGGAACCTGGCACCTCCAGGAAATATTTAAGGCAACGCAGGACCAGAAATATGCCTCCTCTGCATCTCCGGGAGAGACGACAAATCTGGGAAATTCGCCCTGGCCAGCATTTAGAACAAAATGCAAATCTGACTGAGCAGTATGGGTCGGCATTCCTGTGCTCGGACCTGGCCTCTGGCCAAGAATAACGGTTATCGGCACTTCCGCCATACCGGCCAAACTTAAACCTTCGGTCATCAAGCAGAATCCTCCTCCCGATGTCCCTACTGCCACTCTTTCTCCTGCATAGGAGAAGCCCAAAGCCATCAAGATTACCGCAATTTCACTTTCCGGATGGACAACTTTCAAGGCGAAATCTTCAGCTTTCTGGGCAAGAAAATGGAGAAGGCTTGAGGAAGGAGTCATCGGGTAGGCGATGTAAGCCCTGAGGCCGCCTCTAACGAGGCCCAGACCTATAGCCTCGTTGCCAGTAAGTAGAGGTAAGGTAGGATTGGCAACAATGTCTATCTTGACCAATTCTTTTGCTTCTTCATATCCCCGACGAGCGACCCGCAAGTTCAAATCTATCCCTTTTGAGATATTCTTTCTCAAGATTCTCTCCAGAATGTTCCATTCCACTCCTACGGCCTTAGTGAAGCTTCCAATTAAGCAAGAATTACGCATTACGGCTGGCGCATCTTCCTCTTTCATTATCTTTTCCAGAGGAAGGCCCAACGCTTGCCTGCCGGGAGGGAGAGTTTCTGCTTTTACCGCATCGGAGTCATAGATTAAGAGAGTATTATCCTTTATCTTATCCGTATGGAAATCGACACTATCCTGGTTTAGAGCGAGCATAGAATCTACTTTGTTCAGGTGAGTGGCTATCTTATTTTTTGAGGCCCTGATAATAGAAAAGGTATGTCCTCCTCTTATGATAGAAGGATAATCACGGTAAATATATAAGCAATAGCCGAGCTGGCTCAAGATACGAGCGATAATCAAGCCCGCCATATCTATACCATCTCCTGCTTTCCCACCAATCAAAACAGAAAAATCGTTCATCAATAATCTCTCTCAGAAATTTTTCATAAGCCCATCTCTTCTATCACTCTTCTTATCGCTTTCGCCGAGTTTCTGAACGCTTCCTTCTCCTCTGGGTCGAGCTCTATCTTCAGAACTTCCCTTACGCCCTGTTTATCAACCACAGCCGGAAGGCTTAAATATACATCGTTAGTTCCCAAATAATCCTCAACTAACGAGGAAACGGGTAAAATAGCCTTCTCATCGTTCATAATTGCTCGGGTTATCCTCACCAGAGTCAGGCCTATACCATAGGAGGTCTCCTGTTTTCTTTCCACAATCCTGTATGCAGAATCTCTCACTTCGCTGAAAATCCTGTTTAGGTCTTTTTCCTGCTCGCAAGTATGACTATTCTTGCATATACTGCAATAATCCTTAAATAGGACTCCGCCAATCATTGCCCTGCTCCAGACAGGAAACTCACTATCTCCGTGCTCGCCCAGGATATAGGCATGGACATTTCGCGCATCTACACCACAGTGTTTGCCCAGGAGAAATCTCAATCTTACGGTATCCAGGACTGTCCCTGAACCAACAACCTCTCTCGCTGGCTTCCCGGACAATTTATAAGCAGCGTAAGAAAGCACATCAACGGGATTAGTGACGATTAGAAATATGGCGGAGGAAGCATATTTTACGATTTCGGGGACTATTTTTCTGTAAATTTCTACATTGTCTCCCGCCATGGCGAGCCGCGTTTGCCCGGGCCTACTTTTCTTGCCAGCAGTGATTACAACTAACCCTGAATTTCTTATATCAGCATAATCGCCAGCAATTATCTCCACCGGTGAGACATAGGGAGCACAGTGGGACAAATCCATAACTTCGCCTTCCAGCCTCTTCCTATCAACATCCACAAGTACTATCTGACGCACTACTCCTTCCAACATTAAGGCATAAGCATAGCGCATACCTACATTGCCGCAGCCAATTATAGATACTTTCCGATTCAAATCAGCCACTGTGTTACTCCCTTCCAATTTTTCTCAATATCTCCCTGCAAAAAGCTGGCAAATCGTAGGGATTGCGAGAAGTAATCAGATTACCGTCCACAACAACTTCCTTATCCAGAAATTTTCCTCCAGCGTTCACAAGATCGTCTTTTATAGCGTGAAACCCGGTTACTTTTTTGCCCCTAACTATGCCAGCTGACACCAGAACCCATCCGCCGTGACAGATAGCAGCAACAAGCCTGTTTTTATCGTACATTTCTTTCACAAAGCTATTTACCTCTTTATATCTTCTTAAAAAATCAGGGGCATATCCTCCGGGAATAATTACTCCGGAAAAGTCGTTCACTTTCGCCCTGGTTATGGGAAGCTCCTCTACTGCCGGGTAACCTTCCTTACTCCCGTACTCCTTTTTTCTCCCTGTTCCCACAAGAACAGTTTCTATGCCTTCCTCCCTTAGACGCAAATAGGGATACCAGACCTCCAAAACCTGATAATTATCTTCAACCAGTACAGCCACTTTCATACATAGACCCCGTTTGAGAGCTTTGTCATAGTGGAGATATCAGGAAGGGATTCTAATTATTGCGGTTAGTTTTCTTGCGCTTCACGCTGTTATTTATTCCTCATCCAAGGCAACGACTTCTTTTACCTCAGGCACTTCCTGTTTTATTATCTTCTCTATGCCTGCCCTGAGCGTCATCTCGCTAAATGGACACCCCTTGCAGGCTCCAGTCAATCTCACCTTCACTACCCCATCAGAAGTAACTTCTATTAGTTCTACGTCGCCACCATCTGCTTGAAGCGATGTCCTTATCTTATTTAAAGCAGCTTCTACTTTCTCCTTCATTTTAGCCTCCCCATCCTGAAGATAGTATTGTCAAAAGTTTCTAGCCAAAAATTCTAAGAATACCCTTTCTTATCGTCGACATTCTTGCCTGATTACCTGAAATTTATTTCCCTCCCCCTGTTTTGCCCTCTTTTATTAAAATAAGTAGT
>Ga0315312_1001763_pt1 | contig 16077 bp, 25 predicted proteins | sample TDP7_MG_FD_203629 | JGI IMG/M metagenome (GOLD analysis project Ga0315312, IMG submission 203629) | Freshwater sediment microbial communities from Lake Towuti, South Sulawesi, Indonesia - TDP7 | ecosystem: Environmental > Aquatic > Freshwater > Lake > Sediment | place: Indonesia: South Sulawesi... | reverse complement strand
TTGAAGAAAGAAGCTATTGATTCTGCTCTATATGCTAAGATGAATCCTAGCTTTCCTGAGTTGAAGATTTACTTTGTTGCAGACTTGAAGTATGTATCTAAGGGAATATGTCTCTATTGGATCAATGAGGTTCACATAGATGAAACTGTTAAAAGTGATCCTTTACTTGAGGATATACTCAGACATGAAGTAAGGCATTATGCCATTATCACAAAGGCTCTGAGACAAAGCTCAGAGCTCAAGAAAGGATTGCTACTTTTATATAATAACATATGGAATTTCTTTGACTGTCTCAGGATTACTCTTAAGAGGGCGAAGATAATTCTCAAAGATAAGCTGGGGATAGATAGGCTTATTTACTTCCCTGAGTATGATGGCAATAAGGAATAGCTATGGATCACATTGAGAAGATGAACAGCTTGCGGTTCTGTCCTGAAAAGAGAGTGTGGATCATCTTGAAAAAGTGCAGAGGTTGCTATCATGCTGATGCCTTATTCCCTATTTTTGATAATTGTCATTATGAAGCTGATACGCTGATTGATGTGAATATAAAAAAAGAGGCAATTGTCATAGCTCATTAGCTATGGCTCTAAGCTGTAGGCTCTAGCTTTTCGAGATATACTTTTTGCTCTCCTTTGATAACTCTAGTACGTACAGCGATTTTTCCTTTGAACCTTTCATCAGTAGCTATCTTAGCTCTGAGAGCTGAAGCTAAACTTTGAGGTTTAACTTCATCCATAGAAATCATGGCACAGATACAGTCTTGTTTATCAAGGAAATCTAGGAGAGCTCTCTCATAGGCTGATTCTGTTTTCTTTTCCCTCTTTGACTCTGGTAGTTTTTCCATAGGCTTTAAGCTTATGCTCATGGCTTATCGCCACATCTAACGTATGATATTCTCATATTTATAGCTTCTCGTACTCTAATATCATACAGAGAGCTGTCTCGTAGGCTTTGGGATCAGGTGAAAACAGTTCTTAAAATTGCCTTCTTTTCGGAAAAGGGGAAGGGTTGATTTTTACGTAAGGGTTACGTACGTCTTACGTAAGAAACAAGCCTAAAATGAGCATATCATACCGTTTTTACGTAAGAAAAGTTTGCATTTACGTAAGGCTAAAACCGAGTTTTGAAATCGCACATTCTAAGGCTAGAAATCTCCCCTTTCGGAGAAATAGATTCAATTTAGATATATGTGATCTCCCGTATCATACAGTCTCACATTTTTGCAAACCCTTTTGCAAAGGTTTTCTTGCTTTAATATATATACTATGGCAGATTATCCCTGCTCTGGAACATGAAGAATTTGCAATCAAAAAATATAACGGATTTCTGAACTATTAAAACAACAGGCTTTGTTACAATGTTATTTTGTCATTGGTTAGGTAGTTGCGGGAAATTACGCGCCGATAGGTCGATTTCGGAGAGCTCAGATTTAACAAGCTAGATTTATATGTACGATCTGCGCAGATGTCTTTCAGAGAAAGATAGGAGAGTGAAAATGCACATGAACCTTAGAAGATGGGCAGATCGTGTGTGCTCGTGGACATCTAGCTTGATGAGAGGTTTGATGGCAAGGGTTCTCTTTGTCCGCATAGTGATTCTCGGAGAGATGTTCAACATCAAAAGTATCATAAGCCTATGTGTCTACATAGCTGTGATACCTTTGATCGTTCAGCTCTTGGGATCACTATCGACAACCCTAACGGGAACAGCGGGTACTTTGGTTGCAGCTATCATAGGGTTAGTCCCATTGATCCTAGTTGTCAAGGTATTGGACAAGCTTGAGTTTTAGCTCTCCATAAGGAGCTGACCTCAATGAACTCAAAGAGATTCATCCTTATGGTGATGCTAGCTATTCTAATGAGCTCAAGTGTAGCTAGTGCTATCGTTATGGCGAAGCATGGATGCCTAATTGATTTCCATGCTTTCAACTTGACAGAGGACAAAAAGAAATCCTACTACTTTGATAAAGCCTATAACCCTGTATGGGAAGTGAGCATCTATGTGAGCTTAGTGTTCAATGGTACAGAACCATTAGCTAGAGCTGCTATGAGCTTCATAGCTAATGAATCTGGTTCTAAAGAGGAATTTCGATTTCACATCTATGGAAACAAGAATTTCAACATACAATACTTGACATTCACAGGTGAAGCTCTAACAGTCGTATCAGGAGTATGGAACGATTCCACAACTGAGGGACTTCCTGAGTTCCGAATAGTGATGGAACAAACATACACAACCATCTATGGACTCAATGCAACAAGCGGAAAGGTGGATTGTGTTCTGTGCAGTAAATTCCCTGCTAGCTATCCCATCGGCAGAGTCATAGCTTGGGGACCAGATACAGGATGGACTAAGGGCACATTCTGCGATGCGGGATATGTCACGGTTGAAATAGACACTAATATTGCATCAGGTCTAATAACCACAATTTTGGATGTTGTTGTTCCTTTGGTGGTCCTCTCGGTCACGTTAGGTGTCATAGTGAAGATTCTTGACAAGCTCGGCAAGGTCGGACAGCATTAGAACCCAAAGCTTAATATCCCCTTTTTTTATATTCTTCTCTGCATTGAGACTACATGAGGTATGAGCATGAGAAGATTAAAGATGAGCTTGGTTATACTTTTGTGCGGTCTATTTCTTGTTGGCATAAGCTATAGACCAAAGGAATCGGTTATCACGATTATTGATGATCTGAGATATGGATCGAATCAGTTTTATGAATCTCAGAGACAATGGATTTCCGATAGCTTTCATCTTCATGTACCTATGGGAGTCTTTTATTATATATGGTACGATGAAGGCTTTGGAAACAGACATTGGAATGACACTAATCTCGGCATAGTAGTGGATGAACCTTCTTATCATAGTTATTATGATTCTCAGAACTCAACCCATGTTCAGACACAAATAAGACTGATGAAAAATGCAGGAATAGATTTTGTCATAATTAGCTGGTGGGGCAATAACAGCTATGAAGATGATTCTACTAAGGTCTTTATAGATACGGATTTGCTAGAGGGATTTACTTTGAAATTCTGTTTCATAATTGAACCTTTCACCGAATCGATGAATTACTCTTATGTCTATGACTACATATATGAGAACTATGCAAAGGCATATCCTCAGCAATATTTCAAGTGGCAAAATAAACCTTTGCTCTTATGGTTCAATCCTCTTAGACCGCCAAAGAATGATGCTAGGTTCATCGATAGAGTTGTAGGGGGAAGTGATTATGTAGATTGGTATCTTTGGACAGTCAATCCCACCATACGAGAAGATGGAGAAATCAGTATTATGCCTAGATTCGATGATTACTATCTTTGGCTTTATGGGGGCAGAGAGAGATACATGAGATATGATGAAAATCTCACTCAAGGGTTATATGGCTCTCAATGGCAATACGTAATAGATTATTGTAGTTCCGTCAAGCTAATTCTGATATACTCATGGAATGAGTACCATGAAAGATCACAAATTGAACCGCACAAAGACTATACTTATCCTCTAGGAGAAAGCTATGAGTACACACAGACGATAGAGTTCAGGCTTAAATTTAATGAAGCTGTTTTGAAAGATAAAGCTGTGGACATAGCTATCGGGGGATTCATCGTATTCATAGTTTTTGCCATTGTCGTTAAGCTTCTCAGGCGTTAGTTGCTCTTGCAGCTTTCATAATCATTTTGAAAAAAAGGCTCTAATAGCAATCCGCCTGTCTTTTCAGGTTTCTAGAGTATCATACCCAGAGATTTGTAGGGAAGTCTTATATCGGTATCATACAGTATCATATCTTTTGAGGACTGTCCCGATGAAGCAAACCGCATACGATAGCGGTAAAAAAGGTAATGTGAATATGAGAAAGTTGTTAGGGCTTTCAATTATTGCAATGATATTCATTGGAATGTTGATGCCTATTTCTCAAGTGAAGGCAGACATCATAGATGATGCTATTGCAAGCGGAGAAGCTTGGTTAAACAGAATGTATAGGGAAATATCAGATTCCCAAGCTATCATGTCTGATTTTCCCGCTTTGCCATTAAGAGTATACGATGAAACTGCAAGTAAATGGTACAAAGCTGGACAGCTAGATGAAAAGGTCTATGTGGAAACATTAGGAGTAGGGAACACCGATAAAGCATATTATTGGTTCAATACCGATGCAGATGAGGAATTGAATGAACCGAAACTCTATGTGGAATATTGGTCTTTGTCGTCTACTACGATGAGATCATCAGTACAAATGATTTCTTGCTCTCGCAGTAATCCTGACAAAGTTAAAGTGTACTTGGGAGATACATATCTTGGAAGCTGTGATGCTACTTGGACACAAACAACGGATAAGCTTGGGGGCTATCCTAGTTTTCAGTATGTTACACGGCATAGCATTAGAATGGCTGAGAAATATTATAGGTCAATAGGACAAACAACCAAAGCTAATAAACTACTGAATTTCTTAAATGCATATAGCTACAATGGGAGGGATTCATATGATCCTTTATTCGGAGCTTCTAATTCCTATCCTGACACGTATTTCACAGATACTACTACATTTCCTGATCCTGAGCTATGGGCTAGTTTACCAAGCGGTTCAAACTATCATCCTTATGGCACAAGATTACAGATGGGAGCTGCACGCAACTTTTGGTGTGGCTCTGTAGAGACTCAAACACCAAGATATGATGCTTCGTATGCATTGCACTTATTGAACAAATATGGTTCATCGAAATTATCAGAGGCAAAAGAACGATTGAACTCTGCTGGTTGGGATGGATTTGGATGCAGAAGAGTAGTATATGTCTTAGGTATTCCGACAGGGTATATGTCTTATCCTACATATGTAACAGCTCCTTTTCTAGCTGCTGTTTCCAAATATGCTAGTATGACAAATGATCCATATTATCTAGAAATGGCTGATAAAGCTGCGGGGATGATCTTAGCTGCTCAATGGAAGTATCCTGATTCTACAGTAGCTTATGGCAACATATACAAAGCGGATCATGTTGGGGGATTCAAGACAGCATATGTACCAATGGGTTCAATAGCATGGCAACCATCATGGACACCAATGATGGAATCCTTCTTTTGGATTCTCGATAGAGCTGGTTTCATATATCTTAATCCTGCGGAAACACCTACACCTATAATTACTAATAGCGAATGTACATTGCTTTGTTTGCAAGCTCTCAGACAGTACAAAATACTATTACCTAACAGAGTTCCACAACTATCAGGTGTTGGAATTAGGATAGATTCAAGAGTAGCTACTAATACTATCAATACAGGTGGGGGATTTTTGTACATCAATAGAGTTAGTACGAAAGGACAGCTAGAATCTTCAATAACAAGCACAGTGGGGAGTACGAGCTGGTCGAAAGTAGGATTAACATATGCATTTACACCAGAGGCAAACATATATGCGCCAAAATTCGAGTTTGCTTTTCACGAAACAGGCATACTTGACGGTCAACTCACAGGATGGGGATCAATAACTGCATATATGCGATTGAAACAAGGAGCTAATGTATTATTTGAGACTTATAGAACATTGCATAACGTGGGAGCTGGAGGTTATCTATTTCCCGATATGTTCCAGACGCTAACATATAATTACACAGGTACATTATCTGCAAGTACACAATATACGATGGAAGTCGAAATGTATCTCCAATGTGGCAACAATGGAGCTGTGCGTTATTTGTGGTCGCCGACGTATTGGGTTCAAGTTCTATGGATAACTGCACGTACCTATTTCTCTGATGACTTCAATGACAACAATAGAGAAGTAGATTTATGGGATACTCTGCAAGTCAATGGAGCTACAGTAAACGAAGCTAATCAGCAATTAGAGGTTACAGTTCCCAGTGGCTCAGGATGGGCGCAAGCTGGATACGTAACTAAGAATATAGCTTCCATGAACAACCACATAGCAGCAGTAGATGTTAGTGAGCTAGATAATCTCCAAGAGATGCATTTGTACATAGGCTTAACAAAAGCTACAAATTCTGATCCGTGGGATCAACCAAACTTCTACAGAATAATGAAAACAAGAGAATACAATAGTCTATTGATACAAAGAAAGATTGGCGGATCATCGACATTACTATACTCTGGTACATGGGAATTAGCTACAGGCAAATTGCAGATAGAAATAGTGAATGGCATAATAAGGTTCTACGAAAACGAGAAGTTCAAGTATGCGGAACAATATGCTCTATCTTCATATAATTGCTACATCTACATCTTCACCTCATCAAACAGAGGATCATACTACGGAACAGATAAGTTCGATAATTTCAGATATGATGATAGTACAGGAAAATGGTTCTTCGATAATTTCGATGATGGAAATTATGCTGGATGGACTGTCTATGCTGGATATTGGACAGTAAGCAATATGCAGCTAGTGGGAGAAGGCGTAGATGGAGGTATAAATACAAATCCAATCTTCAATACTGATAGATTCGTACAAACAAAGATGATAACAATAAATGCAGGGAATACGTGGGAAACAGCGGTTCTAGCGATAAAATGGGTTGGCTTAAATAATCAAATAAACACAAGGCTATGCACGGATCAAGTATTAGACCTAGCAATGTGGAAAGATGGGCAAAAGGTTCATCAAACACAAGTATATACAGCTTTGAGTCCTTATGCATGGCATACCTTCAGTATAAATGTCAAAGGCACAAATATCAAAGTTTGGATAGATGGAACTAAATACATAGATGTGGACGATACAGATTTCGATGATATAGCTGGTTCAGTAGGATACCAATGCGGGACCATGTCCAAATATGATGAAATACAGGTTCATTGGTAGAACGAAAGAGAGATTCTCTTTCCTCTCCCCCTTTTTTTATGATACTGTATCAGAATTTTTAAATACTTGTTTCTCCTTAAGATTGGGAATATGCGAAAACTTACCGTGTTGTGTCTCATAGCTCTCATGCTCTCATTGTCTATCTCTCTAACTATGGGATGGACACAAACTGAGAAAAGTGGAGATTGGACATACGCAGATCACAATCGATGGTTATCTCCTTATAGTGGGAATTACTCATATTTTTCTTATCAAGATAATCGCACAAACTTCAATAGATGGAGCTATGTAGTTAGGCTTACAAGGGTAGCTATGGGCGGTTTGTGGGACATTGAGAAAGTTCAGCAATTAGCTGGCATGACTCTAGTTGATTCAGAGGATGTTAGCAAGATATCTGTATACATAGGACATGAAATCGCAACTATAGTCTATGGCTATGTATCAGTCAAGACATGGGTTACAGTTCAGGTCAATGATACGACAGTATCCAGCATATGGGTTCTCAGGGATATGGATGTCGAGGTTCACATATGGAGATCAGAGGATGAAAAGATCACCATAAGCTATTTTCTACTCATCGATTATACCACGAAAGCAGCTAATGAAGTCAGAGAGAATATCAATGTATCCCTGAGCTCTTCATGGTTCAGTAATGTCAATTTCAGGGAGAAGATCGAAAAACAATTCTATACATGGGGCTTTGTGCAGGGAGAAATTGAAGGGGATAAACCCTATGAAGTGATAGGTACAGGTGGACCTATCGGAAAGCCTTACAATGTCATGGAAAGAACATTATCTCAAATAGCTTGGGAAGAGCTGTGGAACGCACTTAATACGATCAAGTTAGCATTATGGAGCTTATTACCGTCAAGCATCACAGCATTTCTAGATCAAGCTTGGGAAGCTATAACGAGCTTTGGGAATTTAGCTTGGACATTGATTCATGGCTTTGGAGTTGTGTTGTTCAGCAATATCCCATTAATATTAGGGGCTTATGGTTTATATTTGGTCTACCTGATTGTTTCTTGTGTAGATAAGGGCACATTTACGCCTCTATTCAATCACTTTCTACGTATGACCGAGATTCTTATGGCGATAGGTCATGTTGCTCTCATGATCATTCATGTAATTGTCGATCTAGTTAAATGGTACATACCTGTTTGGGGATGATGAAAGTGATAAGCAGAATAAAACTCATTAAGACATCAAAGACAAAGGTAGAATTTGGCAAAGCGTTAATGGATTCAGATAAGGGATTAGCTAGAGAGTACAAAGGTATGCCCTTGCCTTATCTCAGCAAACATCTTCACACTTTTGATGTCAAGCTTGAGCATCTAAAGTTTGATTCTAAAGGTAAGGGATTGATGTTCATTGATATGAACGCTAGGACAAGCATTGATCCTGTATTAGCAGAGAAATTCGATACTGAAAAAATGAACAGGTTAGACTATCTAAGCGAATCTGCTTTTTGGGATAGCATGAACCTCAGAAAAAGGGACATAGTTGAGCTTCTAATAACTATGGGATGCGGAATTGGTCTTTATAGCATCTTGAGATTAGTTCTGAGTATGTACGGTTACTCGTTACCTTAAGGGAGGTGAGTGAGATCGGAAGATGTAAAAGTAAATATGTGAGAATCAGAGCTAAGAACATAGATGAAAGGAGGTACATCAAGGTTGGAGTCAGATCGACAAGAGGACATAGAGGCGGAAGAACAGAGAAAATCGGAAAAGTCCGAAGGTATGTCGAAAGACGAATCCGATGAGCTCTTTGAGAGAACGCTTAAAGCTATAGAGATCATAACAGGAAAAACTAGAGAGGAAGCTATAGCTGAAGCTATTAAAGACCTATCTTCTGATCCTAAAGTGGAATACTACAGCGATCTTGATAAAAGAGAAGTTCCATCTTTAGCTGTGATGAGAGTGATAGCAAGAAGATACGATGTTGAATGGTTAGATGATTGGATATCTACTCAGCTAAGACTCAGGGTATCACATAGACGCAAGGGAAGAATCGAGCTAGTTAAAACTATTGTGGGACACAGGAAAAGCTTAGAAGAAAGAGTTAGGGGAATATTCCGCAGGGAGAAAGAAGGTGAAAGCGAATAATGGTCAGAAAACAGGAAGAGATCACTAGGTTGGAGTATCTAGGTCAAAAGTGGAGCTCTAAAAAGCCGATCATTAAAGACTATGCTTGTAACGTCAATGCAGACAAGCTAGTGGCTTTAGATGTCATTCTAAAGAAGATGCCTAAAGATTCAAAGGAGAGAAAGATTTTAGAGAATGTCAGGGAAATCTTACTCATTCAAGGAGAGGCATTATACATTAGAAGCTCTGATCCTTTTACGAACCTCTGCATCAAAGTGGGATCGACAATACGGAAAGTGAAGTTCTAAAATGGAAGAACCAGAACAAGTCTTAGAACCAGAGGAAATTCTAAGCTCTCGTGCAGAGAGGATAATATGCAGACTATTCAATGATCCAGCTCCCATCATATTTATTACAGGGAGGCATGGGAGAGGAAAAACAGATTTCGGTTTATTAATTGCTTTTCTTCTTTGCAAAAATGGAGTAATTAAGAAGTTCAGTTCTAACATCAGAGTGTTTGATTCTCAGGGTTATGACTATATGCACATATCGAATATCGTTAAGCTGAAGAGCTGGCTTTATCCTAAGAATATGCCTAAACTCTTTATTCTCGATGAAGCTGGGATCAATGTTGATCGCAGAAATCCATTAGGGAAGCTCAATAAAGAAATCAGGTATCTAGGATTTCTTTTGAGAAAGTACAGAGGGAAGCTAATTCTTATTTCTCAGAGGTCTAAAGACATTGAGAGTACATTCGCAGATACGGATATTTGGTTAGGGACATTCAAGAAGCTATCGCAGAAAGAAGCTATATTGACAACGAATTTAAGTGATGAACCCTTCTACATATCAGAAATTCCTAAGTCTCCTATAACCTTTGATAGCTACGACATTGCTGAATTTACAACTGAACCTGAATTTAGTCAGGAAGAAGCTACGTCGGAAAATCAACAGATACTTTTTGAATGGGTTAAGGATGGGAATTATAGCAAGGTAGCTAAGGCTAAGGGATTGCAGACACAGCAAATTAAGAGGATAGTTCTAAGCGAAGTGAAAGCTATTCTATCAGCTACGGTTAGACAAGTAGATTAGTCTTTGTGATTCTGTATATATTCTTCTAAAGCTAGCTCAACTAAGTGTGCCATACTTCTTATTTTCTTATAACCTGATTTTGAGTTTTTCTCCCAAACGAATTTTTCAGCTTTATTATAGACTGATTCGTAAATGTTGATTCCCCTGAAACCCTTTCTAGTCATGTTCTCTCTCTCGTATGATACTCTGCAATTTCTCCCATATAAATACATATGATACTAATTTCTGATATTGATTTTCAGAAGTGTCATATTGCTTAAATACTAGCATAGAGTATCATATTGTTAGATAAGGGAGGTTGAAGGCATGACAAAAAAAGGATGGGCCTCCGTTCTAGTTCGGAGGGAGGTCGCAGACACCATAAAAGACCTAGCTGAGAAGAATGGCAAAAGTAGGGTTGAAATGGTGTCCGACATTGTGAAAGAGTACCTAGAGAGACATCAGGGAGAGATCGCCGATGGTCCACAGGGTTGAGGTCAAGCTTGAGGATCAGCTCTTTGAAAGGCTCAGGATCAAAACAACGGAAGGGAAGATCAGCATAGCTGAGCTGGTCAGGGAAGCTCTTGCGGATTATTTCAACCCGAAAGCTATACCTGAACCTATAGTCGAAAGCTATAAGGATACAGCTCTTTTCCGGTTAGATCAGAAAAAGAGACAGCTGGAAAGGACTATTGAAAGCTATAAGAAGGTACTTGATGACTTAGCTGTTCAATATGAAGCTCTGAACATAAAGGAACAGGAACAGGAAGTTCTAGCTAACCTGAGAGAGATGCACAAAGAATTTAGCGATCTACAGGGGTTAATTCAATATAACAAAGCTGTCAAAGGTTTATTAGCGGTAGAAACCTTAGAAGGCAAGCTGGAGAATCTTCTTGAGTATGCTAGAAAAGCGATGGGATACATTAATGATTTTGAAACATTCCGAGAAAAAACCTTTAAAACTAAGACAACAGAAGGGAAGGGGGTGAGAGTATGATAACGAAGGATTATTGCGAAGATTGCCGATGGATCGACAGGTGCAGACAAAGAGCTGAGATCATAATCAATGGGCGTGATCCTAAAGATATATGCAAGAGAAAACAGGTGAGAGCCTAAATGATAAAACCGAAGGATGCAGTTAAGTATGGGAGATGTCCTGAGTGTGGAGAAGAAGCTTGGCTTTTTCGATGGGAAGGAACCTACGATAATCCTGAATGTCTATGGTGTGAGGGTTGCATAGATGAGGCACACGATAGAATGAGAGATACCGATGATACGATGAATGAGCCTGTTGATCTTGACGAATGGAACGAGTCGGATGATGAAATATCTGATTACGATGGTAGAGTGATAGCTAAGTTAAGGAAGGCATTAAAAGGGCATAGCTATCAAGTAACAATCGAAAAGAGATATATCATTGTCAGGGTTAAGAGAGAGGGAGAGGATGATGAGGAAGATTATTATTGAGAGAAAGAAGCTAGTCATAAAAGAGAGAGCTGGAAAGCCGATAATAGAGAGAGACAGAAAGAAGAAGGTGAAAACTTGAAGTTCGCAACTGTCATAGGTCTTATGCTTACATTCGGTTTATTAGTCGGTTCAATGTGGCAGCTAGAGATAGCTGATCTACATTTAATTTGGTATTGGACTAAGATAATGCCTGATAGTACATATTGGTTTCCATTCATGCTATTCTCAGCTTGCAGAGAACAAATATGGATCGTTAGAGATTTTTGGATCGGCATGATTCTTATATGTGCATTAGTCATTAGCTGTTTGAGCTATCGCCTAAAGGAATCGGATAGACTGAAGGGCAAACCAAAGAAGAAAGTTGTACTCAGGGCTAAACCGAAGAAAGCTAAACCGAAGGTTGTACTCAAATCTGAACCCAAGAAAGCATCTAAGAAAGTTGGCTTCCTGAAGATAGACGATAAAATTGAACCTTCTGCATGAGGTCAAAATATTGTCAAGGAAATTAGCTGAGATGATGAGAGATGCAAGTGTGTCCTAGATGTGGATACGTCGATGCTGTTTGTTGGAGACAGCCATATAGTAAAGGCATGGAATATCAATATGCCATGTTTGAGGATTTGGCTGAGTATGAGCCTGTTATTCATGCCTTAATATTGGCAGCTCCATTAAGAAAGAAGAATCCCATTAAAGAGATAACAACTGAAACTTATGCTTATGGGTTATGGAGAAGTGGCTATGTACGTAGAAGATATATCGAAGTATGGAAGGTTCAGAAATGGCGGTCAATTCCTATGGAGAAACATAAGCCGAAAGTTGATACTGAAAGATCACTGTTAGAGTTCATAATGAAGGAAAGAGACATATGAGCTTTCGCAAAGATGGCAAGCTTGTAACGTGGAAGTGCTTTGATGGACAACATCATAAATGTAAAGGCAAATGGGGAAGGTGTGAATGTGAATGTCATAAGCCTAAATGGACTCCAAAAGAAGCTGTGGTCACGTTAGACGGTTTCATAATAGGATAAGGAGAAGGAGCTATGAGCTTTCGCAAGATATTTCTTTGCTTTGCGCTTCTCATCATTGCTTACGGATTTGTCATCCTAAATTTAATTCTCCATGTTCTGAATAGAGGAAACAAATATGACGAGAGGGGGTGATAGATATCAGAGAGCTATTTAAGAAGAAAGGAGGAACGGAGATATCTGAGCTAGATGCCGAAATAATAGCTGAGTTGAGAAAGGCATTGAAAGGCTACAGATATCAGATAGAAATCGAAAGAAAGAATATCATCGTTAAGATTAAACGAGAGTAGGAAGGTGATCGTATGAAAGCTCAGAGAATATGTGAGGAGATCATACAGCTCTTAGTAGCTGATGGGTTCAGGCGACAAGTATCTAGGAAGAACCTAGAAGATGCTATCAGAGTTAAAAGGGATTGCGTAGATGAACGGACAATTCAGAGATGGATTAAAGCCTTAGAAGCTTTCAAGTTCATTAAGATGAAAGCTCCTGATGTCTATGAGCTGAATCCTATGGGGATACCTGAGCTCATTAAGCTATTGAAGGAAAACTCACAAACTAAAATTTTGTGAGAGAGAGTGAGAGAGAGCTAAATCAATGGGATACTGCAAACTCACGATGAAATATTGCGATTCTATTTCTTATTACTGTAAGCTTTTCAAAACAAGCTTAAGACCTAATGGTTCATGTATTCACCATAGGCAAAGGAAACTTGAATAGCTGTTCAACGCGCCCCAGAGAGATCCTCCGGGCCTTGTTCAGTTTTTCTGTTCCTAGTTGAATAAGCATTTTTTAGGGTTCTCTCCCTCTCCCTCTCTCTCAAATATGTGGTACAGTATCATAACGCTTATAAGCAAGTTCCGACAGAGTATCATACCGTGATAAAGTATGGCAACGCAAGAGGAAACCGAGATCAGGGAGCTGCCGAAGCTCCCCAAAGCCTTCGCTGAGTATGTTGAATCGAAATTGAAAAATGGGAAAGGGAGAGATCATCTATGCAAACAGCTAGGTTCTATGGATCGCACATTAGAGCTAGTGGCAGATGCTATGATTCAGAAAATGAATCCGCAAGAGCTAGGGAAGAAATATAAGGTCGGATACTTTCAGGTCTATCGCTTCCTGAAAGACATTGAACAATGGAAAGACGAAATCGTAAGCTACATAAAAGAGATGGAAGACTTCAAACCAAAAGATTTCAGAGCATTTAGCTCAGTTCAACAATGGGAGACAATGATAAGAAGATCAGGGAAAACATCAGCTCTTGAGCTTATTCCGACAATGGGTAACGTATGTGGCTATAGATATCATCCAAAGCAGAAACCTTATGTTAAGGGGTTCAAGTGTAATCCTGAGAAGTTTGACCTAGAAGCTTCGCAGAAATTCATCGATAGCTATCTTGCAGAGCATAAAGTCAAAATGGTGCCTAGACAGATACGCATGGCTATACGACATTTCTTAGCTAGCAAAGGCATAGCAATACAAAGAGGCATGGGTGCACAATTTGGGTTAAGTGGAGAAAAACAAAACTATGGAAAATACGGACATATCAAGCTATCTGATGATGAGATCGAAACAGCTAGAGTTATGCTGAGAGAGATAGGAGCTAAGGAGATAGCTTTCTTTGATTGGGGGATAGAAAGCTGTGCAAGATATGAGACTCTTGCACGGACAGAGATTGAGAAGATAGAAGCTACTGAGGATTACTTGACAGCTAGAGTTTACGAGAGTAAGACTGAAAAGACATGGACTAAGTATCTATTGATAAATAAGTATGCTCATGCTAGGGAGACAGCTAATGAAATACAAGCTCTAATGGAAGATGGAGCTAAGTTTCTATTTCTGAAAGATGGAAGGCAATCAGAGATAAATGACATGATGGCAGATATATCAAAGGTTCTCAGATCAATCTATGAAAAGCTAGGGAAGAGAGATCAGTATTTCTACATGAAACCAATACATACGTTAAGACACATAGGAGCTCATCTATGGTTGAGAAGGACAAACTATGATTATGTTTTGGTAGCTAAGATAGGCGGATGGGAGAGTGTACAGACATTAATAGATTGCTATGGAGAGATGCCTCCAGAAATAGTCTTGGAGAAAATCGCAAAGATAGGGAGAGAAAGCTAATGAGATGCTGGAAATGCGGAAGATTCTCAGATTCACCTTTTTTATGCGATCAATGCTATCAAGGAAAAACGAGAGAACGATGTGTATGCGGAGCTTTCTTGCCTAAGCTAGAGACAGATGTTTTCTGCAATAGATGCGGAAAAAGAAGGGATACTGATGAATAGAGATGGAACAGGATTTCTTGACCTTCTCATATCTACTTTAAGAGAGCACGAAAAAGCTCTAGATGAAGCTGTGAATAAGCTCCAAACATTAGTTTCAGAGGTTCAAAGCGACAGCAGAGAGGCAAGGTACAAATATGAAATCTACGGTTCTCTAATCTACATAGGTACGGATGCAGAACATAATGTTCACCTCATGCTTAAGAAACAAAGCAAATACTTTCTTCCGAAAGTGATTCGAGAAACTAAGAAAGCCTTTGAGAATAAAGAAGTAAGAGTTACAATAGAGGAGCTAATCTAACAATGTACATGATAGAGTTTCTTGTATGGGCTAGAGAAGTAACGGATATCCATATGAAAACAATGGGAGCTTGGAGTCCAAAGGATCAGATAGTCAAGATCATTGAGGAGCTAGGAGAGCTCATTACGTCTCTCAAAAGAGAGGGCGGATGGATTGAAGATGACCATTTAACTCATAAGGATGAAGTCATAGAGGAGATTTGGGATTTAATCTTCACAATATTGGTTCTAGCTCATACTTTGAATATCTCCGACAATGATCTCTATGATGGTCTTACGAGAAACATAAATAAGATTTCTGAAAGAGTCAAAGCCATAGCTGAGAGATAAATATGCCTGTCAAAGAGCTTTTAGAAGCTATGGAAAAGACAGAGTGGAGAGGGCGCAGATGGCGTTTATGCAAAAGATGCCGTAAATATCACAGGGGAAAATGTAGATGACAACAAAGGTTAAAGTTCTTCCTTTGGGAATAACAGGAAAATGGGAAGTCGTAGGTACAGACGGAAAGGTGCTGGATATTTTTGATGATAAGGAGCTAGCTGAGGAATATGCAGAGAAAAGGCGAAGGGAGCTTGAAAAACGAAAGAAGCTTAACGATAGGATCAGAAACTATGCTAGAGAGCAACAAAGAAAACGAGGCAATAAGGTAATGCTGGATTTAGATGATGCTACGTTCAGAGAGGTTGCAAGGAAAATATATGGGAAGGGGTGCGAGGATAAATGAGCTTAGAAGAAGATGGCGTGATAATTGAATCTGCGGAACATTGGGAGCTAATCCCCTATAGAAAGCTTCATCGGTATGGAACCGTATCCATCCCCAAAGTCATTAGGGATCATTTAGGTTTGAAAGCTGGGGATCGGATAGATATAGCTATAAGGAAGCATGAGTGATATTGAAGAAAGAAGCTATTGATTCTGCTCTATATGCTAAGATGAATCCTAGCTTTCCTGAGTTGAAGATTTACTTTGTTGCAGACTTGAAGTATGTATCTAAGGGAATATGTCTCTATTGGATCAATG
>Ga0315312_1001761_pt1 | contig 16091 bp, 20 predicted proteins | sample TDP7_MG_FD_203629 | JGI IMG/M metagenome (GOLD analysis project Ga0315312, IMG submission 203629) | Freshwater sediment microbial communities from Lake Towuti, South Sulawesi, Indonesia - TDP7 | ecosystem: Environmental > Aquatic > Freshwater > Lake > Sediment | place: Indonesia: South Sulawesi... | reverse complement strand
GTAGTTTTTAAAATTTCTTTTCTATGGCGTTGAAGATTTCTTCGGCTAGAACCGCCTTGGTTCCGTCCACCACCTTAACTTCCTTCTCCTTGTTGATTATGTAGGCCTTGTGGCGTTCTCCCCTTATGGCTGTGAGGTCGTTGGCCACCATCAGGTCCGCCCTCAGTTCCTTCAACCTTTCGTGGGCTCCTTCAATCAGCTCCTTTTCGGGCATGTTGTACTCCAGCTTAAAGGCGACCACGAAGAGGTCTGGATGTTCCCCGATGACCTGTTCAATGACCTTTGGCGTGGGGACTAGCTCCAGGGACCATTCCTTCCCCGATTTCACCTTGAAGTCCGCCCTCTCCTTAGGCTTGAAATCTAGGACAGCTGCCGAGAAAATCGCCACATCATAATCGTCTTTGTCCAGCTCCTTTAGGCTTTCCTCCAGCATGTCCTCGGGGCTGTAAACGTTTATGACTGGAATGTATTCTGAAAATTGGACCTCTCCGGGGCCGTAGATCACCTTGACTCGGCATCCTCTGTGGAGGCCCTCCTTGGCTAAATGGTATCCAAGCCTTCCACTGGACTTGTTGGAGATGAACCTTATGGGGTCCAAATCGTAACGGGTCGGTCCAGTCAATATTAGAACTTTTCTGTCCCTCAACCTACTCCTAGAAAGCCTCCGTATGGCATGGTCCACCACCTCCTCAACCTTCGGAATTTTGGCTATGCCCTCACTGAACCTGGGGCTGATCACGGTAACTCCCAGCCCCTTCAGTTTCGATAGATTTTCCTGAAGAACGGGGCTGTCGTAGAGCCTCATGTTCATGGCGGGCACTATGATTAGCCTATCCATGCCCGTGCCTGCGCAGAGGGTTGTGACCGCGTTGTCCGCGATTCCTTGGGCTATCTTCCCTATAGTGTTGAGGGTTGCAGGATAAACCATCACTAGATCATAATCGTGTAGGTGTTCCACCCTCCCCGTTAACTCCCTAACAACCTCGTTCCCCGTGGCCCACTCCATAACCTCAGGGCTGACCCCGTATTTGACGGCGTAATCCGTCATGTAACAATCCACCTGGGCACCGTGGCGCCTGAGTTCCCTGGCCAGCTTAGGCGCCTCAATGGCGGCGACACTCCCAGTGAGGCATAGGGCAACCTTCCTATCGGCCAGCTTATCACTCTTCCTCAATATCTCACCGCCCTTCCTCTCTTCAATTTTTAGTAAGTGGGAATAGTCTAGGAACTCACCTTCACAGGGATTGCCCCTGCAGTAGAGGATCCGCGAATCCTTAAGGTTCCTTCCAACAGCCACTATGGTGGAGGAGGTCATCCTCCACTCCCCCGTTTCATCATGATAGCATATGGAACGCCTGCCCACGTTTTCCCCGTGATCAGCGGCAACCTCCCGCAGACCCTGCAGGCCCCTATCTAAATCCTTGGTATCTATCTCTTCAGCCAGCTTAAGTCCGCGGTTCTTCCTAGTCTCAGCCCTTTCAAAGATTTCCTTCACCCTGAGGGACATCTCCATCCCTGGCCAGGGAGTTAAATTCGTGAAAATGTGGACGCCCCCTTCCAGCTCCCTGGTTGTCACATCCACGTCATAAAGGAGGTGAAAGCCCCTGTTTTCGTCCAAGATGACAAAGTTTCCCTTTCTATACCCCCTTTTAATTTCTTCCTTGAGGAATGCCGTGGCCTCCTCTGCGGCGGAGAAACTCCCAAGCAGGTACGAGATGAGCTTCCCCCTGCTTCTTTTCACCGCCTCCACGTCGCCGCTGTGCTGGTCCGTTACGGCAACGTAGAGGCCCCGCTCGTTGAAGCCCACCCAGGTTCCCATGGAGGTGACATCCAAGGGGCCATACACCTTATACCCGTCCCTGGTAACCCTCGGCGGATACTCCTGGGCATCCCCCTTTGCATATCGGTTGTGGAGGGTGACTATGGGCGCGTCCCCAAAAAGTTTATAGAACAAGATTAAGGTGCACATGACATTTGGCTCCTCATGGAAACAGTGGATTTAACCAACGCCCTTACTCTGAGTTAAGTACAACAGAAATCAGACCCTGCAACGTTATAATCCTATTTAAATTTTAGTCAGTGATGGCCTCGAGGAGGCTCATGACGTTCCACAGTCGAACCCTGCTGTAGGGTGGCATGTTGGGGTCCTGCAGGATCTCGTCAAGGATGGACACGGCGTTGGACGCCCTAACCGCGGGGGTGTAATCCTGCACGTTAAGGGCGCTCATGGCCCCCTTGGCTGCCCTCCTTATGTTTCGGGGTGTGGTGGTGTCCTCAGAGACCTGTCCAAGGATGACTAAGGCCTGATTTATCCTCTCCTCAAACTCCTTCAGCTTCTTTTTGCCCACCATACAAAAGCTCCCTCCGCAATCGTTAGCGATATTAAACTAATATTCTAGGCAACGATTTATACTTTTACATACTGACACATAAAAGCTCCTACCCACTGTTTCTTTAACCCGTCCTTTCTTTGAAACGGAAGTGTTTAATCAGATAAGTTCGTCAGGAGTTTGCGTTCTTTGCGGCCCTCTGGACCTTGTCTTTCCTTTTGCTTTCCGCTGTTCCCTTGGCGCGGGTCTTGAGTAGTCTTCCCCAATCTCCTCGATCTCCTCAATCTGTAGGATTACCTGCTCTAGGCATAGATCAAAGTCAGGGCACTCTTGACACTCTTTCACATGGAAGGGCCGCTTCTCACACAACCAAGAACACCGCAGGAAAAATAGGGTTTAGCGCCCCCTACTTTTTAAGTCTTTGTAATCAAGCCCAATCATTTGGAAGTATTGATACATAAGATAAAGCCTTTTTGAATGCTTTAGTTTAGCAAAATTAACGTGGACTTGAGGCAGGTGAAATTTAAGGAAAAGTGTGAAAGGGGAAGGTATAAATTATCATGGAGGCATTGGTTACACTTAAAAGAATCCTTTCCGGGGTCTAAAATGTCAAAGGGGCCAAGGGACCTTCGAGCCATGGCGGACATGCTTAGGCAGGGGGCCACCCTCACGGAGCTTCCGTGTCCCGCCTGTTCCTCGCCCCTCTTCAAATTAAGAAACGGGGATTTGTGGTGTGCCCAGTGCCAAAAGCCCGTAATTCTCGTAAAGGAGGGGGTGCAACCCGCGGAGGCCACGAGTCCCATACTCCTCGGCGCCCTGGAGGCAACCATCCTCACAAAAATACAGGAAATGGACATGAAAATAAGGGAAGAGAAAGACCCTGAAAGCCTACAGAGGCTGAGCGCCATTTTGTCAACGCTGCTTGAAAGCCTCGAAAGAATAAGAAGGATTAGGGGCACCTAACCTGCCCACGGTGCGTTTCCCCTTCGTTATCTGCGGTCAAGGGGCCAGATGTAGAAGTCAAGGGGGAAGATGGTGTCCAGAAGGAGGCCTACGCTGCCCCTAAAGTCAAAGTTTTTAGTGGCTTTTCCTGGCCCAAGCAGGAGCCTAACCATGCTCCTCTGATCAAGGGCTACCCTATCCCTTCCTGGTTCAATGCAGACTTGGAGACTCCCATCGAAATTGAGGGTCGCCCTTTGGCCGGTGTCGGTGACTTCTAGGGATAGGGCGAAGGGTGACCTGAACTCCATTCTGTTGAGCTTTTCTTCGATGTTGGGCGCCAATTTTTCTAGGCAGCCCTTTAAGTTTATTATTCTTATCATTCTGAAGGCGTTTACTTGGTAGTGGCCGCTAATCTCGGTTAAAGCGGGAGTAAAGGGAGCATAGATGGAAGGGGCAACTGCGGTTACTCTTTCTAACCCCTCCTCGTCGAAGAGCCTCTTTAGAAAAAGTTTGAAGACCCCAGGATTTCCCCCAAATTCGACTATTGCAGCCGCCTTTTCGCCTGGGCGGTCGAGGACCAGATAGGATAGGCCGAGACCAGAAACTTCAGCCAGCCACGCCTCCATGGTTCTCTTCATGAGGCTATCGAACAGGAGTTGATACGTTTGCCAGGAGCGTATGGTTCTCACGGGCTCCCCGTCATGAAGTTCGACTATTTTACTTAAATCGGATCGGTCGCCGGCGTACTGCCACGATTCGACGCCCGCCGTGTCCTTCACCGCCTGGATGGATCTCCTATCCACCGTGTACACGCATTCCTCCCCCGCCAGTTCCCAGCCCCACCTTCCATAACGGTCCCGATAACCGCCCAAGGAAGACAGGTCGTATCCCTCTCGGGTCATCTTTTCGACGGAGAATTTTAAGAGACTGGAGGCGAAGCCCCTCATGCGATAATTTTCGTCTGTGGCTACTCCACCGACTTCCCCCACCTTTAGTTGGCTTCCCCTAACCGAAATCTGGAGGGGAAGGACGGAAACGTGGCTCACTACTCTGCCGTCCTCTTCGATGACCAGGATGTCCTCCAGATCGTGATCGTAAACGCCGCGCCAGAAGGAAAGATTGTACCCCTCCCCATCAAGGCGAAAAATCCGATTCAGCATACTGAGCAGTTCATCAAATTCTTCCCTCCTTAAAGCCCGCGGACCCCTCATTGTGTAAATGCCTCCTTCATTTAGGAATCGAAACTCTTTAATTAGGCACGTTTTTTAAGAAATCGGTCACGACGGACAGGAGGTCTTTAGACACCTACTCCACTGGCCTGTTTCCGTCAATTAATATCAGCATTCCGGCTTTCAGGTTCTGTTAACTCTGGGGTTCATAGGCGTTTCGGTGTAGCCTGTTAACTTTCAGGGTTTAAGTCAAGCTGCATAGATACAGAAAAAATATTCAATTATTGCCTTTAACATCTTTTCCTTCTAATGTCTTCTGAATAAACTCAAGAAAAAGATCATACTTCGTTTCTGTTGGTACTTGTGCCTCTTCCAGTATACCTTGCCACTCTCTAAGAAAAGGACAGGTTCCTGTCATTCTAAATACGCAATATGCAGGTTCGCATTCTTGCTTTTCCTTTGGGCAAAGTTGTTGGACGAGTTGGTTTTGAAGCTTTTCGATTTCTTTTTCAATTCTTTCTTTCTCTTTAAAAAGAGTAACGATTTGTCTTTTCGTCTCTTTTTCAGTCAAGCTATGCTCCCTCGACATTTCTTATTAATGGCTCTATAACATTCCAGATTTCAGAGGCTACCGTAGGTATCAATTGAGTGCCGTCTATTATTCTTACACTGGGTCGGTTGTTAAACTGTTCGAGGAAAATTTGTCTAACTCGCTCTAAGTATTTCTTTCTTTCGAAATGGTTGGGAGCATCATTCCTTTTCTGTCTAATCCTTTTCAAAGCAATTTCGGCAGGTAAATCGAGGATAATTGTAATGTCGGGTATTGGCGCAACCGTTTCATTCTTTTTTTCTATGTAATCGGGGTTTATACCTCTCGCACTTTGATATGCCACATTTGAAAAGTAATACCTATCCATGATGACTATGCTCTTTTTTTGCAGAGAAGGTTTAATGTTTTTTTCAACGTCTTCTAAACGATCATAATAAAAAAAGTCTAATTCGGTCTCGGGATTTACCCTATGTCGACCATTCTTTGCCAACTCTTTTATTTTCTCGCCCCATTTTCCTTCTGTTGGCTCATGAAGCCCGACAGCGGAGTATCCCATTTCTTCAAGTTTTCTTAAGAGAATTTTCGTCTGTGTTGTTTTTCCCGCTCCGTCAATCCCTTCAATAGCTACAAGAATGCCTCTTTTTAATTGTTTTTGTTCAACCGTCTTCAGCAAACCACCATTCTCCCCTTCGTAGGATTGTCGTCCTCCTCTTTTATGTGAGTATAATTATAAGTATTATTAAAAGCCTTTTGCTCCAAAACCCGAAGAGTCAACAGAACCGGCTTTCCTAAACTCATGTAAACCTCCCGAACCTTCTTTTTGGGTTTGCATTTCCTCCATGACCGTTCTTTTCCGCCTAATCCTTTCAAAAACCGTCTCGGGAGGAACGTCAATGTATATGGCCAAATCAGGAGTGAGGGCTAGTTGGTTAATCTCCCTGATCCAGTTCAGGTCTAGGCCCGCAGCCCCCTGATAGGCCAGGGAGGAGTACAGGTACCTGTCTGAGACCACGATTTTCCCCCCCTTCAACGCGGGCTTGATCTCCCTTTCCACGTGATCGATGCGGTCAACGGCAAAAAGGAGCGCCTCTATCACGCTGGGCACCCGCCCCTCCCTCTGAAGAACCCGTTTTCTAATGAAACGGCCAATCTCCCCTCGGCTCGGCTCGGTGGTGTAAACGGCTTCAAACCCCCTTCGATTCAGCTCCTCCACTAGAAGGCGCGCCTGGGTGGTTTTTCCGCTGGCGTCAAGCCCCTCGATGCAGATAAAGACACCCTTCTTTCCCATTCCTCAGCCCTACTCATCTTGTGAAGATAAGGGAATAAAGGCTTTTCATACTTTGCTAAAGTACTTTTCCTAAAATTCGCAAAATGGTAGTTAAGTGAAACTGTCCTCGTCCGCAGAAAGAACATTCAGTTTATACTGATTTTTCAGAAAAGTTTAAATATTCTGAAAAATATTATTACTCAATGAGGCTATGAAAATGGCCAAAAAAGATAAAAATGAATCCTGTTGCGTGTCGACGGGCAAGGGGATGAGCTGCTGTAGAGTTGAATCATTAATAAGCGTAGATGAGCGGGGGCAGATGGTGCTTCCTAAGGAGATAAGGGATAAGGCAAATATCCGCGCAGGCGATAAGCTAGCCGTTATAAGTTGGGAAAAAGATAGAAGGGTGTGTTGCATTTCTTTAATTAAAGTTGAAGATCTCACAGAGATGGTAAAGGGCATGCTCGGCCCATTGATGGAAGAGATGCTACAAAAATGAGCAAAGGAGGTGCTTGAGATGAAAGGGGAAGAAATTAAGAGGGTCGTAAGAAAGGGCTACGCTAAGATAGCCAAACAAGAGGGTTCCTGCTGTGGTCCTGTCAGCACTTGCAGGAGCGCTGATCTACAGGAGACCATGAGTAAGAAAATAGGCTACACAGATGAAGAGCTTAAAGCGGTTCCTGAAGGCGCAAATCTGGGCCTTGGCTGTGGGAATCCTGTTGCCCTTGCCTCTTTAAGGGAAGGCGAGACCGTTCTTGATCTTGGTTCAGGTGCGGGATTTGATTGCTTTCTTGCTGCTAACAAGGTCGGTAAGAATGGGAGAGTTATCGGTGTGGACATGACGCCAGAGATGATCGAAAAGGCAAGAGAAAACGCCAAGAAAGGCAACTACGGAAATGTGGAGTTCAGACTCGGAGAGATTGAAAATCTGCCAGTTGCCGATAATTCTGTGGATGTGGTCATCTCAAATTGTGTCATCAACCTCGTGCCTGACAAAAGAAGGATCTTCACGGAGGCGTTCAGGGTGCTAAAACCAGGTGGTAGGCTGATGATTGCGGATATAGTTTTGTTGAAAGAACTTCCAGATTTCATAAAGAAATCCATTGAGGCATATGTTGGCTGTCTTTCTGGAGCAATAATGAAGGACAAATATATAAAGACCATAAAAGCAGCAGGATTTCGGGAAGTCAGCATAATTGATGAAACATCTTTTCCTATCGAGTGTATGGCCAATGATCCAACCGCAAAGGCAATTATGAAGAGTTTAAAAATACCACCTGAAAAAGTAAAAGAGGTTGCAAATTCGGTTACAAGCATAAAAGTTTATGGGGTTAAACCAAATGAAACAACTTAGAGGGGGCGGTTACTAAAACGTGAAATTTAAATTTTATCCTTTCTATAGTTGCCGGTTAAATTTTATTTTATAATTTTTAGATCAAAACCTAAAAGTTCTTTGCCTTCTTCGTCAAAGTAAAAGTTCCCTCGAAAGCTTTTGCCCTCTAAAAGTAATGGAAGCCAATATTTGTCATCCTGCCACATCTCATCGTAGGGAATGTCTTCAAAGGCAAACCACTGCAAATTTCCCTCTCCACCTGCCCTGGGTTCCCCTTCAAAGACCCTTGTGGAAAAAACGTAAACTATCCAGTCCAACTCGTCTCTATCGCCAAAGTAGAAGTTTAAAACCCCATGAAATTTAAGGTCCAATGCCTTCAAACCCGTTTCTTCAAACACTTCCCTTGCGACGCATGTTTCGGGGCTCTCGTTCACTTCCAACTTACCGCCAACCCCATTCCACTTTCCCTCTCCGAACAACCCCTCCGATTTCTTCTGCAGAAGAAGCCTGTTATCCCCTATGATGTGGCATAAAGTTGCGATTACCACCATCTAAATCCCCATTTTCAATGTTAAGTTCTATAAATAAAGTTTCCCGCGGTCTCTTTAGTTGCCAATTTCACTTTAATTTAGTCTAAGGTATTTAGAATTGGGCATGAACTTTAATACCCAGCCAAAAAAGAACTGATTTTGCTACAGTGGAGCCGATGTCGTGGAGAGCGTAATCCTCAAGGGCTCCGAGAAGTCCCAGTTTCTTTTGGGCGGCTCCTCATCACTTTTGAAAGTGCCCTCATACTTCTACCAAAGGCTCCCCATAGGCGGAGGATCACCCACGATTTAAAGCTGGAATACGCCAAAAATAGTAATATAGTTGTTAAGTTAGTAGGGGGGAATGAACTGTAGGCATGTACTTCGCTTTGATGCGTTCAAGACTCCCCTTCATGAGGTAGACATCTGCAACCTTGAATATCTTGGCTTCCGTGGACAAGAAGTGGTTCATAGCTTTTTCAACTAACACTACAGCCTTATCGGTCTCTCCTTTTGAATAGAGCAAGGCTGCCTCCAGAACCAAGGCCACGTATCTGTTGTGGTGCAATAGGTAGAAAACAGCCTTCTTCTGCGCCACGCTTCTTTGCTCCTTTGCAACTCTTCTGAGTCGCTCACGACTCTTCCTAACGAATTTGAGTAATTCTCGAAGCTTATCTAGGTCAGCGGTAAGAACAGGGTCACGGTGCGCGTAGTTCTCAGCTGGAAGGACGAAGGAATATATTTTCTCCAAGTAGTTTGATACGAACGCTGCCTCTTCACCGAATGCTGCTTTCAGGTAGCGATTAATGATTTCTTCGAGGCTTGCTTGGCTGTTCCATGCTGTATTGGCCAGGATTGCCATGGGTATTCCTGTCGGGTAGAAGGCTCGAAGCGTTTGGCAAGATAGAAATCCATTCAACCCGAGTTCTCGTAGGTCACGAATGTCGTGCCATAGGATCCTGCCGATGTTGCCGATTAGAAAGTCTAAGCCGTCCATGCCAAACCAGAAGTGGTAGTCGAAGAGAAAACTGTCCGATTGGCAACGTTGCTGCCAAGCTCTCAGGAGCTGAGTGAATTCACAGTTCGTTCTCGGGGGTGCCACTCTGTTTCTAGGAGGGGGCTCGAGGGAGACCGAACCCGCGCACTGGCTGTCGGTGAGACGGTGAATGTAGCAGCGCGTTATAGGTGCAAACATGAAGATGGTGTTTCTGTGGTTGTCTTCAATATTCTCTTGGGTTGGTGGCCAGAGGGTGTTCGCGTAGCAGAGGAAGACGATCCGCGTGCTACAGTTTCGCTCCGCCAACTTTGAGGAAATGGTGTTAACGAGGTGGGCGTACCAGTCGGAAGGTGAGAGTTTCTGACAGTCTGGGCATTCACAGTGATTGTTCATTCCGTCGGAAAGCCAAAAGTGGAGGATGTCCACCTCAGGGTGGTCTAAAGCGTACTGGACCACGTGATTTACAAGGAGGTTGAAGGCTTCGGGGTTTGAGTAGCAGAGTTCAGTGTTTACTGCTACTCCGCCGAAAAGTTCTCTTTTGCCGTTAATGAGAGCGATCAGTTCTTTCTGTTTTTCCGAAAGTGGCTGTGTTGTTTTGTCCCAGCCGAGTCCTTCGATTCCAAGAACTCCACAAGTCCAACCGTGGCCGACTCTCTCAATAACCATCCCTCTCTTCTTGGCCTCTTCTATAACTTGCGCGTCCGTCTTCAACGCTTCTTCTACTGACAGTCTGGGCAGAGGCTTGGCGCGGGGATTGTATTGCCTTGAGTAGTAACGGTTGTAAAAATATTGGGAGGTTTTGAACTGCAAAAAGAACTCGTTCATCCTTCGCTTTGCCATCCAGTCAACAAACCCTATTTCAATTTCGGGCGAGACTGCTCCCTCGATGCATACTCCTCGATGTCGGTAAGAGGCCTGCTCTCTCATCTCGAAACCATAGGTTCTCGCCCTCTCGATTTTTGGAAGGATCTCCCCATCTCTCCCTGGCCACAACCATTCCGCTCCCAGTAGCTCAAGATAATGATAGGCAGCGAAGAGGACGCTCCTAGGATTTGAACCAGTGATAAAAAGGGCATTACCTACAGTCTTCAAAACTGTTATGTCATCCAATTCGCTTTTTTCGCAAAGATCGTGAACGCCTAGACCCTCAAGGTCTTCCACGGTGCCCAAGTAGATCCCTTCTCTCGAAGAGAGCCGTGGGCTAGCCATAATACTATTGTGCTTCACTTCAGTCATCTTTTCCAGGTAACGAGCCAGCTCTCCAGCGGCAAATCTAACCACCGGATTCACTCCCACAACGTAGATCGGAATCTTACGTCTCAATGCAGGACTTCGACCCAAATCTTGACACTCCTCTTATTGTTGAGCAGTTCAATTGGGGTGCAAGGTCTATTAAAACTTGTGACGGGCAACGAACCCAACATGAACTTGGAGTATGCAGCGAACATTCGTAGAGGAATTTATTGAATATGCCATGTGCGAGGGGGCAAGACCCTACGCGTCAATGTTAAACATCCTTCCAGCTACATACCTTTGCGCCAGCATGGATGCAATGGAATCGATTTTGTTTCAATAGGGCTGGTGTGGAATTGAAAAGCGCAAGAGGTTAGAGGTAGCCTTTCTCCATTAAGAGTTGGGTTGCCTTCTGGCCACAGGTCGTTATGAGGGAGAGGGCTTCTGACAGGAGCCTGTTTGCCTTCGAATACTCATGTAGGCTTATCCTCCCTTGGGCTTCCACTATTTTTAAGCTCGCTTCCCTAAAACTTCGGGACCCTGTAACGTTGTATGCTATCTCAATTTCGCCTGTCAAAGCGTCTAAAAACGACGACATGATTTTCTCCGCCCCGAAGAGTTGGTCATCCTTCAACCCACTAAGCACTCCAAGAAGTTTACCTGCAATTATCAATTCTGACTTTATTCTCTCTGAGTACTGATAGCACAGAACTGCCTCCCGGATATCAAATGTGGAACCTTCCAAGGTTCTTCACCCTCACGCAAGTAATGCATAAGTAGTTTTCGGGGGAAGAACTTTTATCTTTAAGGGTGCAGGAGGGTGCTACGCTCCCTCATTTCGGAGACGGTCGTCTTTGTGGCTGGGGTGGAGATGGCGGAAGCCCATCCTGAGGCAGCCGTTTCATTAGCTAGAGCCTGCATGGAGCTTGTTAACGAGGCTATGAAGCAGATCAGCAGCCTAGAGGGAAGGGATGAGCACCTTGAAAGGGCGTATGAGGAGCTTGAAATCGCAGGGGAGCTTTTTAAGTCCGTAATCGTTGGAGAGCCCGCTTCCCCCATTGCTAAGAGAGCCATTTCCCAGGGGGCAGAGGGAAGACAGGTCCTAATTTTGGACATCGCCCACAGCCACACCCACCGAGCCATCGACTCCTTAAGGAAATCGAAGAATTTTGAATCACACTACGAACTGCTACACATTTTAGGCAAGGCGAGAAGGGAATCGGCTCCAACAACCCTATACAGATTAGCCTACGAAATGGTTAACTCATGATTATAGCAAATTAACATAAATATAACTTGTTAACTATTCTGTTTGAGGGATGAACTTGAAAAGGGAAGAGTTAACGAAAATCGTGAAATCGGAACTGGAGCACATACCGAGGGGTGATAAAGGTTCCCTTCAGAGTGCGTTGAGGCGCCTTTATAACGCTAGGAGAAGGTATGACCTGACCAAAACTGAAAAAACGAAGGAAGACACCCTGCAACACTGCATTCAAGCCCTAAAGAAAGACCATCCAGACTTCGTTCCCAAATACGATGAAGAGTTCTTCAAAACGCCTAAAATGCCCAAAAAAGGCCTCCTCCAGAGACTGCTCGGTAGATAAAAGGATGAGCGTTAATGTTTGAACCACGTCGTTCCCTCATCATTCGGGTTAGTGCTAATTGTCCTTGGGTTAGCCCTAGTGTTATCGCCTTTTCTCTCTAAGTTCACACCACCGTCAGAGAGGCTTGAAAAGCTACCGAAATCTTAATCTATGTCTATCGTCGCGGCAACTTCTATTTTATAACTTCGCCCATCCTGATCGTACTCGGCTCAGCCTACTTCGCTTGCCCCCCGTGGAGACTCCTCAGACTATAAGGGGCAACGTTAATGGTGAATAGATGAGGCTTTAGAGCTCCTGTCTACGCGGACCTAGAGACCCTCAAGACATGGAAACTCTTTACACTGAAAGCGGAAATCCAGTAATATAACAGATTTTTCATTACTGGCTTTGATTCCCATGTTTTTCTAAGAATTCTCTTATAGCTTCTTGTAATGCTTCGGCGGCTGAGGTTTTATTAAAGACTTATATGAAGCGGAAAGGAAGGCGAGGGACATAAGGGCTGATTAGAGTAGCATAATTAGATTAATCATTCCAGAACTAAAAAATTAACATCTTTGATAGAATTTTTATTGATCAAAACTGGCGAAATGAAGTCATGATAACCGATAAACGCTCCAATACTATGATCTTGGTAAAAACCACTATGATAAGGAAGTTGATAGTCCTTCATTCTTTCTTCCAACGACAAACCACGCTCATTTTTTAAATCTCTCCAAGGATTTGGCCTATGCATATTTTTTGTTCTTTGCCACCTACTCCACATTCTAACGTGTTTTTTGTTTTGTGGATCGAAAATGTAATAACTTTCTTTGAAATAAAACCTTAGTATTCCGATAGGAGGAGATGCAATCGTAAAAGTATTATGTGGATCAAACATCGACATCCAAATGCCTGGGAAATAACCCTTACTTATCCAATAGGGTGGAATTTCATGCCTTCTTTCCCACTCTTGTTTCATAAGATGAAAATGGTAAATAGAATCGACCCTATGAAAGTATCCATCTTCATTATATCGAGAAAGCTCTACCCAATCTGAAGAAGTCAAAATCCTAAGAGTTTCTTTATTTAATTCTGATTTTCTTCTATAGATGTCTATAACGGTCATTTACACCACCGATTTAGAACACCCCCGTTTTGGGTTAAGCCTCCGTGGGTCGGGTAGATGGTGGCGAGCAGGTCGTAAACCTTCCCCTTTGTTGTTATATCTAGATCATCTAACCCTTGATGCCCCGTTGCCATTTTTCGATTTAGCTCCTCCTCACGGTTATTTCTATGGTGGACAGGTTCCTTTTCCCCTCTGGTCTCGTTACCTCTTCGGTTCCGATTTGGATGCTTTTGACCTCCAAGCCTTCCATGAAGGTGCGCCTAAGCAACTCCACGGCATCAACGGTTTTGACGATCGTCCTGCCCCTCGCCTTAACGGTGACTTCCTCTATGCCCGAGTGGAGGAGGGTGAAGCTCCTTTTATTCGATCTGTCTTTGACGCCAAACGTTGTATGGACACTGCCTCCAACAATAGGTGCTCTCCTTTAAGGAGCAGACCCTACACTCAGCCCTGTCGAAGGGTCTAACCTTTCTAATCCTTCTAGCCAACAACACCCCCACCCATAAAACGTCACAACCCCTATATCTTTGTTTCCTAAGTTGCACCCATCAACAGCAAGACAGGCAGGCAGCAGACAAGTACATACCTTAACATTTTGCCTACCTCGCTTGCGGCACAATTATATATAAACGAGTCCCATAACACCATATTTGGTGATCCTTATGAGCCTTGCTAAGGCCAGATTCAAGGTCCTAGGAGATAAGGACTCACTGGAGGGAACCGGAATCGTAGACACTGGGTCCTTGATGAGCGTAATCGATGAGGACCTGGCGGACGAGCTGGGGCTAAAGTATACGGGAAGGTCCATTGAACTGACAACGCTGTCTGGCAAGGAAACTACATCCAATGAAGCATTGATGAGCGCCTTTGAGGTGGAGGGCGAGAGGCTGGTTTCAGAAAGGGTCGCCGTATGTAGGTTGCCAAAAAATGTGAGGGAGAAGTTAAGGGCCATGGGAGCCCACGAGCAGGTAATTATAGGTGTAATCACACTGGAGGCAGCCGGCTTTACAGTAAACCCCCTTAAGGGGAGACTTGAAAAAATCGGGTGGCTGGCATTATAATCCGCTCATGCCCACCCCAAACGTGGAAAAGGTAGTACATATATACATGCTTTACAATTCACTTCATGAGGGTTAATATGGAGATCGAGATCACGGACGCCTTGGCCAACATGCTTCTCAGGAAGGCCGAGGAAAGGGGTGTCGCCATAGACGAATATCTGCTCTACTTAGCCTCCGTGGATCTCAATGTAGATGAAAGGGTGGAGCTTTACCTCAAATTTTATGAGAAGTACCTTAGGGAAGCGGAGGAGTACGCGGAGAAAGGTGGCATTGTACAGGCTGGGGAGAAGTACTGGGAAACCCTAACCGCCCTGTTATGTGGAATTGCTGAGCAGAGGGGCTGGCGGCGCTACCATCACAGAGACTACAGCGACATAATCGAAAATTTAACTGAAGAGCTAAAGGACCCCGAAATCGCAAGGCTATTCGCAGGTGCCGAAAGACTCCATGCAAACTACTACCACAATTTCCTCAAGCCAGACACATTCAGAATCCACAAGGCAGACGCGGAAAAGCTAATCGAAAAGGTGAAGGAAGCCAGCGCCTCGCACCCTAGATGCAAAGGCTAGACATCCCTTCTATGAACAGCATGATGAAAAAAGGCGGGAGAGGCTCTTAACATGCGCCTAGAAAAGGAAGATTGTGGACTGTGCGGTAGAACCCTTTCCTATTGGTCCCTTAGGCGATGTTACCGATGTGGAAGGCTCTACTGCAGGAGCTGTCTCACCGAGGACCTCACTGGAGACAGGAACTCCTTTATATGCCTAAACTGTGCAAGGAGAGCGGTCTCGCCAAGAGGATCGGGAACCAAATACGGCCCCCTCAGCAACTATCTGGCGAGGCGGGCGCCCTACACTGATCACCTAACCCTCGCCATGGCCAAGATTGAGGGCGTAGTCGGAGACAACCTTCCCCTCACGGCCGCGCGGAACCCGGAATGGTGGGCCAACACCCGCAGCAGCGCCCAGGGCCAAGCTTGGCTAGACGTGGGGTGGACCGTGGAGGCCGTGGACCTGAAGGAAAGGACTGTGATCTTCAGGAGACCCCAGGGACTGCTAAAGACCGAAAGGAGAAGGAAACGCAAGAGGGCCCCAACGCCCAAATTACCGCCCTACGAGCCACCGAGACCCCGAAAGCCCTCCAAAACTAGGGTGGCAAGGGCCGTGGCTAGGCTCAAAAATGTGGAGCGCAAAAGGTCCTCCATCAGGAAATACCCAGGCAAGTTGAAGCCTCCAACAGCCCACGAGAAACGCCTCTACAAACCAGAAGCAAAACCAGGGAAGGAATAGCTCAACGAATCCCCCATTCTAATCGTTAACTGTTCGAAACATCCCTTTTCAAAGCTTATAAGTTGTCTCGCCGATAATGCCAGTCATGTCCCAAGAAATCATCGATAAGATGTGGGTCTGGGCGCATGAGGCAAATGCCCAGCGTCAAGGCTGGGGAATTAGCGTGGACTTGAAGGCCACCCCAGCCGACGGAGCGAAGCATCTTGGCGTGCCCAACATCCTCATGATCCTTCCCCCGTCCGAAGGGGAGGCCCGCGGTGTCTCCCACCTGAAGCGCATCGTCTGGGAAGTGAAGTTCGACGAGTCTTGGAATTTCCAGCGGGACCTCTCAGCCGTCCGTGACCTGGTCGCCCGCCACCCGAGGATCGAGGGCGTCATTGTCGATGATCTCACCAGCATTTGTATCCGCAGGCGCGGAATGAGACCGGAACCCCTCGCCCAACTGCACGCGGCCGCCCAGTCTGGGCCCAAGCCCCTAGACCTCTGGGGCGTCTTCTACACCATGGACTTCGACCTGAAGCTTGAGGACTATGTTCGGCACCTGGACGTTTTAACCCTCTGGACGTGGCTCGCCGAGGACCTGAAGGACCTGGAAGGGAACTTTGAAAACTTTGAGGAGATGGCCCAAGGGAAACCCATAGTCTTGGGCCTCTACATGTACGACTATGGAACGCGCCGCCAAAT
>Ga0315312_1001760_pt1 | contig 16092 bp, 17 predicted proteins | sample TDP7_MG_FD_203629 | JGI IMG/M metagenome (GOLD analysis project Ga0315312, IMG submission 203629) | Freshwater sediment microbial communities from Lake Towuti, South Sulawesi, Indonesia - TDP7 | ecosystem: Environmental > Aquatic > Freshwater > Lake > Sediment | place: Indonesia: South Sulawesi... | reverse complement strand
ATGCTCCTATGTTCGAAAGAGAACTTTTTTCCAACGCCCGCTCTATATATTCTTTTCTTATTTCCAACCCGCTCAACTGCTCCGTCAAAGTGCTAACCAAATCAGATTTAGCTGAAAATACAAGTTTTTTTTCAAACTTTTCTATCGCCCTTTTGATCACGTCTGCGAACCACAAATCAATCTCCTCTTCCAAGAATTCGATCTCGTCTTCAGGATTGTAATTTTCAGTGGGTTTTCCTTCGGAATCCGTTAAACCAGAAGCATCTACCACTTGGATTAAAGCAGAAGCCTGTCTCAAATCGTCAAGAAACTTGTTGCCGATACCCCTACCAAGATGCGAACCGGGTATGAGGCCACCAACGTCTATCAGCTTAACTGAAACGAACCTCTTTCCATTCTCACACTTGCCAGTTCTTGGATTGCATTTTACATTTAATTCCTTACAGACACAGTCGACTATCACATGCCCAACTGCCACGTTCGGTTTAATAGTCGTAAATGGCACAGGAGATATTTTTACGTCTGCCATCGTTAGAGCTTTCAGCATGCTCGACTTGCCCGAGGACGGCTTTCCTACTAGGCCTATTATCATAACAATCAACACTTATATATCAGCTGATTAAAATTAAATTAATGATTTTAAGCATTATTTTAAAAAGTTTAAGAGAGAGCGTTAAGCCGCGGAGATTTCTGCCCTTCTTTCTGCTCTACTCCATCTTCTCCCTTTCAGCTTTGATTTTTGCAATGCCCATACTCTCTATCATACCTTCGCTTATTTCCCTTCAGTTTACAAATGCTCAAATTGCCGTAGTAATGGTCAATATGGTTGGCTTGCTAATAGTCTTTTTATTGATCGTCTTGCTCAACATCTGGTTTACTGGCGCTCTCGTCCATGGTTTATTTAAAAACAAGGGGTTTGCAGCTGGCCTCAACTACTCGCAAAAACTTTACTGGCAGATGCTTATGCTAAGCTTTATCATCTTTGTTTTTTCCGGTGTTGCTTCTCTCCTTAGAGGCTTTGGAATTGTCATAACAGCTTTAATTGATTTGGTATTTATGTTTTCTCTGCCGGCTGTTATCGTAAAAAAATATAATTTTAAACTTGCCCTGACACGAAGTTATAATCTTGTTAAGAATAAGATAATCGAAACATTTCTTTTTTGGCTAACAATGCATATTGTAAACTTTTTGATTATCTTCATTGGTTTATTTTTTGCAGCTTTGATCGCAATGCCCCTATTTCTGAATATAATGAGTCTTCTGCCGTTGCTAACACAATTTACAACGATAACAAATCAACAAGTGGTTCAAGTGATTGACTTAATTTTAAGTAGCTATCCGACATTTATAGTCGCATCAATCATAGGTTCGTTTTTCATGTCAATATCCCATGTTTTTCGCTATGCTTCGAGAACTTTTTATTTACTTAAATTCAGGGGCAAAAGATAGAATTTTTAATTTCTTCTAGTTAAAGTGATTTATATGCTAAAAAGAATAGCCGTAGTCGATAGAGAATTATGCAAGCCAAACAAATGCCAAGTAATATGCAGGCGCGCCTGCCCAAGAGTAAGAAGTGGGGAAGAGTGCATCATCCTAAAGGATAAAAAAATTTTAATCGATGAAAACATTTGCATGGGCTGTGGTTTGTGCATTAAAAAATGTCCATTCCAAGCTATAACGATCGTTAATTTGCCTCACGAATTGGAAGAAATTCCCATTCATAGGTTCGGGCCAAATGAATTTGTGCTGTACAGGCTGCCATTTCCTTCGGTGAACGAAGTGGTCGGTTTGATAGGGCCAAATGGCGTGGGCAAGACCACTGCTTTGAGAATTTTGTCCGGCGAACTTAAGCCAAACCTGAGCGAATTTGGAAAGACTGCGGAATTCTCCGAGCTGATAAAAATTTTCCGCGGAACAGAACTGCAGAGTTATCTGGAAAAACTTGAAAACAAGGAAATAGTTACTTCTTATAAACCGCAAAGAGTGGACCAAATTCCTATCGCGTACAAGGGAAGGGTTTCTAAACTTTTGGAGAAAACAGATGAAAGGAAAATTTTGAACGAATTGATAGATAGCTTTGATATAAATTTAGTGATGAACAAAAAAATCAACGAAATTTCCGGTGGAGAACTTCAAAGGGTGGCTATAACTGCTTGCTTGGCGAAGGATGCGGACATATACTACTTGGATGAGCCAACGAGCTTTTTAGATGTATTTCAGAGACTTACGATAGGGAAAATAGTCAGACAACACTGTAAAGGCAAAGCCGTTATGATAGTTGACCATGATTTAGCAACTCTAGATTTTCTGGCAGACAGGATTCACATTTTTTACGGCGTGCCTACTGCCTATGGCATAGTCTCAAAGCCTTATGGCGTTCGCGTTGGAATAAACACTTTTCTCGATGGCTACATCAAAGAAGATAACGTTAGGATAAGGAGTGAACCGATAACATTTCTAACAAGTTTTATAGAGAAGATTTCTCCAGAAGTTTTGGTTTATTTTAAAAATGTAAAGAAGAAGTTCGAGAGGTTTGAGCTAGAAGTTAAAGAAGGAGATATAAGGAAGAAAGAAGTCTCAGCTGTCCTAGGAGCTAATGCTCTGGGTAAAACAACTTTTGCAAAAATTCTAGCAGGAGAGATTAAGGCTAAAGGTGAGATAAGCTCTGAGATAAAAATTTCCTATAAACCTCAATATATAGAAGCTGAATTCAAGGGAATTGTTAGAGAATTTTTGTCTTCATTTGCTGACGTTGAATCAGAAACTTACAAAGCTGAGATTATAAGGCCGTTAGGTCTGGAAAGGCTGTTGGAAAAAAATTTAAAAGAATTGTCCGGTGGAGAGTTGCAAAGAGTTTCCATAGCTTCCTGTCTTTCTAAACAAGCTGACCTATATCTTTTGGATGAACCCTCTGCCTTCTTGGACGTGGAACAAAGGCTAGAACTTGCAAAGTTGATTAGAAAAATAGTTGAAGCGAGAGAGGAGAGTGCTTTGGTGATAGACCATGATTTATTGTTTTTAAGTAAGATTGGAGATAGGGCGATGGTTTTTCTTGGTAACCCTGGAGTAAAAGGTTTTGTTGAGGGGGTAACTTCTGTTAAAAATGCTTTCAACATCTTTCTCAAAGAAGTTGGTATAACTTTCAGAGCTGATAAAACTACAGGTCGTCCTCGAGCTAATAAATTTGGATCTCAATTAGATCTACAACAAAAAGAAGAGGGTGAATACTGGAAAACCTAATCCATATGAAATTCTAAGAAATTTTTTGAATATAAAAAATCTTAATCTAATTTTTGTTTAGAAATCTTTATTATTTCTCTAACTAATTTATCGTACAATTCGTAGGCCTTGCCCAAATCAGTGATACATGCTGAGTCCGTTTTTTTGGTGCCACAATACATTCCCAAAGTAGACTTATCTGGAACATAAACATAAGGAATTTTCATATCATCACAAAGCGAGGGCAAATGTGCAACTATTTCAGGAGGATATATATCTTCTGGTATATAAACAAGTTTAGCTTTTTTATCTTCAACTGCTTTCGTTACCCTTTCTACCCCTATTTTAATTTTGCCAGTTTTTTTTGCAACAGATAAAACATTATAAACCTGTTGGATTATTTCTGGCGGAAAATTAAATCTCACGTAAAATGGTTTTTCCATAAAATCACATAGAAATTATTTATCAGTTAAATTTAAATGTTTGATTCTCTAGGTTTTTCTCTAGTTTTTACAGTTGCAATTTTCCATTCATAAGTCAACCTTTCATCATAAATACGGTCAGGATGAATTACTGGTATTTTTCCTTTGAATGTAGTTTATTGGTGGTTAGAAAAACCTCGACAGGAAGACCACGTGCAAATAAATTCGATTCAAAGCTTGATAGAGAGCAAAAAGAAAAAGGAATTTATTTTTACGTTTGATTACCAAGTTCTTCCAACAGCAAAGCCTATTAAGTTGTAGAAAGTTTGACTTTGGTCAGTAAGCGGAATAATTTCTTTTATTTTTTCTTGACATCTTTCTGCGTATTCTTGAGCTTTTTCCTCTGCTTGGTCTCTTATACCATATCTATCTAAAAGGTCAATTAAATGGATTTTTTCACCCATGGAAAGTGGTGGGTTCATCCTTCCAAATAATTCGTAGAATTTTCTTTTATCTTCCTCATCAGCAACTTCATTAAATTTAGCTATCATGTAAGTTGGTTTACCCTCATTTAAATCATCAGCAAATTCTTTTCCATATTTTTTAATGTACTCCTCAGGAGATTCTGTAGGTTTCCTAACATTTAGTAAATCGTCTGTGATCTGAAATGCAGGGCCTATCAAATCCCTTCCAATTATATATAACCTGTCACATACACTTGTTACACCACTACCAATTTTTGCTCCTCCAGCTACTGGTCCACCAAATGTATAAGCACCTGTTTTTCCCTCATATATCGACATCATTATCGGCATTTTTAATGAAGGAGATCTTCTGTATGCTATATCTAAATACTCACCTCTTACTGTTTCGTTTTTCACCCTATATACTAACTTATTTATATATTTTGAAGTTTCTTCATCCCATACCCCAGAACCTTCATGAAGACAAAAAATAGGTATAGCGTCACAATTTAACAAACCGATGAGTATAGCTCTCTCTTCACCAACAAGTTTATGAGTGGACGGTTTCCCTCTTCTCAGGATTGATTTATCTAATACGTCATCGATATCTAAATATCCACCATGCATGGCTTCAAAGAGATAAGCATAAGGAGTTGCATTTTCTACATTTCCCCCAAAAGCTTCGCAAGCAGCGTATACTAGTGCTGACCTGAATCTTTTACCACCTTCATGAACTCTTTTTCTTGCATGCTCGTAAAGATCCTTAGGTCTTACAGTCTTTGGATAAAGATTATGTTCTTTAGAAAAATCTATAATTTTTTCATCTACTTCTGTAAAATACGCTTCTAATGATTGTAAGCCCATTTTTATGCCTATCCAAAGTTTTCACGCATAAATATAAATCTTTACCTATCATCTTTTAACTGCTTTATAATAACATTCTGGCACTTCTTTATTTATATTATGGAATCCTTCCCAGAAATATTCTTCCCCAACAATTTCTCTTACCATTCCATTACAATACCAATCACAAATTTCAGTAAGCAAAGGCTCATTTGTTTCCTTCGCCATCACTGCAAATGGGCATTCTTTAACATAAGTTTCATCTCCAATAACTTCTAATTTAAAACCCAAAACTAAAGCAGCCAATTTTAATGACCTTGAAACATTTTCTGGATTTTTTTCTTTTATTCCAAAAATTTTCATAATATTTTTTGCATCTCTCTTCCCAATTTCTGTTACCTCTCTTTTAAGGATACTTTTAGTAACAGAATATCCTTCATATCTTATTAACCGTTTCATTAGAGCTGATATTACACCTACAAAAAATTTTCCGAAGAATTTAGTTCTTTCCTTTTCTGAAAGTTTTTTAACTTTTTCTTCCAATCTTTTTAATTCTTCCAATTTCCTTTCGTTAATTTCCATAGTTATTACATCATAACATAAAAACAAATTCCTTTATCCTTTTGTTCTCTATAACTGAGAATCAAATTTATTTATTTTTATGTTTAATATAGCTAAATAACTATTTTAAATCTTTATCTTGTATATTTACTTTTCATGGTGTCATGGCTATTAAAGATTCGTAGTAATTTAGAAACAACTGTTATCGGACATAAATATGGGTCGGATGCAAAGACAATAGCAAAAAAGTATAACTTACAAAATTTACTTGGCGGTAAATCTGCAACTAATCAAATAAAACATCTTTACGAATCAGACAGAGAAGCTCGAGAACTTGTATTAAAGAAGAATAAAGAAACAAGGCCACCTTGGTTTGTTAGAAATATTACTCTGTCTGCATACTCTGCCAACCGAGGATATGATAGCACATATGACGATGACTGCATATTCGATATGGCAACTGGAACATTGCTATATCTAGGCGGAGATTTGAAAGACGATTTTTGCGACCATCACTTAGAAAAAATATTACGTGAAAAAAATGAACAAGCTTCTTATGAAAGTATTGTTGATTTAATGAACGAAGATAAAATTTTAAAAATAGCTTCTACAGCTGATAAGGAATCATCACTTAAAGCCAGAGCTATGAAAAGTCTTTTGGATTTGGGTAATATTCGACTAAAACAAAGAAACAATGTAGCTTTCGAAGAATACAGAAAAAGAAAAGATGAAAAATTAGATGGCATTCAAGCTTTGGATTTTTTATTTCGCTATCTTTTGAGAACGGGTGAAATCGAAAGAGTAAGAAAAATGATTGAAGGGCCGTTAGATAAAAAACTTGAGACACAGAAAAAACTTGGATATATTGGTGTGACTTGGGCTATTGTTAATGATATTCTAACAGGTGGTGGGAAAAGAGAAGTCATTGATGGCTTGGAAATGTTTTATTTAAATGGAACTAATCTTACTAATTTTGCTGGAGATGACTTGAAGGAAGTGAAAGAAGATTTTGCTCCAGATGAAAGAAGTTCAGTTGGAATAGAAAATCCAGCAAATGTGTTAAGTCTTTTAATGATTTCAGAGGGGTACAACACTCTGAGTTATGCTTTATTAAAAGATTACATGAAGAGGAATTTAGGTATTGTTGCAGAAATGTTAACTTCATATGTTAAGAGATTGTATGTTGGTTACGAAAAACTTAAGGATACAGAATATTCTCAAGATATTTTGCCAGCTATGGGACTGATGGTTGGGGTGGCAAAAAGTGGTATTAGAAAATTTGAAAAAAACCTTAACATAGAATTATCAATCGATTGGGTAAAAATGATGAAATAATCTAATCAATTTAGTAAATCATTGAATTTATTTTATAAAGAAAATCCATCACTTTCAGTTCTCAATCGGAGAAAGTAGAAGAATTGATACTTTTAAATCTTTATCATTATTCTTTTAAATAGGATAGTATGAGTAACGAAAAAAAGAAATCGATTTGTAAATTAAATCTTGATATCGGAATCTATGTTGAAAATGTAGATGAGTTAAGCAAAAGAGAGGAAGATTTATGGATGAAGGTCTACCACAAATTTAATTACATGTCCCCTTTAGGTATGATAAAAGTGAAAGAAAAAAATACATATGTTTGTAAATTATACCCAGATAAATGTCCAGAATGCCCAGCTTACCAACAATAAATTCTAGTTATGTCTAAAGTTTTAGAATATATTTCACTTTCTTCTCGGGTTATCGATTTACCGCTACGAAGTTTTTCATGAATAATCTTTCCTTCTAGTAAAATAGGATCACTCCAAGGCATACTTTTCCATTCTCTTTCATATTCACTTAAAGTAGTTTCGCCAAAGTTTTCACTTTCATAAGCTTTAGCTAAAACTTTTCCAGCGATTCTTCCGCTCGATATAGCTGTTCTAATCCCTGAAAAGAAAATAGGATTTCCGAGACCTGCATTATCACCGATTACCATTACTCCATCTCCAACTGTTTTGGGTATAGGGCCTTCACCAGGAATATAGTTTCCAATTCGTTTTCCAATCATTTTGAATTTTTCAATTCCTAATTTTTTCAGGTATTCTTTAAGGAGTTTATCATAAAAAGTAGGGGCTACAAATTTATGTTTATTTAATAAACCAAAATTACCTATATCTTCATGATGTGGAAATGCATAATGATAAACTATGTCAGGACTTGGGTTAGGAGTAAAATCAATAATTAACTCTTTTCCTTCGTAAGGAGATTTTATTTTATATTGAAAACCAAACACATGCCCTCTAAGCCATTTTCTATGTTGTTCTTCAGTTATCAAACCAGTTTCTAGAGTCATTCTTGAAGAACCACCACCAGCCAGAATCAACGCATCACATTCCTCAGTATAATTATTATGACTAAATCTATTTTGAATATTTACTTTCCATCCTCTCTTAGTTTTTTTAATAGGTGTTACTTTACAACCAGTTCTTACTTCACATCCTTCTGATCGTGCTTCTTTAATCAAACTTTTATTAAGAATTATCCTATCTACCATGTGTCCATATACATTAACATGTTTTTCAGTTTCGCCCATCTTAACAATAAATTCGTTAACATCTCTTGCTATACATTTTTTAGCAATATTTTCAAGAATATCTCTATTTTCTTCTATACACCCATGGCTCATAGCCTCTCCGCAATCATATTTTCCTATTTCGGTTCGTTGTTCAAATAACTTCACTTCTAACTCAGGTGATAATTCCTTGGTACTAATAGCTGCAGAACAACCCCCCACTCCTGCACCTGCAACAATGACTTTATTTTTCATATATATCGACTATTTATTCATTTATATTAAGTTTTAAATTCTTTTGTGAACATCAAAACTGCACGCACCATCATTCAATAGATATTTAGACTTATCAATGGTATATTGTGACCCAAGAACAGCCTCCACTATACCCTTGTTATATTCTAAGCAAACGTTGCAAATGAAAGGTTCATTTAATTCTTTAACACATTCTCCATAAGGGCATTTTGTGATTACAGTTTGATTATTTTTATTTTGAAATTCAAGACCAATGGCATATGCAACAATTTTTAATATTTTTGATACATTTTCTGGTGTCTTTTCTTTAATTCCAAATGTTTTCATAATCTTTTTAGCGTCCTTCTTACCTAATTCTTTTAATTCTCTCATAAGGACAGTCGATGTAACACCATAACCTGAACTCCTTATCATATTCTTTGCTAATACGCATATGATACCTCCTGCCGTATGGCCGAGCAATTTAACTCTTTTATCCGAATTAAATTTATTATTCACCAATTTTTTAATTTCATTCAATTTATTCATTTAATCACATCCTCCCCATAATAAATATAAAACCAATATTTATTTCTATCTTTCCCTAACGAAGCTAGTTACTCTTTCTTTCTAATCTTTTTAATATTTAATAATCCAGGACAATTCAAACAAACTTCCTTTTCATCATACCTCAATCCACAAGGAACATGTTCTGTATCATTAGAATATAATAACTTTAACTGCTGAAAATCTGGAACTATGGTACTCTCATTCCCTATGTTAATTTCTACATGTTTTATCCCCGGCTCTGACCTTATCTGATTGTTCAAAAAGCTTTCAAGTTGTTGCATATTTTCTGCTATGATACTTAAAACTAGATTGTGCATGCCAGAAGTCCTTGTCATGTGAAAAACTAAAGGACAGTTTCTTAATTTTTTAACTAAAATGTTCACTCCTTCGGAATCGGCTTCTACTCCTATACCAGAAGTTACCGGAAAGAATTCTTCCGTATTTATAAGCGCAGAAATTTTTATTGATTTATTCTTAATCAACCTTTCAATTCTTTCTTTTACAGCAGCGGGGGTAACTTTCAATTTTTTTGCTAATGCTGTATACTTCACTCTCCCATCTTTAATCAATTCGGAAATTATTAGTCTAAGAGTTTCGTCTTCCAAAGTTTTATTTTTCATTTAAATTACTTCATTACGTACCTATTTAAGCTTTTCTATTTTTATAGCTTTTTCTAAAAATTTCTTTAATTTTTTTCTTTTTCTTTCTTTTTTATTGTAGTTTTTTATAGGCAAACTATAAATATGTTAAAAAATAATAAATAATCCCAAGGATGACGACATTTTCTACGATGAATGACGATCTTCATAGAAAAGACGTTGGAGAGATATTAATGGAAGAGACAGTAATTTGCAGAATATGCTTAGAGCCAATATTTAATTTTATCTGTATAAATTGTTTAAAAAAGTCTTTTTCTAGTTGGTTAGCTGCAAAGAATCAAAAACTAATTAATGAATTTCAAGTTTTCCATGATAATCTGTTAAAAATTTTTTCATCGGACCAAAACCAAGAATTTTGCATTAAATGTAAACAAATGGTAGATGCAGTACTATGTTCTTATTGTTATGCAAAGGAAACCTTTTGGTGGATTTTTTCAAAAGACGTTAAGCTTTCAAACAAGTTTGCAAAGATGTTTAACTTCGATTTTTTGGGCACCGGATATATGCCAACTATTAAAACGAGAAATTTAGAGCCTATAATAATAGTAAACAAAAAGGAAAAATCAGATATGAACATATGCGAAAACTGCGGGCAGGCTTCAAGTGATTTAAGAGAAGTTAATGGTAGCTGGCTGTGTGAAACTTGTCAAGAAAGTTAAAGATTTATTTCTTATTATTCATCTAAATTTTGTCGTGATTAAATGTCAGAGTATATGGTGGAAATTAAATATAGCGATCAAAACTTTCCCCTTTTAGAAAATTTAATAGGAAAGAAAGGTTTTTTATATGGTGATTCCACAAGCGGGTATTTGAGAGATGGAATATGTATATTTGATGATGTTACAATAAAAGAGCTTAAAGAAATCTTATTGAAAGCTAGTTCTGAGGCTTACAAGAGGGCTACGCAAAATGGTAAAAGAAATTTCAAAGTTTTAAGAAAAAAACACAAATCTATTTTTTCCATATACAGAATTAAATCTATAGAAAAATTTGAGAATATAGATTCCGAAAAAGAAAAAGGCTGGTTTTTAGCTAGGATGTTAAAACCAAATAATTACATAGAAGAATTAAAATCTAAAGACTGGATTAAAGAAATATACTTAATGCAAAGAGGAACATGCAATATAGGCATACGATGGGTTAAAAGAGAAAATTTAACAGAGGATTCAATTTCAAGTGAACTTTCCAAGCTTTGCGGCGAACCCTTAGAAAGGGAAATGGTTATGGTATTTAATACTTTTTCTGAAGAAAGTAGAATTAATCAAAATTAAATTTAAAAATAAATATTTTTATATCCGAAATTCTCAACTAAAAGGAAAAAATAACTACTCACTTCTTTTAGCTATCGCATATATCTCGTTTATAGTTTTCTCCATCCTGTCCATTCTTTCGCTTAACGTGTCGTACTTCACGCTTAGGTTATCCAATTGAGTTAAAACCAAGTCTATCTTAGCTTTCACATTTTCTGCGCTTACAGATTCTGGCGTTATCTCCGGCCTAGGAATTTCTGCTAACGGCTCCTCTTTTTTTCTTCTAAAAATTCCTTTCAGCCTTGAGCCTATACCCATATCACATCAACCTTTCTCTCTCCATCAAACTTAAAGTTGACCTTATCTCTTTCTGCAATCTTTCTATTCCCTCTTTTCCTATTCGAATGTATCTTCTCCTCACGTTGTTGTATATCAAGTGATGATACGCCCAAATGAACGGCCCGACTATAATTTTTTGCCATACTGTACCAGCCGGATACTGCGTCAATATTCTTCCGCTAATTTCTACCATCAACCTCCCATTTTTACTGGGGTCAGTTGGCTGGCCACCAAATATTCTTAAGTGAACGAACAGTCTTGTAAAGTTGTCCAACCCCCTCTCCAAATGCATTAAAACGAAAAATTGTCTTGGGTCGCTTGTGATGTCCCATCTGAACTGCGTTTCAAAAACGTGCTGCCCCCTCGCGTGGAAAATAACTTGAAGCAGTCCTTTTAATTTAGGATAGATTGCAAAAGGATTTGGGCCATAATATTCTATTACTTCTGCCCCCTTTGGTGCCAGTACATCGTCTTCGTAAACAAATCCCCTTAGCGGTTCTGGTATGGGCATTTTTATTCACCCAATTTCGGCAAGAGGTTGAAGAAGGATTTCATCTCATTCTCTACGGTGAGCATCCAGTCTCTACACTGTTGCAGGTATTTTATTCTCCTGTCCCTGTAAAAGACCTTGTGCCAAAATGTCCTGAACATCTCGTAGATAAAACTCCTCTCCCAAGCCGTGTCCTGCGGATATTCGGTCCTGACCACACCTTCCATTACAATTGTCACCGAGCCTTCCTTTTCCAGTTCTTTGCTAGGTTTAACGCTTCCGCTTACATCTATAGCCAACTGCATGTAACTGAATTTGTCAAAATCCTTTAGTACTTCAAACCCGGCTTCAAATGTTTCTGTTGTTTCTGTCCTGTCCCACTTGAACTTTTTTTCTTGTATGTTCTCCCTTGGCACTCTTATATCCTTTATCAGAATGTCCAGCAATCTCGGATATGCTTTCTGAGGATTCGGTCCAGAATAGCTAAACTCTATCCTTGGCCTGTATGTGACGCAGTGGTCTTCTATCAAAATTTTTGTCCTTGCAAATACTGGCATATGCCCTCTATTAAAATAATTTATCAAAAAGAAATAATAAATATAGAGTATGATGGAGAAAACTGTGGGGCTGATAGTAGCTTTTTTCGGTTTTTTTCTTTTGATGGTTAGTGGCTACACTAAAGATGTTATGATATTCGAATTCAGCATGGTGATCGCCTTACCGAGCATATACTTAGGGTTCAAATTGCTTGGGTTGATTTGATGTTTACGAAAGTTTTAGGTGCAATTTCAATTTTAGCTGGGATAGCCTTTCTTTTCGTCTTTCCAGACATAAGAAGATACCAACCCGAAGAGTTTACCAACCTAGCAATAATTATCGGAATTTTCTTGATACTGTTTGGAATATATTTATTGAAGGTGTGATTGATGGAGACAGCTTTAGATAAAATTACAGAAGAATGTCCTCATGGAAAAGAAACTGGAAGTTTTCATTTCGAAGGAAGAGGTACAGCATACCATTTGGTTGTCCACAGCGAAAGAACAGTTTTGGATTTAACCACACCGCCGGGGGTGGCCAACGGCACATTGATTAGTTATTTTTTCTACCTTGGAAAGAGGGGATTTGAAATACATAAAATAGACGATTGGATGGAAATTTCGCCAGTTCATGCTCAATACTATCAGCTAACAATTCAACAGAAACAAACTCTTGAGGCGCAGATAAAAGAAAGGCTTGCTGGAATTTCCACTGCCGTATCTGATTTCGAATTGCTATTCCATGATTTAAGAAAATACGAAGAGTTTATGGACGTATATGAAAAAATTGAAAAGGCGAAGAAGGAGAAGGACGAGAAAAAGCTGATGGAATGCGAGCAGACGCTAAAGGCAATTTTCATCGACCAAGTGGACGTGCACACAGGAGAAGGCATCGCACTAAAGTTGATAGCGCCGAGATGGCCAACCATCATTGCGGACTTCATGCGGTTGAAAGACGAGGATACTGAGCCGAAGAAGATTGCCGACGAATACAAGGTTTCCGAAGCCGAGGGCGTGGTGCTTGCGACTAAAAACAAGCTCTATAAGGAATGGAAAGAAATGTTCAAAGAAACGGTTACGAGAAGGTATGGAAATCTTAGAGGAATGGTGGAGTCAAGAAAAAAATCTATCATAGAGTATAGGGACATGCTTAAACCTTATGTGGCAAGATACAGGTCGATAAGAGAATTAGGAGAGACGGAAGAAGGAAGAAGGACATTGGAAAAATTATCCTATTATAGACCATCAGCGCAAGCAGTTTCTGTCGACTTAACCACGACATGGGCATGGAAGCCCCTCGTGCCACCGGAGTTTACCAAGGCAACCAGGGGAGGACTGATAGAAACGAAAAGCATTTTTAGGATGCCGATTTCAAAAAAAGCGAAACAAATGGTAAAAGAACACATAGAAAAATTGAAGGAAGAAAAAAGAGACAAGGAACTTGCAGATTTTATGGAAAAATTTGGAACGATGCAAACATCCCCCACAGGAATAGAGCCGTTGGACGATTTTGTGATGGATTATTATAATAAAATAGAAGAGTACTATAACATAGAACTTTCAATTGAAGACATACTTAAGACAAGAAATGATTTTATTAGCAAATGCACCAGCAGCCATTGGACAAGCCCGTATTTTTCTGTCATGGAAGTTGGTACATCTAGAACTGTAATAAGAACACCCGAAGGAGCTGAAATGGAAGATTTGTGGCTCGAACCTTTTCAACCAGCTGTGGATTCGCAAAACGTCATCCTGCTTAGATTGTTGGAGATAAAGGCCAAGGAAAAGGAACTTGAGAGGTACATATCCGACATGATCGGCGAAACCGTCGGCGGGAAGTCCATAGAACAAATTCTTAAGGAAGAGTTTCCAGCATTGCTCGAAGGACCGGAGGTGAAGAAAGAAGAAAAGCCAACGATAGAGTTATTCAAAAGACCGGAGATAAAAAGAAAAAAGAAAGAAGAAGGATTCGCAGAAAATATTTGGAAAAAAATTGGGTTCGAACTTAAGTTCATAAAACCAGGCCCGTACGAGCCTCACTTGGAAGATATAATGACAGGAATTTATATCCCAGAACTTGTCGCTTCGGTATACAGCCCATCTCTTGACTTTTTTAAAGCAGCGGTAGGCGTGCCAGGTGTTAAGGTGCCTGTATGAGTTATTTTATCGGAGTTTCAAGCGGATATTTCTTTGTAACTGGTCCAGAAGAAAAGATACATCTGATAGGACTTTTCAAAAAAGCTCAATCTAGTATAACAAAGGGAGTTAATTTTATTCAATTGGATTTAGAATCTGTGTCGGAATTTGAAGAACCGGACCTTAAGAAAAAAATCGAGAATGAAATAAAAGAGAAGCTTGGAATAACATTTGGTATTCACAGCGAGACTAAGGCGGCAGGCGTAGAGGCTGCTGAATTGGATTCTGCAATTGGAATAGAATACGAAAGGGCGCACAAAAGAATAATTGATATATTGGGAAAGTCAGCTGATATTGGCTCGAAGTATGTTTTAATTCATTCTTCCGAGTCTGATCCTTTTCCAATGCTCGCTTTGAGAACACAACCCGCTGACCTTGTTGATTTTTATGGTAAACCTTTCAAAGATTTTTTAAAAGAAAACGAATGGTTGGTAGAATGGATAACAGAAGGAAAAGGCAAGTTCATTTGGGTTGAAGTAATTGGCCGTAATTTAGACGAATATTTAAATCTTGTCAGAAGTGAATTAACCGAAGCATACAAACTTGAAAAAGGAGTTGAGCCACCAAGCGATTGGTTAGATAACAGGATAAAAAAAGAAAAAGAACAGCTCAGAAGAAGATTTGAAGACACCGTTTCATCAAAAGCGTTGCATTATGGACCCGAGAGATGGGCTTATTTTTTAATTGCAAAGTGGATGGAAAAAAATAATGACAGCCTATGGGCTAACATCGTTAAAGCTTCAGTTGAGTTTTTTGCAAAAAGAGCAAAAAAGAGCGTGGACGAATGGAAGACGGAAAAAAAGATAACCGTATATTCGATAGATGATGATAATTTCAGAGATGCACACGAAATTTGGGTTCCTGCTGTTTCAGCAAAATACATTTACGGCCATATGAACCCAAAAAACGAGAAATTTGAAGATCCGAAAAAAATTATAAAAAAATCCAATATGCCTTTGGTTTTGGAGAGCCCTATGGGTGGTAGAGGAATAGAGGAGTGGTTACGGCTTGCTAATCCGTTGCAATTTTATTATCTTGCAAAAGAAGTTGGTTTTGATTATATGCAATTAGCTTTAGACTTTGAACACATGCTTAGCATTAGGTTGGATCCCGAAATTGTTATAAGTCTATTTCCAGAAGATGCCGGTAAATTTGTCAAAGTCATACATGCAGGATGGCCAGCTACTCTCGCGCCTGCCCATTTTCCGATTCAACTTGGCTCGGACCAACAGTTCTACTTGTACAAAATGTATTATCAGCTGAGGCAGAAAGGGTTTGGAAAAGACCCTACCATAGACCATTTTATAGTTTTTGAGAGAGGAGGTCCAGAAACTTTTCAAGAATCGATATTGTCATTAAGAAATATAGTTAAATTTTTAGAGAAGGATACGCCTCCGGAAGCATTAACACCAGAGTTTTCCGGCATAGAAACCGGACAGATAGCTTCTATGGAGAGGCAACTAACCACAATAAAGGAGCATGTGGAGGAGCCGTTAAAAGGCTTGTTGGCCGTGCCTGAAGAAGAATATACTTTTCTTGGAAGAGTTGCAACTGAAAAAGTTGGGGCAGAGAAGTGGAAGAAAGAAGAATTGAAGTAATTATTTTTTAGAGAAAAATTTTCTTGCCTTTTCCAATTCATCAGATGAACTTATGTCAAAATAATACTTCGATTCTATGAAATGAAAAACACGTCCTTTCTCAATTAATTTATTTATAGCATCCGTAACTTCCAATTCCCCCCTTGGGGAAGGTTTA
>Ga0315312_1001759_pt1 | contig 16094 bp, 15 predicted proteins | sample TDP7_MG_FD_203629 | JGI IMG/M metagenome (GOLD analysis project Ga0315312, IMG submission 203629) | Freshwater sediment microbial communities from Lake Towuti, South Sulawesi, Indonesia - TDP7 | ecosystem: Environmental > Aquatic > Freshwater > Lake > Sediment | place: Indonesia: South Sulawesi... | reverse complement strand
GCCGTTTTTCGAGTGGGGTTTCCTTACTAGGGTGTCCGAGTATTTTTCAATCTCCCTAGCCTCCTCAGCTAGTCTAGCAGCCACTTGAGCTATTTCATGTGCACATGCAACAAGAGGAACGTATTTTTCTCTATCTTTCTCTAAGAAGCACGCTCTTGTGTCAAGCTCCGCAACCTTTTTAGTCATTTCATAAGCGGCCATGGCTTTGGCTTTGGCATAGGGATTTTGAAAATCAGAGTTATCTAGGATAACATCTGTATCAACCAACAGCCTTGGCAAGGTCAGGGGAGAGTCTTCCTTAAGTATGGCTATTAGTTTGTCAATTTCTTGGTGTAGTATTCTCAAAACTCCAGTAATTGCGAGTACCTTAATGACATTTGAATTGAAAATTGCCATTTCTACTGGGTCCAGAAACTCTCTTCGTGCTCCAATTAGTGGGTCGCCCATGATTACGATGTAGCCTAGACCCTGCTTTTCGAGTTCGTCCTTAATGCGTTTTGCCACTCCATCTGAGATTACGACGCTCGGCACTTCTTTTTTCACTAGGGTTTCTCTCACTTTGGCGGGTCCGGGAATCGCTGGGTTAGGGGAAATGAAAACTATGAGTTTTGGGTCGAACTCGAAGAGTTTCGGTAGGGCTTCTTCAACGTCTTCGACGCTCATTTTGGAGCCTGTAGTTACTGTCCGCACCTTGATGTCTTCGCGCTGTGCCAGTTCATCGAGAAGTAGTTCAAATATTGGGGATGCTCCTATATTGCCGCATTTAAAAACCCCTATTTTCACTTTCTCCAAGAGGGTCACCAACGTTTGGTTGTTGTAGAGCTTTATATAACTTAGCACGTGATTGAAGAACTTACATAAGTGTGGTTTATTGGGCACTTGTGAAACTAGATTTGAAACTCTCCATCCTTCAAGACTGCTATTTTCTCTCCGCTTTCCTTTGCCACCTTTACCGTCGGCTTAGAAACGAGCAAATCGATGTGGTTTTTCGATGGGTTCCTTCCACCAGGCATGTCAGTGTTGTTTCCAAAGGCTATATGAATTGTTCCAAGAATCTTCTCTACCTCCAAAAACTCTTGAACAAACCTTGCTTTTGGGTTTATTCCAAATGCAAACTCACCTACAACCTTTGCCCATTCATCTGTCTTCAGGGTGTTGTTGACCTGCCGCAATGTTACGTCATCTTCCGAACAAGTTTTTTCCACCGCACCATTCTTTGCTATAACCTCGACAGGGTTTTTCAAGGGGCCGATTCCGCCAATTGCCTTGTCGCATGTCAATGTGCCTTCCAAAGAGTCTTCTACAGGTGCCACTATCACCTCTCCGGTTGGGAGGTTCATCCACTTCATCTCCTTCCAGTCAATAATGGTGTCAGTAAAGAACGGTCTTCCCTTAGTGCTAAACGAGAGCTTAGTGCCAGAAGGAGACGTGACCTCAACAGTGACAGTTTGACTTAACTTCCTTATGAGACTTCGAGCAAAATCCTGCATCCTTCTATGTTCTTCCACAGTCAGGGCTAATGCTCCATCAGTAAGCATTTCTAGGGTTACTCCGGGACAGTGACCCAGACGAGACCTCTTACCCCTAGTCTCCAAATGAATAAGCTTAATCCTAAACGGTGTTTCCTCTCTGATTCCACGTAAAAGGTTAATGTACAAGTCAGGCTTGTTCGCACTCAAAACTTCAAGAAGATGCTTGGAGACTTCCTTTCTGAACTCTCCGCTAGTTTCCAAACTTATAAGCCTCGTCCAAAGCCCCAAAGCCAAAGCTCCATCAGCAAAAGCCTTACCAACCTCAGCTTTCTCGTCATCGCAAACTATGATAACTCGTTCTCCGGGAACAGCCTCTAAAACGCATTCCAAAGCATTTCTAGCCGCTTCCCAAGCACGCATGAACATCGCCTCATACAAACTCAACTGCAACAGACAAACATAAACTTTGGTTGCCCGCACGTATTAGTAAACTAACATTTCATTGCATTGCTATAAGAGCTTGTATTTTCTGAAAGTCAACCACGCATTTTCTTCAATGCAATGCATCCGATAACGACAGCAGCGCATCTTGCGGCTAGTTGTGATCCTGTGCCTGAAGGCGAGTCATATTGTGGACTGAGACAGCATATGTCGAAACCAGCGATTCTGCACGTTCCAATAATCCTTAGTGCCCTTATGATCTCCCTTGAAGTCAATCCAGCTGAATCAGGATACTTCTGAGCCGGACAGAAAGCCGGGTCTATCACGTCGACATCGAGTGTGACATAGACAGCCTTTGTACCCATCGTTGCAACCTCTATAGCTTTCTCGACTATTGCAGAAATGCCGTTTTCTTCTACGTCTGTGATTGTATACCTTGTGATTCCCAATTTCTTTGCAGTCTCAAGCCATCGCGGGTCATTGTCTAGATTGCGAATCCCGATCTGCACCATGTTCTTCGGATTAACGTTCTCGAGCTGAAAAGCTCCGAGAAACTGCCACGCAGCGTGATATTTGATCGACTCGCTGAGATCCATATGTGAATCGAAGTCAATAATCCCGACTTTTCCCTTAGTGTGCTGGGCCACGGCTTTCAACACAGGGTATGTTATTCCGTGATCGCCTCCGAAGACCACTGGGATCGCTCCTGCTTCCATAACATGTGAAACTCTTTCTTCAGCGCGCTTAAACGATTCTTCAACATCCCCAGCTACAATATCAGCATCTCCGTAGTCCACTATATTTAAATGATCAGCGAGGCGAAGGTCCCAGTCTAGTTCGGGGAAAAATCCTCCCGAATCACGAATGGAATATAATATAGAATACTTCCTTATCGCCTCTGGAGCTTTGTCCGCTCCTGTCCTAAAATAAATCGAGCCCGGAGGAGCAGGAGACGCCATGGGAGGAAGAAGGACATCTCCTGGCGATTCGTATTTGAACCCTTCCCACGGTATTCCAAGAACAACCACATCAGCACCCTTAAGATGCTCGCGTTTTGTCGCCAACGGCACCTCCATGAATGTCGGCACATCGTCCCGCAAGATTCGTCTTATTGTCATCCCATATTTCTTTTCAATCTCCTCTATTTTATCTGGTGCTGGCATCATGTACATCTCTTCCCATAATAGCACCCTACGAATTGTGATTTAAGAGTTGCTTTAACATAAAGATTCGCGCACTAGAATGTACAATTTCCTAAGCAAAGTAGATTCATGCGCATCATAAGCAATATATAACGATTTCTTGAAATCATACTGTGAAGTTTGTTTCAGAGGGACAAGCGTTGAGCAATCGCAGTTTCGAGGAGCTTTTGCTAGAAGCGGTTGATGAGGGTTTGTCTTCGCTAGGTGATTCTGCGAAGGAAGTGATCTATTTCTATCTGGAAAAGACTTCTAACATTGATAGGCGGGACATTCCCTACAAAATCGAAGAGTTCGTCGTTGCGCTTGAAGAATTTTTCGGAGTTGGAGCCAAAACCCTCGAGGTTCTGATAATGAAACAACTCTACCAAAAGATTGGACATGCTGTTGAATATGATCAAAAGCCGAAGGACCTAATATTCACCGAATACGTGGCGGCGGCTCGAAAAACTTTCTTGAAGAAAAAGAAGCGCTAGCACAGCAATTACAACACCACCCAGATCAAAATGTTCAGGTGGAAACGCTGGACGATCTCCGTTTTCTCTTTGAAAGATTAATTAACAAGTCAAAAGCTCTCCTTTCCTCCTCAACAGGCTTTGTTCTAAATAGCCCCTTCCCCTCAGCCCTCTCAAAAATTTCTTCACCCTTTTCAGTGCGAATGACAATGAAAGTCCATCCGTCTAATCCCAAGCCACCAGCCGAGATGTCGGCGAGTTCAGAGGAGAAGTCGGTACATAAGGCACAACCCTTGCGAGCGTATTTTTTTGCCTCTGCGAGTGGAATAATCCTTGTTTCGCCAGATTTGGTGGTGACTAAAACTTTCGCCTTAATGTTAATTTTTTTAATGTCATGTAGGTTAATGCCGAGTTCCCCTTGGATGTGTTTCTCCATTAACCCTTCGTAGGTGAATGATTCTGTGCACATTAATCCGATTGTAAATTGTAGTGGGTTAGCGTATTTTTTAAGAGGGAACATCTCGATTTTTCGCAAGGCTTGAATTTGACATGGTGTGCCAACAAAAGCTAAGCTCCTTTTCTTCTGCTCCACTCCTTCCTGAAATGCAAGGAGATTTGGTGAGTAGGAGTATCTTGTTCCAGCACACTCTAAAACCATCTGTGGGGTTGTTGCCAGCTTCGGAGCAGGGTAGAATGGTCTATCTTCGCTGGTTCCAGAAACAATGGCGCCGTCCAACATTCCATTTTCAAGAGCAAACATCAATAAGGCTGTAACTGCCCCTCCATCTTGGCAAACCTGAAGTATCCTTTCATCACGAGCTTGCGTAATAACCATGCGCCGATAAATGCCAAAATCTTCTTCTGGTTTCCTTTCCCTTCCAAACACGGATCTTTCCGCGGCTGGCCATGAGAAGTCGTATCTGGGACAGACTTTGGCGCAAATTCCACACGCTGTGCATTTACCCACTAGTTTTGGTTTTTCTTCTGAGTAATCTAGGCAGCCGAGTGGACAGACGGTTACGCAGGCAGCGCAGCCTATACATTTTTGAGCAGAAACAACTTTTTCTAAGCTTTCCTGAAAACTCAGTTTGGGGGCTTTTTCGGTTGGTTTAGACATTTTTAGATTTCACCTGAGTATTTTTGATGGAAATGTATCCCACTATTAGCCATTCCGGGTGTTTTAAAGATTGCGTGAAGAATATTAATAAGAATAGTTTTCCCCTCAGAAGGTATGGAACTAACAGACAAAGGCGGAGAAGAGCCTTCGTTAGCTTTTGGTGGACAAGCAGTAATAGAAGGCGTCATGATTCGCTCTAAGAAACACATGGTAATCTGTGTTAGACAACCTAATGGGGAGGTACTAACAAAAACAGAGGAAATAAAATCCCTCTCTGAAAGACATAGAGTCCTCAGAATACCATTCTTAAGAGGGATTATAGCATTGTTTGAAACCCTCTACTTAGGCGTTAAGGGTCTCTATTTCTCCGCAAATGTTAGTTTGGAGGAAGAAGGCGAAAAAATTGAACCCAAGGAAATGGCGGTGGCATTTATTTTAGCTATCGCCCTAGCCATATTTTTGTTCAGCATAAGTCCTTTCTTCTTAGCCACCCTTTTCAAATTGAGAGGCGTAGTTTTCAATGTTGTAGAAGGTTTGATTCGTATTACAATTTTTTTACTCTACCTTGTAGCTGTGGCTTTTGTTCGCGATTTCAGGAGAGTGTTTCAGTATCATGGTGCAGAGCACGTGGCTATTAATGCTTACGAGGCTGGGGTTGAACTGAATGTCAACAATGCCAAAAACTATTCTAGACTTCATCCAAGATGCGGAACGTCTTTCGTCTTCATTGTTTTTCTAATAAGCATCTTGCTGTTCTCACTCATGCCAAGCCAAAACTTTGCCACAAGATTATCTTACAGAATTATCCTCATTCCTGTAATTGCCTCTATCTCTTACGAACTCCTGAAAATCAGCGACAGATACAAGAAGTCAATGGTTATGAAAATTCTGACAATGCCAGGCTTAGGAATTCAATGCTTAACAACAAGAAAGCCAGATGAAGACATGATTGCAGTTGCCTTAAAGGCTGTGCAAGAAGTAAACAAGCTTTCCCAAAAACATTGACATAAATGGGAGACGTTTTCCAAATTTATTCAATAAGATTAATAGGCGACAATGCGAAAGTAAGCTTTTCAAAAGCTCCTAAATGAGATTGGAGATGTGTCACGATTAAACATGTCGTTACTGGGGAGACAGATGCCTAAGCTGAAGGTTTCACTGTTAACGGGTCGGACGATAGATCAGGGGAAAGGAAAGGAAATGGGCAAACTTTCCAAAGAGTACTTAGAAAGCGTGGTTATCTGTCAAATAGACCCTCATGACATGATCTTTCTTGGAGTAAAGGAAAGCACCAACGTTAAGGTCACCACAGATTTTGGTTCAGTGGTCCTGAAAGCTGTAAAATCTGCAAGGGCTCCCCACCCCAAAGTTGTTTTCGTTCCATACGGTCCTTGGGCAAGCCTCGTCATGAACCCTAAAACCCATGGAACAGGCATGCCATCTTTAAAAGGCATACCAGCAGAAATTGAACCAGCACCGGATGAAAAGGTGTTGAGCCTACAAAACTTGCTTTACAAATTTTACAAAGAGGGACGACCGTGACTGTCATCACTGGGGTAACCTGCCCTGTTTGCGGTACTTTTTGCGATGATATTGAATTGGTTGTGAAGGACAATGTCATAATAGATGTCAGAAAGGCATGCGCCATGGGAGCAGCCAAATTTCTCAACTACGCCACTCATCGAAATTTAAAGCCCCTTGTCAGAAAAAATGGTGAATTAGTTGAGGCTTCGATGGATGAGGCTGTTAGAAGAGCTGCTAAGATTCTTGCAGACGCCACCTATCCTATATTGTACGGTTGGAGTAACACAAGTTGCGAAGCAATCCGTGTGGGGTTGGAGCTGGCGGAAGAGGTTGGCGGGGTTATTGACAACACTTCTACCATTTGCCACGGTCCATCTATCCTGAGCGTCCAAGATGTCGGCATCGCGTCTTGTACCCTGGGGCAACTGAGGCATCGAGCAGACCTTGTCTTTTATTGGGCAAGCAATCCATGGGATTCCCACCCACGTCACATAGAAAGGTATACCATGTTCTCAGAGGGCAGATTCCAAAAAAGCGCTTGGAGAGGTTACCTTTCACGTCTAAGGGCTGTTCTTTCAAGAAAGAGACTTCTAAGAGCCGCAAACTTGCTCCTCAGACGCGACGTTTTAGTCACTCCCGAGATTGAGCGTCATCTGCCCTACAGCATGTTTCAGAAGAAAAGAAAAATGGTGGTCGTGGACGTTCGCAAAACCCGCACCGCTGAAGCAGCTGACTATTTCCTCCAAGTTGAACCAAACAAGGATTATGAACTTCTGCAAGCCTTTCGTATGCTTGTTAGAGACGAGGAACTCGACGTTGACGAGGTCGCTGGGATTCCCGTGGAAATTCTTGAAGAAGTAGCCGACGTTATGGTTGGATGCGAGTTAGGAATCTTCTTTTTCGGATTAGGCTTAACCATGAGCGAAGGGAAACTTCGGAACGTTGACGCAGCCCTCAACCTGACGCGAGATTTAAATCAACGCACAAAGTTCCTCATCATGCCTATGCGAGGACACTTCAACGTAACCGGCGCAGATGTTGTATTCACTTGGCAAACTGGATATCCCTACGCCGTCGACTTCTCCCGCGGCTATCCCAGATACAATCCAGGTGAGACTTCAGTGATTGATATACTGCACCGTGATGAAGCCGACGCCAGCCTCATAGTTGCGTCAGACCCTGTTGCACATTTCCCACGAATGGCTGCCCAGAATCTGGTTAAGAACCCCCTTATCGCCATTGACCCAGAAGTGACTCCAACGACGCTCACGGCTGATGTAGTGTTTCCTTCAGCCTTTGTAGGAATCGAGGCTGAGGGAACAGCCTACCGTATGGACCATGTTCCCCTACCCCTGAAGAAGATAGTGGAACCTCCAAAAACTTGTCTTCCCGACAAAGAAATACTGCAAAGAATTCTTCACAAAGTCCGCAAGTTAAGGAGGAACGAAACCTGACAGAACTCATCGTTAAGAACGGTTTTGTCTACGACCCTCTCAACCGCATAAACGGAGAAAAAATGGACATCGCCATCAAGGATGGAAAAATTGTTGAAAAAGTTAACGTGAAGAAGGCAGAGGTGATTGACGCTTCAGGAATGATACTGATGCCAGGGGGAGTTGACATCCACTGCCACATAGCTGGCGCTGAAGTGAATTCTGGTCGCCTTCTAAGACCTGAAGACCACTTTAAGGATGTGGAGGTGAAAACAGCTTTAACTAGGTCTGGCGTGGGCTACTCCATTCCATCAACCTTCACAACGGGTTATCGTTACTCCAGAATGGGCTATACGACTGTTATGAATCCCTCCATGCCTCCACTTGAGGCTCGTCACACCCACGAAGAACTCGATGACACCCCCATGGTCGACAAGGCAACTTACCCCCTCCTAGGAGATTGGTGGTTTGTCCTAGAACATTTACGAGACGGCCTAATACAAGAGTGCGCTGCCCACGTAGCATGGATGATGTCTGCCACGAAGGGATATGCCATAAAAATTGTCAATCCAGGCGGACTGGAAGCTTGGGGCTTCGGGCGAAACGTCGAAAACCTCGACGACCCTGTTCCGCACTTTAATATCACTCCAAGAGAAATCCTTCGCGGATTGTGCAAAGTGAACAAACTCCTTAATATGCCTCACACAATTCACGTGCATACAAACAACCTTGGAAGACCCGGAAACTACCTGACAGCTTTAGAAACTATGAAGTGCGTAGAAGACTTGGCGGAAGAAGGTCGTCCCGCTATACACATCACCCACTGTCAGTTTTGCGCCTTTAAAGGTTCGGACTGGCGAAGTATGAGTTCTGGAGCAGAAGAAATCGCAAAGTACGTTAACCATCATGATCACGTAACTCTAGATATGGGGCAGGTGATTTTCACCGATACAACAACCATGACGGCTGACGGTCCGTTCCAGTACGGTCTCTACAACCTAACTGGAAACAAATGGGTCAATCATGATGTAGAAACCGAGACGAGCTCCGGCATCGTGCCCTTCAGATATAAGCGCAAAAGCGCTGTCCATGCAACTCAGTGGTCGATTGGACTTGAACTCGCCCTTCTAATAAAGGATCCATGGAAAATTTACATGACAACGGATCATCCCAACGGTGGTCCCTTCACAGCCTACCCGAAAATTATCGCCTGGCTTATCAGTCGAGTGGCAAGAAAGAAAACGATGAATAAAATCAGTAAACGAGCGAGACAGAAAAGCCTGCTTCCCAGCATCGACCGAGAACTCAGCTTTTACGAAATAGCCATTGTTACGCGGGCAGGTCAAGCAAAAGCCCTTAACCTAGCGCAGAAAGGCCATCTTGGAATAGGAGCAGATGCTGACGTTGCAGTATACAACGTAAATCCAGAGCAGGTCGATCCTTCAAAGAAGTACAAGACGGTTAGAAAGGCTTTCAAAAGAGCTGCCTACACTATCAAGGGCGGCGAAATCGTTGTGAAGGATGGACAGATTGTAAAGCCTGTTTTTGGAAAAACCTTCTGGGTTAATGTGAAAACTTTGCTACCAATGGAAGTTAATGAGGACCTGAGACTAAAATTCAGGGAGTACTGGACCGTGGAATACGAAAACTACCCCATTCCCGACAGCTTCATACATGTTCCAGCCCCGATCTCAGTTAAGGCAGAGGTTTAACATCTTGATCACTTTGTACCCAAAACGCTCGTTCAAAGTGCCCGTAGAGGCAGAGTGCATTAGCCCCGATGTTTTCGCTGAAAAATCAGTGAAGCATATAGCTATGTTGCAAATTTGGGAAGGAAATCGGAAACGAAACCTCGAGGATCTCTTCAAGATAAAACATGAGACTAAGTCTTCATCGGAAAAATCAATCATACGAATTTGCGGAGACGTCAGCAAGGTTCGAAAAATCGGCGCCAAAATGTCTATGGGCAACATCATTGTTGAAGGTGACGCTGGTATGCACCTCGGCGAAGAGATGAATGGGGGCTTTATCACAGTCGCTGGCAACGCAGACTCGTGGACCGGGTCCATGATGAAAAACGGAACCATCGAAGTTAAGGGAAACGTTGGCGACTACATTGGAGCATCCTACCGTGGAAGCAACCAAGGAATGACCGGTGGAAAAATCATCATACACAGAAACGCTGGATACGAAGTAGGATGTTTCATGAGGAAAGGGCTCATAAAAGTGTATGGAGACATCGGACTGTTCGCTGGCATCCATATGAGAAACGGAACGATATTCATTCATGGGAACTCGGAGGGAAGAGCTGGCGCTCAAATGATTAACGGAAAAATCGTTGTATGCGGCCACATTCCTTCTATACTTCCCACTTTCACCATCGACGACATTAGACCAAAGGTTGAAGTGAACGGAGAAAAAGTCGAAGGCCCCTTTTACCGCTTTATAGGCGATCTAGCAGATGGAGGCGACGGAAAATTGTTTGTTTCCAAGACCAGAAACCCGCATTTAAGCTCTTATGAAGAATACCTTTGACACTGGCTATGACTCATCTTTAGTGCCAAAATGGAGGAAAAGAGACTGCCCATGTCAAGACTAAGCGTAAACCGTACTGCATGGAGCCTTGCAAAGAAACTCTGTGATCAAGCTGAAGAGTTTGGGGTTATTGTCAAAGAAACAAAGTCTGGTACAACTCTGATCGACGCCGGAATCAAAGCGAAAGGAGGACTTCTCGCAGGTGGAATCATAACAGAAATCTGCCTCGGAGGACTTGGCAGAGCAGAAATTTTCACCAGCCGATATGATGATCTTGAACTCCCATCAATCTCCGTTTACACAGATCACCCAGCCATAGCAACGTTGGGGTCCCAGTTTGCTGGTTGGCAGACTATAGTGGGAGACTATTTTGCCATGGGTTCTGGTCCTGCGCGAGCGCTGGCTCTAAAGCCTAAAGAACTTTACAAAAAAATAGGGTATGAAGATGAGGCTGATGTAGCGGTTCTCGTTCTCGAGACAGCCAAAGAGCCTCCTGATAACGTAATTGCGCACATTTCCAATCAATGCAGAGTCACGCCTAACAGTTTAACCTTGATTCTAGTGCCAACCACAACCTTAGCTGGGTCCACGCAAATCTCGGGGAGAGTTGTGGAAACAGGGCTACACAAGCTAACAAAGTTGGGACTAGACCCGAAATCAGTAACGCGCGGCTGTGGATACGCGCCCATTGCTCCACCGCACCCAGACTTTGCTCAAGCCATGGGAAGGACAAACGACGCAATATTGTATGCGGGCGTGACCTGCTACACAGTGAGCAAAGGAGATGACAATAAACTGAAAGAGATGGTGAACAAAGCTCCGTCCATAGCTTCGGGAAGCTATGGACGCCCTTTCCTTGAAATCTTCAAAAAAGCCAACTATGATTTTTATAAAGTTGATCCCGCTTTATTCGCTCCAGCAGTTTTGGTCATTAACAATACTAAAACAGGGAATACCTTTAGGGCGGGGAAGGTTAACACAGAAATTCTTAAGCAGTCAATGGGGCTCTAACCTACGTCTTTCCTTGAAGTTAGCCCGCCTCCAATGTTTATGAGAAGCTGTCGAAACGATCGACTACGATTGAGGATCTCCATCAGAAATGCTAGGGTAACGATCTCAACCCATGCTTTGGGGAAAATAGCCGTGAAAAATATTGCCGCAAAAATAACTGCCGCATTGGGAGGACACAGAAAGTAAAAGAACGCAGTCAAGTGTACAAGGGTTGCATACATAAGAATGCATTCCGGAACATATCCCAGGATCACAGCGAAGAATGGCCTAACCTTTTTAGCCCACATTCCAGCAAAAAGCCCTGTTACCCCCTTTTCGACTATGACCAGTAAACCAAGGATTGGCCCCAGCAAGCCAGTTAATCCGAAACGATAAAATGGGAAGAGGGAAGCTATGCAGCCTGTAACGAACCCTGATAGAGGACCAAGGTAAAGGGCAGCGATGAAAGTTGCTACGTGAGAGAAATCAAGGGCGATCTGAGGATGAAAGTTCCCTACAAAAGCGGATAATGCCGAGAGAACGTTTCCCATAGCCCCCATCATTGCAATAAACGCGATTTCTTTTGAAGAGAAGGGTCGAAACACCCTCCCGGTTTTCATGCCTTCTCTTTTCTCAATCACGGCTGCTTTACCTCGAGTGGCTCATTACAAGGCTTTTAATTATTTAAGAGTAACTACTCAAAAACGATAAGCCCTACGCCCTACGATATCTGAAAACATTTTAATGAGAAGAACCTTAAGGAAAAGTGGAAGTAGGGGTATGTCTCAGGAACTTGAGATACGGCTAGAAAATCTCAAGGAATGGCTCGAGAGAGAAACTGTTCCCATAGTTGAGCCGCTCAAGGCTGAAGCAACAAGTCTGCTCAAAGATTTCAGAGACCGGGTGAAGGACGTACGAGAAAATTGCGAAAAACTGTTGGAAGCCAGCGAAAAGGAGATGCTGAAAACCAACCCAAAAACTTATCGTCGAGCTAGAGAAGCGTACAGACTCGCTCGAACCGTACTAGAAACCATCGACCAAACCAGCATCCCAGAAGACGTTTCACATGAGAACCTCCAGATGTTGTTTAGCGACTTCCAAAAGACGCTTTCAGCCATTGGACGAGAGAGAGCAAGACGTTTCCCAAGAATTTCACCCTACTTTATAATCGATCGAAGAAGACTTGACGTCGCGTTGAAGAAGACCCTTGAATCTTTTGAGGAACTGCGATCCTTTTCATCTGATAGATACGAGAAAATCAAAACTGTGGAAGACTCATTTTCAATGATTGACAAACTTCTCCAGTTGTTGAAAGAGCTGAATGCAGCCGAGGAACAGATAGAAAAAATGGAATTGAGAAGAGAGGCTCTGGAAGAGGAGATAGCAGAAGACAAACAGAAAATTACATTGATTAAAGGTGAGGATGAGATAGGCGAACTGGAACAAATAAATACAAGAATTAGGGAGCTAGAAGAAAAAGTGAAGCATGACCTACGCCATCTCCAGAAGCCTTTTCTTAAGTTTCAAAGCCTTGTTCGAGGTTCAAGTTATTCTCTTCCGTTAGATGAAACAAAAAAGCTCGACGAGTATCTGAGCAACCCGTTTATGGCCCTTGCAACCGAAGATGAAGGATATCCGCTACTCAAAGGAATTCTACAAAAGATGGAAGATGTCATAACTAGGGGAAAAATGAAATTGAAAAGCAGTCGCTTAAGGAAGGCTGAACAAGAAATAAGCGAAATTCTGCGAAAGGACGCTTTGAGTGCCCTACATCAGAGTTGCAAGGAACTTTTTTCTCAAAGACAGCGACTCCTCACTTCTGAAGCAATGACCACGTTTGAAGACAAGTTGACGCAGTTTCAGAGGAACCTAAGAGAACTGGAGAAACAAAAGGAACTCATGGATTCGAGGAAAGCCGTTCTAGAGAGTGAGCGAAAGAAGATAATGGATAAAGTTGAGAACCAGAAGAGACAGTTAGAGAAGACCATTTCAGAGTTAACAGACAAGAACGTGCTGGTTGTGTGGTAGGAAAACTAAACTGGTGGTGAAATGCTGACCCTTAACATCAGAGACCCCTCTGACTTAGTTAATTTAGCAGTGAAAGCCAGCTCCCATGAACTTCTCCAAGTGATTGAAAACGCTGTCCAGCTATTAACCATAGAAGCTGGAAAAGTTGGAAGCCTAGAAATCACTGGCAAACTTGTCAGAGTGCCGCCGAGGGGTGAAATTATTGTTGTTGGAGACATCCACGGAGATCTAGAAAGCCTCAAGCATATTTTGAAAAACAGCGACTTCGTAGGGAAGACGCGTAGAAGTAAAGACTACCTCCTCGTGTTTCTTGGAGACTACGGAGATCGAGGTCTATACTCGCCCGAAATCTACTACGTGGTCTTGAAGCTGAAGGAGATGTTTCCTAGAAAAGTCGTGTTGATGAGGGGAAACCACGAGGGACCCAACGACCTCCTACCATATCCACACGATTTGCCAGCTCAACTAAACAGAAAGTTTGGTGAAGAGGGAGCAGAAATCTATACAAAGCTTCGTGAACTTTTTGACCAACTCTACAACGCGGTGCTCGTAGAAGACAGGTATATCTTGCTTCATGGTGGAGTGCCGAGCAAAGCCTCGACAATGGAAGACCTTGCTTATGCCCATGAGAAACACCCCCGTGAAACTCATCTCGAGGAAATCCTCTGGAGCGACCCCAACGATTTCATAAAGGGGACATATCCGTCGCCCAGGGGAGCTGGAAGACTCTTTGGCGAAGATGTCACAGAAAAGCTTCTGAAGATGCTCAATGTCAAAGTTTTAATCCGAGGACATGAACCAAGCGAGGAGGGATTCAAAATAAACCATAATGGAAAGGTTCTAACATTGTTCTCGAGAAAGGGACCGCCCTACCTTAACGAGCACGGAGCCTATCTACAACTAAGCGCCTCGGAGAAACTTGAAAACGCAAAACAGCTTCTACAATATGTTCGTAAGTTCTAGACTTTGCTGTACGAAGAAGCGACACCTTTATGCTCGATATGGATAGAAATGTTTTGAGAAGGGATACTGCTTGAAAATGGGAATCATAACGAGGGACGAGAACGGGTGGTGCACCACCCAACTGCGAGAGGCTATGAAAAGACAAAGCATCATCCCCGCGTGTTTCAGCTTTTCTCAGCTGGTTGCCAGAGTTAAATATAAACCTCCAGCATCTGTGGGCAAAACCAACATCCTCAAGGATTTAAGCGCCCTAATCATGCGCCCAATCGGACGAGGCTCTCTCGAAGAAATCATTTTCAGAATGGACCTCCTCTACCGACTTGAACGTTTGGGAATGCTGATCATAAACCCGCCCTCCTCCATTGAGCGCTCCGTGGACAAGTATTACACACTCGCTCTCTTGGAGGAGCAGGGCTTGCCTGTCCCACGCACAGCGGTAACAGAAAGTCACAGGGAGGCTCTGAAATGTTTCTACGAGCTTGGAGGCGACGTTGTTGTGAAGCCCCTGTTCGGATCTCGAGGAATCGGCTCAACCAGGGTTTCAGATCCCGACGTTGCCACAAGAGTTTTCAGGACGATTTCCTTCTACCACGGGGTTATTTACCTCCAAGAATTTGTTCCGCACGGAGTTTCTGATGTCCGCGCCTTCGTTGTGGGCGACCATGTAATTGCTTCAATGCAACGGGTTGCAGAAACTTGGAAAACAAACGTTAGTCTAGGCGCGAAGCCCGTGCCATTCCAGCTTAGCAGGGAGCTTGAAGACTTGGCAGTGAACACAGCGAAAACAATTGGTTGTAAGGTAGCTGGTGTGGATATTTTGGAGGGCCCTAACGGACCGTTAATTGTTGAGCTCAACAGTCAGCCCGGATGGAGAGGACTGCAGTCTGTCACCAAAGTGAATATCGCAGACGAGATTGTACGATATATTCTTTCTGAGTTAAAAGCTTAGGAAAACCCCAAAATGAAAGAAGTTCAAATCTCACGAATAGACATCTCCACCCAAAAAATTGAGCAAAGAAAAGACGTTGTGGCTGAAGAGAGACCACTCCACATCTTCTTAAATCAGACACACTACGTGAGTATTCTCTGCTCTCCAAGTCAGTTGAAGGAGTTGGCGGTTGGGCACCTCCTCTCAGAAGGAGTATTGAAGTCTATCGATGACATACGAGAGATACGTCTGGAGAAAGATGGAAAATGTCGAGTTAGACTGAGACCAGGCGTGGACGCCGAGAGACGAATTTCGGTTTCACAACCTTTTGCGCGCCTGATCGTTTCTTCGTGCGGTTCACCCGATTATTGGCCACTCTCTAAACTCATAGACAGACTTGACCTTTCTAAAGTGTCCTCAGATTTGACTGTGGAAGCAAAGGTTGTTTCAGAGTCAGTTAGGCGGTTGAACAAGCTTGCTGAAACGTTTAGAAAGACTGGTGGAGTTCACGTAGCGGCGCTTTACTCTGCGAACGGCGAGTTGATAACCCTAGCTGAGGATGTGGGACGCCACAACGCGGTGGACAAGGTTGTTGGCATAGGTGTGTTAAGAAGACTGAATTTTGAAGATTGTTTTCTGGCTTCGAGTGGGCGGCTTACCGGAGACATCGTTTTGAAGTCGGCGCGAATGCGAATTCCAATTGTCGCTTCTATGACCGCGGCTACTGACTCGGGAGTTGAGGCTGCTCAGCGCACGGGATTAACGTTGGTCGGCTTTGCTAGAGGAAAACGCATGAACGTTTTTACGCGTCCGGAACGGATCGTTTTCAAAGCGGATTGAGGACTGAGCTTGAAGAGATCGGCAGTGATTCTTGCTGGTGGATTCTCCAAACGTTTCGGCCAAGACAAAGGTCTGGTTGAGCTAGCGGGTAAGCCTCTCATTCTCCACATGCTCGACAGAATCTCTGGGACAGTGAACGAAACGTTGGTGGTTGTGAGCTCTGATCGCC
>Ga0315312_1001758_pt1 | contig 16102 bp, 19 predicted proteins | sample TDP7_MG_FD_203629 | JGI IMG/M metagenome (GOLD analysis project Ga0315312, IMG submission 203629) | Freshwater sediment microbial communities from Lake Towuti, South Sulawesi, Indonesia - TDP7 | ecosystem: Environmental > Aquatic > Freshwater > Lake > Sediment | place: Indonesia: South Sulawesi... | reverse complement strand
CTGATAGCCGCGTTTCTAGGGGGCATAGCAGGGGAGCACTCGACATACATCAATTTTGCCTCAATAGCAGTGGTGGTTATCGCCTTTATGCCGCTCAAAAAGAGATTAGATCACATGATTGGCAGTATCTTGGCCAAGAAAAAGATTGAGTTCTAACAATCATTATTGGAAATCATGTGGCGCCAGAAAGACGTTGAATCTAACCAAAAGATAGGTGGTGCGGGGGTAGATTCGCATTTTCGTTCACACCTTCGCCTTCGTAGCGAGTATAGGCTGGAACAGTAGCGGTTATGACTGGGTTTCGCAGACCTCTTCGCTACAAACTTAGCAAGCGATCTGATTTCGCGTTTGGGAAAATAGCTGAGGCTCAACGAACTCCTGCGCGTTTTGAGTTTCTTCGAAGGACACTCAGTTCTATTGCTCTTTCTTGATCTGCTCGACCATTTCGCTGATCCGGTTGAGTCCTACGGTCAAGTATTCCCGTGGAGACCCATATCCGATTCGGAGGTATCCTTCCATGCCGAATTGGTCGCCTGGAACGATAAGCGTGCTCTTCTCGCGTAGAAGCCTATCAGCAAACCGGCTCGAGTTGACTTTAAGCTTGTACTTCAAGTAGGCGATAGCTCCTGCTTGCGGCGGAATGAATGAGAAGTCCGCCCGATGCCGTTCAACCCAACCTTTGACTATAGGCAGATTCGCTTGAAGGATCTTCCTAGTCCTCGCCAGAATCTTCGCTCTCATCTGAGGCTCCAAAGCCTTTCTGGCTAAATAGTCGCTGAGAGCAGTTGGACATATCGTTGTGTAGTCATGGTAAGCCCAAAGCTTCTCAGCCAGGTCTCGCTTTGTAACTATCCATCCGACCCTCAGCCCAGGAAGCCCATAAGCCTTCGAGAGCCCATTGACCACAATCACCTTCCCATACCTACCCCAAAAGCTTGGCGTCGTAAACCCCTCAAGCTCCGCCCCCTGATAAACCTCATCAGAGAGAATCCAAGCGCCCACCTTGCCTGCGATATCGCAGATCTCGTCAATCGCTTCTTCACCCATCACAGCCCCAGTCGGATTATTCGGGTTGCAGACAGCTATCAGCCTCGTCCTCCTACCAACCGCCCTCCTCAACGCAGGAATATCCGGCCTCCATTCGCCACGTGTCTCACGCAGCCTGAAAGGCTTCACGTTCGCCTGAAAGGTTTTACCCAAGCCCCAGATCTGCATATAGTTCGGAAGCATAACGACGACCTCAGCCCCCCTCTCAAGAAACGACCACATCGCCACGAAGTTCGCTTCAGAGCTTCCGTTCGTAACTAGCACGTTATCAGCAGTCGCGCCCGGATAAATAGCTGATATTGTCTTCCTCAGCTCTTCAGTCCCATTCGTCTGAACATAGCCCAAAGACCGATCCAAGAACTCAGCATCGCCGCCGCCCAGCAACTCGCTAACCCTAAGCGGATGGACGCCGCTTTCAGAAAGATTGTATTCCACCCGATTCTCCCAGGTGCTTTGCCATCTCTCCATCTCGAATGCTTGAAGCTTCATCTCAGTTCACTATGCGATGAACATATGAACAACTATAACAGGTTTTCCAAGAACTAGACTGAGAGGATCTCGCGCATTCCTGATCTGACGGTCAGGATGACTAAGGGATATATAGCTGTTGATAGGTAGAGGCGTGTAAGGGAAGGAAGCAAAGGCGGAAATCAATTGGACCACCCATTAGTCGACCGATTCAGCGGACTGCATGTAGGTAACTGCGTCGTCTGCGGCAGAGAGCTGCCTTTCAGTCTTGGGCGGCCGAGGCGCTACTGCTCAGCTGAGTGCAAGAGGCTTGCGAAGGCACGTAGAGACAGAATAAGAAGAAGACTTTTGAGAAGGCTTGTAAGCCAAGGATATGATGCTGAGATCTTCCAGTGGAACCAACCTACGCTCTACTCGGACGAACTCGGAAACATCTTCAACGAGTTCAGAGCTCCGAGAGGAACGGTAGGTCTGAGATTCGAGAGCTTCGATGAAGGGGTTGAGGAACCTCCGACAGAAACCTACAAACACAACGGTCTGCAGTTCACTAGGGCGGGGCATATAGTTGTGAGCTCAGACACCCGCGCGTTCATCTTGAACGCTAGGAGATGGTGCCTAGAACACAGGAAACTGCTCAGAAAACCTGAGTATATACCGGAGCCCAACCCGAAGATCCATAGGATAGGTGTCCCAGAATCCTTCTTCACCCCGGAGAGCCAGTCATCCAATTTACTGGAGGGTTTCGGCGACCCCATTTATTGAAGATTTTTAGATCGTGCAGACCTTCTTAGATAACTGACTCTAAGCGTTATTCAAAGAATATCGCGCTTTAGACCTCATCTTTCAGCCTCTCCTGACGCTCAGGCAGCTGAGAATACGAGCCCTCAGCAGTTCTATACACCGCCAGCCTCCCAGCTGTCTCCCAGCGGTCCCCAGAATAGTGGCGTACTTGAACCGTCAACACCTCCGCAGTCGGATCTGATTTTCCAGCCCAAATGGTTAGGCTTAGGAAATCTCCGTTCGGCATCCTTTTCGAGAAACGTGCTTTCGGTTGAGGCTTGCTGGACAAACTTTATCCACCAATGCTATGGATTGGTCTGCCTCTGGATTTAGTTTTCTGTTTGCGGACCCTTATAGTGATTCTACTATCCGTAGGTTCTCTCGATTCATCGATCTTCATCGATATCCTATACCGTGTAAATAGTATTCGGCTGTGTATTCTCCAACATGCTTAAACCGTTCCATCAAGAACCTCGATATTTCTCGATTCTCAACTCGTTCCAGCGATTTCAAGAAATTTGAGAATGAGCCGTACTCCTTCATGATCTTCTGAAACTCTTTTGCATTGTGGATTATATCCTTGATTTTCTTCATATTTCTTATCGCATTCGGCTGCTTCATCAACTCTCTTGACTGTGCTTTCGCCAATCTGTCAATATTGAAATCATAGAAACCTTTCCTGTACCTCTGCCAGATCCTCCTTACTGTCCCCCAGTTCAAACCGGCTTGAAGAATGCACAGACAAATAATCTCAAAGTATTCTTGATCAGATTTCGGTTTCTTCCCGGGTTTACATTCGCTCTTGTCTTCTTTCGCGTAAGTGCATTCCCATGGTGCTCTATGTTCTCTCATAATCTCAGACTGCCAAGAACCTTCATTAATTGTTTTACTCTCTCCTCACCGGAGACACCGAAGAAACTTGGTTGAAGCACTAAAGATTCTACTTCAACCTTTAGAAATATTGATTCGCGAATACAGGTTCTATAATAGCGGATGAACGTTGGACGCTTCGATGAAGATCGTAGCTCTGGGCGACAGCTTGACAGTTGGTTACCTTTCGCCGGTGACCAGCCTCGAATGGCCTCCTTACCAGCCTTACACGAGTTTTCTTGATGAAATGATTCGAGACACAATCGCAAAAACGGGCAAAGCCGTGAGACTGCAGGTCATCAACGAGGGCTTGAACGGCGACCTGACTGAAGGCATGCTCAGCCGAATTGATGGAGATGTTCTTCAACTCAGCCCAAGCCATGTCATAATCCTTGGAGGGACGAATGACATAGGTTGGGGCATACCGGTTGCCGAGATCTACTCGAACCTCGAGGCGATGTATGATAAAGTGATCCGTCATGGCATGCGGTTGATAGCATGCGCTGTCCCTTCGATCTTCGGCTACGATTCTCTAATCCCACCCAGAGTGAGATTGAATAAAATGATATACAACTACTGCGAAGCGAAAGGAGCGAAGTACGTGGACCTATTCTCGGCAACGGCGGACACCGCAACGCAGAGACTATTATCGAAGTATTCGAACGACGGCTTGCATCTCAGCGCTGAGGGCTATCGGAAGGTCGCTGAAACCATCTTCAAAGAGGCTTTCCTCCAATTCATAAACACGCTCACTTAAAACTAAGAATCCGAGCAGCCCGACAGAACAAAAGGGGGGAAACTGAGTCCTACCAACACCGGATGGATAGACTTTTAGACTACAATTATGTCAAACTAGCGACCTAACCAGAAGGATGTGGAATGCGTTGGAGAAGATCATAACCTACTTCGAGAAGAGTAGACCTGAGAACACGTCTCAGACTCTCGACGCGGCCAGGAGGAGAGCAAAAGAGCTCGGAATCAAAGATGTCGTCGTAGCCTCAACCCACGGAGACACCGCCCTCAAGACAGCTGAAGCCTTCAAAGACATGAAGGTAAACCTAGTCGCCGTCTCCATCTGCGAAAGCTTCCGGAAAGAAGGATGGGCAATGACGAATACCGAGAAGAAGAAGTTGAGCGACATGGGAATCAAGGTCTTGACCTCCATCCACGCTCTCGGCGATGGCGTCGCTAACGCCTTCACAGAGAAGTCCGGAGGCAGATCAGTCGAGGAGGTCGTCCGGGAGACTCTCTACCGCTTCTGCCAAGGAATGAAGGTTTGCGTCGAAGTCGTCCTCATGGCAGCCGATGCTGGGCTAATAGCGATGGATAAAGAGGTCATGGCTATCGCGGGGACTGGAGAAGGTGCTGACACATGCATCATAGTTAAGCCAGCCTACCCTAGGAAGTTTTTGGACTTGGAGATCAGGGAGATAGTGGCAAAGCCCAGAAAACTCTCGTAATCTTAGGACGCGCGCGAAAGCGATAGAACCGATTAGGTATTTTTGTATTAAATTGCAATAATTTGCCATCCGCATTAAGAGGTCATTTGCTCAAATATTCTCGCTACTTCTGGGTTACTGAAAACTATTGGAAACACTAGTATTGTCAAGATGAGAATAGCAATTATGCCGATCGTGAAGCCAACGAGCATCTTTTTCTTGGCATCTAGCTTTGAAAGCACGATGTAGATCGCAGTAATAGTCATCAATATGTGAGTAAACTGTGCCTGAAGCATGATAGAACTCCAGTTAAACAGGAATAGTCCACCAGTTCCAAAATATATCAGAAAAGGGACCATAGCATTCATGAAGACTTTATTCTTGAATAGAAGAGCAGCGATCGTAAGATAAATGGTTGGAGCGCAAATATTCAGAAAAACCCAGTAGTAAACTGGTATCTTCAAAAAGACTAGGAAAACGAGTGTGGACCAAAAGGCATTGACTAAAATGAGAATAATTAAAGCCCAAAAGAATTTTCTAGATTTCAATATATCTCTTAAAAGAGTCATCTTCCGATACTCTCCAAAGAAAATTCTTGCAAGGCTACTCCCACAGGAAAGAGATATGGACAGAACTATAAACCATACCATGTCACTTGCTCCCACATTTGAAAGGGTGTGGGCTTCTGGGCTGGCAGGCTGCTTTCTCATGGAAAGAAGTAAAAGGAATGAAAGGAAAGCTTTTTGGCTTTTATGTTTAACCTATGTTCGAAGTGAAGTATGTGTCTATGACCGCTGAAAAAAAGGCTTTGAACAAACAACTGGAAACGGCGAGCTGGGGCATCTTCTTTGTTGGGTTAGGCGGCATATTGGCTGTTCAATCCATCTATAAGATCGATATCAAAGGCGGCATCTTCATCACAATAGGGCTTCTTCTAATAGCATTGAATGCTATTAGATATCAGAAACAAATCCCAGTAAGCAAGTTCACTCTATTCATCGGAATTGTCACTCTATTAATTGGAATCTCAGACTTTGCTGGTTTCAAACTCCCAGTATTCGAGACTGTCATAATCCTCATCGGTTTGTTCATTCTTTTAGGCGCAATCTCAAGGAAAGGGGGTTGATGTAGAATTGATAGTGAAAGATTTGATGAGTACGAACGTTGTCTCGATAGACTCAGAGGCAACCGTAAAGGATGCAGCCAGCAAGATGGCTCAGCAGGAGATAGGGAGCCTAGTCGTAATAGAACAGAATAAGCTAGTGGGCATTGTCACTGAGAGGGACCTATTGTCAAGGGTCCTGGCCCTCGGCAGGAACGCTGAGGCAACGCGGGTCAAGATGGTTATGTCGAAACCGCTGATCTGCGCAGGGCCCGACATGGATGTAACCGAAGCTACTAGGTTCATGGTCGCTAAAGGGATCAAGAAGCTCCCCATCACTCAGGAGGGACACCTAATAGGAATCTTGACCCTGACAGATATCTGCGCAGTTCAACCGGACATATATGAGCTCATTGAAAAGGAAACGAAAGGAAGGCTTCCAAAGAGGTTCATGAAGAGGCTGGCGAAGAGATACTACAGGACCTAGGGATTAATGCAGCGAGTACCGGAACCAAACATGCAGACGTGATACGGCGGCGCAAGATCTATCGTGTTACCGCGTTGAGAAACACGGGTAATTAGCGTCCGCCGTAGATGCTATACACTAAAATCCCCGGTCCTCATGATCCTTGCGTGTTCGACACAAGTCCTGACAAACTGAAGAAGATCTCGACCGCATCATTAATCCAAAGAATATCAACAGTTACATTTCAAAACTCTTATCAGTTCTTAAAAGCCTCATCAAATACTTGAGGCGTCTGAGTCTTGAGTGAAGAGGGTGGAAGCGAGGAAGCCAAGATTCAAGATATCACATCGCTCGACACATACTCCTTGATCGGATTATTCGTAGGCTTGTTGAGCGCCAAGGCTTGGGAGACGATGGGTTTGAGAGTGAAGCCGGGAACAGACAAGATTGAGAAGGACTTCGATCAAGCGAGAACAGCGATCGACACAATCGACTTCCTAGTCCAGAAGCTTAAGAGCCGCATTCCAGAACCAGAGAGGAGTAGGCTCGAAAGCTTGGTGGGAGACCTGAAGCTCAACTTCGTAAGAGTCAGCCAATCGACGAGTTAAGCGGCAAACCCTTCAGTTGTTAGCGCCAAACTCTTTCTTGAACTCTTCAGCCAATCTTGCTCCCCAATTATCGATAGGCTCTAACTTCCCGAAGAAGAACCTGAGCACCGGCGGCTCCTCAACGAATCTCAATCCCTTAACTGTGTTTCTTCTCTGAAATAGCCAACCAACTCGATCGGCTACATATTCAGCGTGGGAGACGGTGTAAACCCTTCTGGGCACGGCGAGTCTGGTCAACTCTAGGTCTGAAGGAACCTCATTCCCGTCTTTATCTCGATCCATGGAGATAGTGCCTCGCTCCATACTCCTGACGCCAGAGACTATGTAAACAGCCGCGGCTAAGGCTCCGGCGGGATATTGGAGTTGAGGAATATGGGGCAGAAAGAGCTTGGCATCCAGATGAGCGGCTAAACCGCTTGGTGGAGTAACTACGGGAACTCCTCTTTCCATCAGCCTTTCGGCGAGATATTTGATCAATTCTGGAGCGCTCGCAGCTACATCTATGTCGACCATCTCCCTAACGCCGACGGCCATTGCTTCAATCTCTTTTGTAGACATTCCTCCGTAGGTGAGGAAGCCCTCATAGACTGGAAGCCACGGTTTCATCTTCTCATAATATTCTTTATTGTTTGTTCCGATGAAACCTCCTCTGACACAGGTATTCTTTCGCCCACTCAAGTAGAATAGGTCAGCAAGAACGGTTATCTCCTTGACGATCTCTGGGATAGTCTTGTTTCCATAGCCGTTCTCCCTGAGTTTTATGAAGTAGGCGTTCTCGCCTAACAGGCTTCCGTCAATGACGAGTGGGAGCTTGTTCTCCTCGCAGATCCGTTTTACCTCTCTTAGATTTTCAAGCGAAAAAGGCTGGCCGCCGAGGAGGTTTGTTGTTGCTTCCATTCTAACAAACGGTATCTTACTAACTCCATGTTTCTTAATGAGGCCAGCCAGCTTTTGAAGGTCCAAGTTTCCTTTGAATGGATGTTCACTCTGGGTGTTGAGAGCTTCATCAGCGTATATCTCAACCACCTTTCCCCCCGCCAGTTCAAAGTGCGCCTTGGTCGTAGTGAAATGGTAGTTCATCGGGATGATGTCTTCAGGCTTGACGAAGACCTTTCCTAGGAGGTGCTCTGCGGCTCTCCCTTGGTGTACTGGGAGAACATACTTGAATCCTAACACATCCTCTATCGCTTGCGCGAGCTTGTAGAAACTTTCGCTACCAGCGTAGGCATCATCCGCAACCATCATCGCCGAAAGCTGATTATCACTCATCGCATTGCCGCCGCTGTCAGTCAACATGTCAACAAATATGTCTTTAGTTCTGAGTGAGAAAGTATTGTACCCGCCTTCTTCTATGGCTTTGAGTCTCTCTTCAATTGGGACCAATCTTGTCTTCTGCACAATCTTTATTTTATGCATTTCAACGGGAATCTCTTTCCCTGTAGATAATTTGATGATCATTCCAACTCTCCTAGAGTTTGTCTACTGTCGTTAGTAATAGCGGCTTCCCATCTTAATCAATTTGTTCTAGCTTCGAGATAGTCGAGAGAGTCTTCTTAGTGAAAGATTAATATCTCATCTCCCCATTCGAGTAGTATTACAGCTCGAGCGGTTGAACGGTCGTGGTCAAATCTTTAGAGAGGGCTAGGCGGGAGATTATAAAAGCCTACAACAATGATCCAGAAGAATGGAGGATCCTCGTCGGCCGAGACACAGGTAGGCATTTGAGTATCCTAGTCTCCCATGGCGAAGAACTTTGGATAGTCAAAGAGGAGCAGATCAACCCATACAAGTCGGTCGGCTACGGAGCCAAGACCTATCAAGACGCAGAACTCCTCAAGAACATTTCACCATACACATTCGGGTTCAGGCCGCTCACAGGAAACCAGATAGAGGAATTGACATCAGCGATGGAGAAGAAGAAAAGCATAAACGAAATCTTAACCGACCTGATGGCTAAGAAGCCTGTTTCATTCAAGGATATAACTAGCCCAATGGTCATTCAAGGCCCAGTAGTACACTCACCGAAGCCCATCGATTACATCTCAGATAAGCATAGGCAGCTAGACTTGAAGCTCAAATTCGAGCTGGAGAGACTCCTCCACAGAAAGTACCCTCAAACTGTTCTACCCTACCTCTAGGGGCTAGGCCTTTTTTAAGAGCGACTGCGTGGAAAACGATGCTTAGGACAATCTCTTACTTGTGCCGACTGGAACCGCTACATGTTCTCTCTTCTCACCTGCCAGCTCTATCACTATGAGGCAGGAGTCGTCTCCTCCCCCGATGGAAGTATCCAGTGTCAATCTTCTCACGGGGATCGAAGCGTTCTCGACGATCGCGACGGATATATGCTTGTCTATCTGGCAGAGAGATCCCCCAGTCGATTGAGCAAGCTCATTTTCGAATGGACATCTGGTCAACTTCATGATGATCTTGGACCCGTCAGCTAATTCCACATGGCAGTCTCCACCGATCCTCCTCTCCAAGTCGCCTAGCGCGTCAACGAGAAGTTGAGGCGTCCAAGCTTCCACCTTCCATTCACGTGAATAGAGCTCGACCAATCCCCTAGCGAAAGCTTTCGCGAAGGTTTTGAATAGGACTTCGCTCACCTGCTCTGAGAAGAGTCTGCGGCATGTCATCGCGATCGAAGCGATCTGGCAAGCGGTGAAAGAATGCCTGTCCAGTTCACTTAAGGTCTCCAGTCTAAACCCGCACGCTTTAGGATCGCTCAAAGAAGCTCACCGAAACCAAAAGTCGCAAGCCTAGGATTTAACATCATTTAACATTTCGGAAGACGGATCTTAACGTTTCAAAACAAATTAAGGAGAAAAAGGCCATCAGCCTACTTTCCAGTCGCCCTCAAGTCCCACAACGCAGAAAGAACCCCTGCTACGGACCCCAGAGTTTCTACTCAAAATGGTCTTCTCAGATTTTGCAGCAGACTGGGCTCGGAGGAAGAGAAATATATGGAATGGCATCATTTTCTACTAGGGCCTTCAATGGTGAATCAATTATGAAGAGATTTCCAACAGGGATTGAAACGCTTGATGAGCTTCTGGAAGGCGGATTTCCTAGGCCGTCTGCCATAAGCATTCTTGGAGATGTTGGCGTAGGAAAATCACCTCTCTGTTGGCAGATTATGTGGAACGCTTTAAGGCAAGAATTCAACGTTTTGTTCTATCTAACTGAAGAATCCGCGGATGAGATGAAAGAGGGCCTCCTTAGATACGGCTGGGATGTAGATACATTCGAGAAAGAGGCAAAACTAAAAATTGTAGATATTTTTTCGAAAGGGGTCAAGATCGTTGAAGAATCTGTTATGGAACCCGAAGAGCTGATGAAAAAACCTTTCAACTTATTTGAAATACTTAAAGAGGGAAGAGAATACTATTTTAGAACCCTTAGAGGGAGAGATCTTTTAGTCGTTTTCGATTCGCTATCAACAATCTTTCTAGCCACGGACCCTAAGAAAGCATTGCCCTTTCTTCAAAATATGAAGATGGCGACGAGAGTAGCAAGATGTGTCGGAATAGCGACTCTCCACACCAAATTGCACGACGAAAAGATTGAAAATACCGTCAAGAGCTATTCTGATGGAATTATCGAGATGAGGGCGATCGGAAAAGGTGGAAAGATAATTCATTATATGAATATTCCAAAAATGAGTAGGAGCAATTATTACCCAGGAGTATGCACTTACAACATCGGGAAAGACGGCTTCACTTTCAGTAAAGAGGTTTTTGAATAATAACGTCACTTTCGTATATGAGGGGAGAGTCAAAGTATGGATAGGGCGAGAGGAATTTTCGATCTTATGAGAATAAGATACATTCTTTTTCTCAACATACCGTTCATACTCTCTGCGTTTGTTCTGGCTAGAAATTTTGACTTAGGACTTATTCTCTTCGTTTGTTTATCGTACTTCGTTGCCCATTTCTTCGTGAATGCTATAAACGACCTATATGATATTGAGGCGGATAAGGTTCATCCAGTGAAATCAATTGAAAACCCTATAACCTTTGGAAAAATATCGTTCAAGGATGCAAAATATATAACGGCCGTGTTGCCATTTCTAGCTCTATTATTGGCTATTCCAACAAATCTTATCTGGTTTTCCGCAGTTTTGTTTTTCATCTTCCTAGGCTGGTCGTATAGCGCACCGCCAATCAGAACTAGAGCAAGACCTTGGGGTTTCCTGACAAATGAAACCCTTGGAAGCAGCATTGCATTCATATGGACTTACTGGGCAGTGAAGCCTCCGCAAGTAGATTGGCCATTCTGGATAGTCCCGATAGCTCTCTTCATATTTTTCAGTCACGCAATTATCGTGAGCAAAGACCTACCGGATATAGACCCCGATGGAAAAGCTGGTTTCAAGAATTTTTCAGCAGCCTACGGTCTGAAAGCAACTCAAAGATTCGTCGTTCTGAGCGTGGTTGCAACGTTCATAATCTATGTTTATCTTTTGGCTACTCACGTTTTCTCCATAATAAGCCTGCCATTCGCTATTCTAGGTACTTTTCTACCGTTGAGGAATATTTCAAAACCTCTTGAACAGATAACTGATCGCTATCTTATATATCAGAGAGTTATCCCTGCTAGTCTATTCTATTCTATTGCCCTAATACTGGGAGTGTTCGCAATGCTCTTCATTCCTTGGTGAAAAGAGAAAGAATCCCTTGCTTATCGAGATAGAAAAAGGTTCCAAGGACGAATAGACTTTCATTTTAGCTAGACAGCAGACTTGCAAAAGAAACTTGCCAGCTTATTGATCTATGGTTCAGAGTACAACGTATCTTAGGAGCAAGATTGCGTAGCACACAGCTATCGAGACGATCATGGACGGATACGCGACTTTGCAGTATGTCCTCCAACTGACTGGATATCTGTTCTTTTCTGCAACCGCTACTCCTACCACGTTGGCTGATGCGCCTATCGGCGTCCCATTGCCGCCTATGTCTGTTCCAAGCGAGAGGGACCACGCTATGGGATTCAACTCGAGGCCCGTGATTACTGAAAGGTCTTTGATGAGAGGCGCCATCGTTGCCGCGAAGGGAACATTATCGACCACAGAAGAGAGGAAGGCCGACATCCATAATATTATGCCCAACGCAGCAGCCATGTTGCTGCCGGCTATCTGTCCCATGCCTTGAGCGGTCATCTCGATGATTCCTGTGTATTCTATGCCGCCGACGACTATGAAGAGGCAACCGAAGAAGATGAGAGTCAACCAGTCTATCTTCTCAAGAAACTGTGGGGTCTTCTTGATCGGATTTCCACCAAACACTAGAATAATGGCTGCGGCGATGACGCCGATCTGTGCAACAGTCAACCCTGTCATATGGTGCGTGGCTAGAAGTGCCACCGCGATACCTAGATCAACCACACCGACCTTAAAGAGCCAAGGGTCGACGATGGCTTCGCTAGGCTTTATGAGCTTGAGCTCATTTTTGTCGAGGCGCATCCTTACCTCTGTCCTCGACTTGCGGAGGTCCTTCCTATACCAAGAATAGAAGAAGATCATTGTGATAACCCACGATACCCAAGCGGCTGGTCCCGTGTTCACGACGAAATCCATGAAGCTATAGCCCAAGGTCGTTCCAATAATGACGTTAGGCGGATCTCCAACCATCGTCGCGCTTCCCCCGATGTTGGCTGCGCAGATCTCAACGATGATGAGTGAGATCGGATTGAACCCGATCAAGGTTCCAACCTCTATCGAGAGGGTTGCCATAAAGAGCATGACCGTTATACTGTCAAGGAACATCGATAGAAATCCGGCTAGGAACGGGAAGATGAAGAAGATGTAGATCGGGTTATATTTCGTCTTCTCGACGGCGAGCAAGCCTATCCATCTGAAGAAACCGCTCTCCCTAAGCCCAGTCACCATCGTGAACATCCCAAAGATCAGCCCAAGCGTCTCCCAGTTCTCATAGCGCAAAACGAGGCTAAGCGATTCTGTTGGAGGAAAGACGAACACAACCATGACTGCAGCTCCAACTATCGCCGCGACAGTCCTATGGATCCGATTGGACATGATGCCCGCGTAAGTGAAGATAAATATCACGAGCGAGACTATCTGAGGCCACGTTAAGGACAATATAGAGTCACGTTTTTGTCGGCGTGTAAGTCAGCTCCAATTCATAAGCTTTTGCATAAGTCGGTACCTTGAGAACAAGAACCCTTGCTCACACATTTGTCTCATATCTACAAGATCTTCCTGTGAGTACGAGTACTGAGGATCGAACTGGAAGAGAGTAAGGCATCTTTATAGGCATTGTAGATATCTCACCCGTCTTTAGAGAAGTCTTAAGTATCATCACGCCTCCTACTCAATCCTCCTTGAGGCTGAAGCCTTTGAAAGCTAAGACGCTAGAATTGACCATGACATCTCTGAACGCTGCTCTGTACGCTGGAATCGGCTATCTGACTTTTCTAGGCATATTCGCCCCTATAGTGGGCGTCGTACGCTTCTGGGGGATCGCTGTTATCATTCCGTCAGTCTTCGCAGCTCTATTCGGGCCTCTCGTTGGAGGGGTTGGAGCAGCCGTAGGCATATTCATCAGCGATATGTTCGTCCACGGGAACGCTTTGCTAAGTGTCACGGTCGGTGTTCCAGCTAACTTCGCGATGTTCTATCTGATAGGCTACATCTCGCATAGAACGGTGAAGGTTCGGACAATGAATATCGGAGTAGCAGTCGGATGCATAGCCATCGTCTTCGTCTTCCTCATTCGATGGGTGGTTGAAGCTCAAACAGATATCTTCAGCGCGCTCTTGATAGTCCTCTTCTCAGGTCTAAGCATCATCCTAATGATCGCTGTCAACAGGTTCTGGCCTAAATGGCGTAGTTTCGCAGTGGGCTCGATTGTAGGGAACGGCATCGGTAGCGCAATAGTTGGGGTTGGAGTCTGGGCCTTCAGTCAATTCTTCTTCCTTCCAGGAGGCACAGGGTCTCATCTGCCGCTTTCAGCGAGCTTGATCTGGTTCGTTTGGACTTTCTCAAATCAGATGCCTTTCCTCTTGATCTTCGGCCCTCCAATTCTAAATGCTTGCAGTCGAGCTTTTCCAAGTTTGGCCCATGGGCCTAGCGTCTAAAGGCGAAGGATGAATATGCCTCGAGCCCAAGCTTTCAGTCCAGCTGGAATCTCAAGCTTCTTCGAGATCTGCGATCGAGATAAGCGAGGTCGCTTGATCGAGAACCCTCTCCGGATCGGCGCTCATGGAGGAGGCTTCGTCATCAGTAAAGGGGTTACCGCCAAGGTGGAAGTGAAAGAAGCTGAAGCCAGCAGGATCAGCGTCTACATAAACGGCGAGCCCGCTCCCGAAGCCAAGACGAGCGAGACCGTAGTCAAGAAGATTCTAAGCAGAGCTGAAGGGGCATACGAGGTTAGAGTCGAGCATGATGTTCAAGTCCCTATAGGGGCTGGTTATGGAGCGAGTGGAGCAGGAGCCTTAGCAGTTGGGCTCGCTCTGAATGAAGCCTTAGCGTTAAGGTTGACTTGCAATGAGGTTGGAAGGATAGCTCACGTAGCAGAGGTTGAATGTAAGACTGGGCTGGGCACGGTTGCGGCCTTAATGTTGGGCGGAGCCGTTGTGACGCTCAAGAGCGGCGGCCCAGGGTTCTGCTTGATAGATCGAATCCCTTTGAAGCCGAATTACAGGATCGTCTCAGGATGCTTCGGCCCGATCGCCACGAAGACTGTATTAGCCTCGCCCAGAGTTAGGGGAAGAGTGAACCGATTTGGGAGGCGAACCCTGAATCAGATTCTCGAGGACCAGAGTATCGAGAACTTTATGGCCTCTTGCAAGAAGTTTGCAGTAGAAGTCGGATTGATGAGCAGTAGAGTGCGAAGGCTGATTGATGCTATGGAGAGAGCGGGGGCTATCGGCGCTACCCAAAACATGGTCGGTGAAGCTGCTCACGCTTTAGTCGAGGAAGAACGCGTGGAGAGAGTGGTTGAAGCAGTGGGAAGATTGATGTCGAGCGAGAAGATCTACATCGGGAAGATCGATCTCGCTGGAGCTAGATTGATCTGAGGTCAAGCATCAGGCCGCCCAGTCTGACCGATAGACATTTTAGCTTTGAAGCAAATCGTGTAGCTCATGGCTCCGAGAGACAGAAGAGCAGTTCTATTCTTCCTCGCGTTGACCTTCGGGTTCACTTGGAGCTTGAACCTATTTCTATTCATGTCTGGTGGGCTTAACATCGGTGTCCTTCAACTCCAGATGCTCATTCCAGCTATCTGCGCTATGATGGCGATCACCCTTGTTACACGGGAGCGTATACGTGGATTCGGGATTCGATTGGGGAGAATCAAGTACTATGCTTGGGCTTTCCTGATCCCGATAGCTGTGAACGGCTCAGCCTACCTCTTAACGCATGTTTTGGGGCTGGCTAGACTCGACCCCTCGATGCCCGGCCTCGCACCTTTACTCGCAGATGTCACTATTCCTATGGAACAGCTGATCCCGATCGTTCTCTTCCAAGCGCTCTTCCTCGGACCTCTCACAGGTCTACCCTTCACCTTCGGCGAAGAGTTCGGTTGGAGAGCATTCCTCCTACCGAAGCTCCTCCCTCTAGGTAGAGGAAGAGCGATAATCCTGCATGGAGTTATATGGGGCGTTTGGCATGCGCCGGTCATAGCGATGGGGCATAATTACCCCGGCTATCCTTTGATCGGACCGGTATTGATGGTGGTCTCAACGATCTTCCTCGGAACATTCCTAGGATGGATCTACTTCGCTTCGAACAGTATTGTAGCACCATCATTGGCTCATGGAGCTATCAATCAATCAGCAAGCATCTTCATCCTATTCATGATTGGATTGAACCCTATTACAGGAGGCGTGACAGGTATGCCTGGCCTACTCCTATGGGGCCTCGTGGCGCTCATTCTATGGAAGACGGGGAAGCTCCAAGTCATCGAGATGCCGAAAGTGTGACTTGGTTCTCCGCTAACATGCTGTAAGCAAGGCTTATGACAGTTCACTATCAAAGCTCTACGGTTTAGTCACAGTCGATGGCTGTGAAGCTTACCGTAAAGATAATACTGGGCTTCAGAAATCTCTAGTAGTAAGCGGGAGTTGCCAAGCCAGGTCAAAGAGTCTAAGAAGACTTGAAGGCGCAGGCCTGAAGGCTATGAGTCTGACCATAGGCGCCTGTCCCGTAGGGGTTCGTGGGTTCAAATCCCACCTCCCGCACCACTTGTCTCATACACACAAAAAATAATTCATCGCTGTTAGGGGATTCCTCCCCTAGCAGCCCTCTTTTATCTAACGTTGTGCTCGTTTCGCTTGAAGAACTAGGTTCGCGCATCTTCTT
>Ga0315312_1001757_pt1 | contig 16109 bp, 16 predicted proteins | sample TDP7_MG_FD_203629 | JGI IMG/M metagenome (GOLD analysis project Ga0315312, IMG submission 203629) | Freshwater sediment microbial communities from Lake Towuti, South Sulawesi, Indonesia - TDP7 | ecosystem: Environmental > Aquatic > Freshwater > Lake > Sediment | place: Indonesia: South Sulawesi... | reverse complement strand
TCCTTTAGTCAGTGTCATTATCCCCTCCTTAGACGGCTATCGGGGTGGTAATGTCCCGCGGCTTTTAGACGATCTCAGACGCCAGACCTTGCAGGACTTTGAGGTAATCATCGTTAAAGGAATCAGACCTAATGGTCGGGCCCGGAATGAAGGGGTAAAAAGGGCTCAAGGTGAAATCTTGATTTGTATTGATGATGATGTTAGATTAGGTCATGAGCGGGTTATAGAGAACCTGATCCGGCCTTTTTCCACGGATAAAACCATTGGTCTGACCGGTGCGTCACAACTTATCCCTGAGGACGCCAGTTGGTTCCAGAAAAAAGAGGCCCGGGAGATACCTCGTTCTTTCTTCCCCGTCGTTGCAGAGATCACCGAGACCGATATGGTCAGCCATATGTGTTTGGCCATACCGACCCGGTTATATAAAAACATTGGCTGGGAGAATGAGAAACTGATTAGTGGCACAGACCCGGATCTGAAATATCGGGTGCGGCAGGTGGGTTATAAGGTAGTTGTCGTGCCCCAGACCTGGGCCTATCACCCTTTGCCTGAAACCATGATTAAACTGATTCGCATGGGCTATCAAAAGGGAAAAGATTCAGCCCTGGTGCGTAGGCAATATCCCGGATTAATTTACGAGACGGCGGATGACGGTTGGACAACTAATTTTAAGCCCCAAAGACCCTTGGTCTATCGGGTAGTTCGATCTCTGACCCGACTGCTCTGGATCGGTTTATCGCTTAAGTTTATTCGGTTGGTGTTCCACATAAGTTATATCCTGGGTTATATTCAGGGGACTTTTAGATTTAAACAACGAGATTTAACGGATTAAACCGGTTTAATCCTGATTGCGGAATGCGGATTGCCGATTGCGAATTAAAACCTCGTAACCACAGATTGACTGTAACGTGTTGTCATTTTAAGGAAGGAGATGTCTGATGGATAAAAGAAGAATAGACCTGTTAAAGAGGTTAACCGAGGCAAGTGGTGTCTCCGGGTTTGAACAAGAGGTAGCTCATATTATCTCAGAAGAAGTTAAGGGGATCAGTCAGATAAGTTACGATAAACTCGGCAGTATTATCTGTGCGCAACGAGGCACGAGCGATGCCCCGCGGGTTATGTTACCGGCTCATATGGACGAAATCGGCTTTATGGTAAAACATATTACCGATGAAGGATTCATTAAGTTCACCTCGCTGGGCAGTTGGCTCCATTCGCAACTACCTGCTCAAGGTGTGGTGCTTAAGACGACTAAAGGTGATCTCACGGGGGTAATTGGTTCCAGACCGCCTCATACCCTCTCGCCCGAGGAAAAGAAAAAGCCGATGGAGGCGAAAGATCTATATATTGACATCGGTGTCCGGGACCGGAAGGAAGCTGAAGGTTTGGGTGTCAAAATAGGGGATCCGATTATCCCTAAGACTTCGTTTGTTCAGATGGCTCACCCGGATTATTTATTAGGCAAGGCCTGGGATGATCGTGCCGGTTGCGCCCTATTTATAGAGGTCCTTAAGGCCTGCCAGACTAAAAAGCATCCTAATACACTCATCGGAGTCGGTACGGCCCAGGAAGAGGTAGGTATGCGCGGCGCGCAAACCTCGGTCCGCAAGGTTAATCCGGATGTAGCCATTATCTGCGAAACCAGTGCGGCTTATGATATTCCGGGTGGTGAACTTCCGGGCCATAAGGCTCTGGGTAAAGGGCCGCTGATTACCCTATATGACTACGGTATGATCCCGAATCTCAAACTCCGGGACTTCGTGATCGCGGTCGCCGAGAGGCAACGAATCCCGTATCAACTCACGATCGCGGAGCATATTATGACCGATGGCGCCCACATCCATATCCACGCCGAAGGGGTACCTTCAATCTATCTGGGTGTACCGGCCCGATATATCCATAGCCATGCCGGTATTATCCACCGGCCCGATTTTGATAATACCGTGCGTTTAATTACCGAGGTGGTCTTAAGGTTAGACGAGAAAAAAGTAAGAGATTTATCCAGATAAACCGAACCTTACCGCCTTTTTTTCGTTTAATATAATAGGAAGTCGTAATGGACCTCCCTGATGCGGAGTTAATGCTCCAATTCAAGAAAAGACGAGATAAGAACGCCATGACTGAATTGGTCCGGCGGCATCAGAAGGCACTGGTAAACTTTTTCTATCGGCTGATGTGGGACCAACATGCCGCTGAAGACCTGACGCAGGAAGTGTTTATTAGATTAGTTACGGCGGCAAAAGATTATACCCCACGTGCTAAGTTTACTACTTTCCTTTATCAGGTCGCCCGAAACCTCTGGATTGATAAATTGAGGAAAGGCGAAGTAGGTAGCCGGCCGATCTCGTTAGATGCGCCGATTGACCCGGATGAAAATACAGGCCTAAGTGAGTTAATCGCGGGCCAAAGCCCGGATGCAGTTCAGCGGGTGATTAATCATGAACTTATGGCCCGGGTGAAGAAAATTATTAGTTCTCTACCCGAGGAACAGCAAATGGTGCTTAACCTGACCTATTATCAGGGTATGAGTTACGCCGAGACCGCCGAGGTACTGGATATCCCGGTGGGAACCGTTAAGTCAAGGCTTCATACCGCGATTATGAAGTTGAAAGAAATGGTGTAACGATGAAATGTAAATATGATCTGATTAGTTATCTGAGAGGTGATCTTGCCTCGGAGGAAACCAAAGAAATCAAGCGGCATCTTGATCAGTGTACCTTTTGCCAGGCCGAGTTGAAGAAGATAGAGCAGGTATTCCAGTTGCTCGGCACGGTTGAAAAAGTAGAACCTTCCGTTGATTTTGCCGCACGAGTCAGTCAGGCCCTGGATGAAGTTATTACCCCGGCTCGGGTCCAGACCCTCAGGCCGTTTATTACCCCTTCATGGACCGAGCGATTACGCCTAAGTCTCCAGGGTGTAGGGGAGAGGTCCTTGATTTATCTCCGCTACAGTCCGGCCTGGGCGATCTCGGCGGCGGTCCATCTTACCCTCTTCGGCATCCTTGCCCTGGTTTTCATCGGACCCACGCAACAACAACTCTCCGAGCATTTTATCATCCAATATGCACCACCCGGCACCCCACCGGAGAAACTGGTGCCACCCAGCGAAGTTTATATCCCTTTCTCGGATCAGGCGCAACCTGGGCAACCAGAACCACCTGAACCTACGATGATTGAACCCCCGCCTTATTTACCTGAGACTACCTGGAAGCCATCCACGGCAGAACGACCTTTCACCCCGTTACCCCCTCCGACCTGGACCAAACGCGGGGTATGGTTAGAACGTCTCAGCGTAACCGCTGATACCAAATTCCTTGATGCCCTCGGTCAGCGTGCGCAAAAAGACTATCAAGCGCAAGCGCGGCGTAAATATGACGGCCAGGGTACCGAAAAGGCACTGGCCCAGGGCCTAAAATCATTAGCCACACAACAGACCGCGGATGGTTCCTGGGATGTGGTCCGCGCGGGTGGTCGGGCAGAATATACGGTCGGATTGACCGGTCTATCGCTCTTAGTATTTCTGGGTGAAGGCAATACCCATCTCAGCGGACCTTATCAGGCCACGATGGATAAGGGTATCAAATACTTATTAAACCATCGGCAGCGGGACGGCCTATTGGGACCACTCTCTTTTGAAGGTCATACTATCAACTATATGTACAACCACGGCATCGCCTCGTTTGCCCTCTTAGAAGATTATTCTCTCACGCGGGATGAATCGTTAGCGGAAGCAGCGGTGGCGGCGGTAAGTTTTATTATCCACGCCCAGAATGATGAAGGCGGCTGGGGTTATACCGCCCGGTCCGGTATTAACGATACCTCGGTCACCGGCTGGCAGATCCCGGCCTTAAGGATTGCTAAGGCGCTGGAGATCAAAGGTGCTTTGGAATCGCTCCGTAAGGCCAGCCAGTGGCTCGCCTCGGTAACCGATGAACATGGCTATGTAGGCTATCGCGGGCTTAATCATTATCCTAATGGTTACCAGGCACTGACCGCGGTAGGTATGTTTGCCCAGTTATATCTCGGCTGGGAAACCTCAGATCAACTCATCGAGCACCAAGCAAAAGTACTCCTGGAAAACCTACCTCAATTACACCCCGTGGGCCAGGAGTTAGATAATGATTTCTACTACTGGTATTTCGGTACCTTGGCCATGTTCCTTAAAGGTGGTGAGGCCTGGAAGACATGGAACCAGCATATGAAGCAGGTCCTGTTGAATAGTTACGAGAAACAACGACAGGGAGAGCTGGTCGTTGACCGCTGGAGTGGTTATGGTGGAAGGATTTATACTACGGCTCTGGCCTTACTTACCTTGGAAGTCTATTATCGTTATGTCCCTTTGACGGAATAGAATTGCGGACCCTTTTTCTCATCCCGGTTAGATCTTACCTAAAAACATCAAGCATCCTATTATTACGAACAACGACGCACCTGCATATCTTATGAATTCTGGTTTAAGATACTTTCCCAGACCAGCGCCAATCAACACAGAGATAGCGGTAATAATTAGGTAAGCGGAAACAGAACCCAGCCACACCGCTAAAGGTTTCCCTGATTTCGAGGCCATTCCAATCCCAACCAATTGAGTTTTATCCGCCAGTTCCGCCACGAATACCGCGGTGAATGTGGTTAATAATATTTTCCAATCCATACCTTACCCTCCTTGTACTTATAAGTATCAAAAATAGAGTTGGGTCAACTACCTATCATTCTACTTCAACCCCATCTCAAAAGCAAGTTTGTAGAAAAGTCTTGTAAAACATTTCTTTTTTAGTATAGTTTTTCGTATCCTTATGCTGAAGCAAAGACTTTTCTGGGGTACCCTCTTAGTCCTATGCGTGGCCGGTGCACTCGGGCTGGACCATACCTACGGGATTGATCTCGGTTTTACTGGGCTGATGCTCCTGGCCGTCCTGCTGACCCTCTATGAGTTCTATACGATGTTTGAAAATACCGGTGCCCGGATACCTAAGACCTTCAGCCTGTTAGTCGTCGGTATTTTAATTGCCGGGCTGTGGCTCAAGAAGCATTTTTGTCCCTGGTTACAACTCTCTTTCCCCCTGGTGTTGTCTATGTATTTATTAGGGCTGAGTGGTATTTATCTCGCCCGGCAGGCCATTAACCGGGTAACCGATTTGGCGATGGCCGTATTTGGGATAATGTATATCTACTGGTGCCTGAGTTACCTCCAGGGGATACGCGGGAATATCCTGGCCGGTGAGAGTTTATTGATTTATTTTATCGCGGTGAATAAGATGGCGGATACCTGCGCTTATGCTTTCGGCTCGCTTTTGGGCCGGCAGCCGCTGGCCCCGTTAATCAGCCCGAAAAAAACCGTGGAAGGCTTTGCCGGGGGAATTATCGGCGGGACATTATTCGGGCTGCTACTCTGGTCCATCATGCCCCAATTATCAGATTGTTATCTCTGGCATCGGATGATTTTTATGGGCGGCGTGATCACGATCTCAGGTCAATTAAGTGATCTGGTTGCCTCGTTATTTAAGAGATACTGTCAGGTAAGAGATTCAGGCCATCTCTTTCCGGGTTTAGGCGGGGTACTGGATCTGGTGGACAGCCTGATCTTAAGTGCGCCGATAGCATATTATCTCATGACCGTTTTTATGTATGGGCATCTCTAATGAAAATAGTTAGGAAAATAACTTTACCGCCTGAGGATAGTTTTCTCAGTATCTGTGGACCCTATGACCAATATCTCAAGATGGTGCGTGATGAATTTGGGGTCAAACTGGGGCTCAAAGAGAATGTCATCAAGTTGAGTGGGGCAAAGACACGGGTGGAGCAGGCACGCCAGGTGCTCAGTCAATTAGTTGCGCTCGCCCAAACATCTCCCCAGGGGATAGAATCCGCAGAAGTCATCAATTTAATCAAGGCCGTCCGGACCGGCCCCGTTAGAAGTAAGTCGCCTGAACTGTCGTCCCGATGTCCATCGAGACGGACTTCTAACGGGGCAAGCAGTTTGGGCAGAGAGATTTCTTCGTCGGAGTCGGGTGCCTCAGTCCAACCGCGTACCTCAGGCCAAGCCAGATATTTAGAGACGATGGAGCGGAACGATATCGTGTTTAGTATCGGTCCGGCGGGCACGGGCAAGACCTATTTAGCCGTGGCCCGGGCCTTGACGGCCCTGAGAAAAGGCGTGGTCAAGAAGATCGTCCTAGCCCGGCCGGCCGTGGAGGCGGGAGAAAGATTGGGTTTCTTACCCGGCAGTTACCAGGCTAAAGTTAACCCCTACCTGCGACCGCTTTATGATGCCTTGAGTAGCTTCTTGGCGTATGAGCAATTAAGAAGATTGATGGAGTCCGAGATTATTGAGGTTATCCCCCTGGCCTATATGCGAGGCCGGAATCTGGACGATGCCTTTATTATTTTAGATGAGGCGCAAAATACGACCTCGGACCAGATGAAGATGTTTCTGACGCGCATGGGTAACCGAAGCAAAATTGTGGTTACGGGCGATATTACCCAGATTGACCTGCCCGAGAACAAGATTTCAGGACTGGTGGAGGTGCAGACGCTCCTGGATAATATCCCGGGTATCGCCTTCGCTTATCTTACCCGTGGGGATATTGTCCGGCATCCCCTGGTCCAATCTATTGTGGACTGTTACGCGGCTAAAACAAGTCATCCCTTGCCCCGAAAGAAAAGGAACAGGTAAAACTTCGTAACCACAGATGAACACAGATAATTAATCAGTGTTTATCCGTGTGTATCTGTGGTTTCATTATTCCATGACCAATCCCCCACCTTTATCAACTGGGCCGACTGCCAAGAACTTAATATTATTAGCCGTAGCGATCTATGCGACCATCTTTCTGATGGGCATCGGAGCGATTTATCTATTTCAGGGGCGGGTTGCCCTGGTACGGGCCTTGCGACTCGGTGACGCACCCGGCTTGGTTATGGGCTATGGCTTAGGAGCGGGGATATTGGCTGCGGTTTTGACTATCCTTGCCTCCCGGGCCTTTACCTGGGTACGGAATCTGGAAGATGAGTTTCAGAAAGTTTTAGGCAGATTAAACCCGTGGCAGGTTATCGCCCTGGCCTTGTTGAGTGGGATTACCGAGGAAACCCTTTTCCGGGGAGCCATCCAGCCTTTCCTGGGACTAATCTGGACCAGTCTTATTTTCGGGCTCCTGCATTTCCCCATTAATCGGTCTTATCTTACCTGGACTATTTTCGCTATCGTCATGGGGATATTGCTGGGCGAGCTCTATATTTACACAGGAAGCCTGATTACCCCGATGATGACGCACACCGTAGTCAACCTCATCAACCTCTACCGCATTTGTGGCCGGGAGAGAAAATTGAAGTCTTTTCCTATGACATTAATTGGTGACACACACCACATTTTGTAACCTGCTATTTTCTTGGGTTCCCAGGCGTCATTTTTAGAGACTAATTGGTGACACACACCACATTTTGATGATACCGCAAGAAAATAGCGCCTGCCCGCCGACAGGCGGAGGGTGTAGCCGATGCGTCCCTTTCAGAACCCCATTTTTTCAACACCCTACGCCGTATCTTAAGAGGTAGTACCTATTATCCTAAGGGGTAGGTGGCATAATACTAAGGGGTAGGTGGCATAATCCTAAGGGGTAGGTGGCATAATTCTAAGGGGTAGGTGGCATAATCCTAAGGGGTAGGTGGTATTATCCTAAGAGGTAGGTGGCATAATCCTAAGGGGTAGGTGGCATAATCCTAAGGGGTAGGTGGCATAATTCTAAGGGGTAGGTGGCATAATCCTAAGGGGTAGGTGGTATTATCCTAAGAGGTAGGTGGCATAATCCTAAGGGGTAGGTGGCCTGACTATGAGGGAGGGGGGGCATCTCCCCCCCCCAGATATACAAATACCCCCTATTTGTCCCTGACGGGACTTCTTCTTTGCGACTATCCCGTCCCTATAGGGATAACCTCTTCAGGTGCCCCTGGCGGGATCCCGTCAGGAATACCCAAGAAGGCCGCTCTATAGGGATAGGGGATTGTTATTTGCCTGATAAGTCTGCTGTTCTTGAGGGGTAAGATAGAGGAAGACCTTATCTTGGGTCTGGGTCACGCGTATCTTATCTTCATGCAGTAACCAGCCCATGGCCCCGTAAGCCACCTGAGAAGGCAGACCGGTCTTTTTGGGCAAATCATCCAGGATGACACGGCCTTCTTTACCGATACACTGCCAGACCGTGCCTGCGGGTTTACCCACAAAGACATTACCCGGTACCTCTATCTCATCGGGGAGTGGCACAGGTCCGGGCTGGGCCACCAGCTCTTTGATAAATTGCTTTATTCGAGCCTTGGTCTCAGGTTTGGAGTCTGAGGTCTTGGCACGCATCAGGGCATAATTATCCGACCAGTCATCCAGGTCCTTGCGGCAGACCGCACAGGTCTTGAGATGACCCAACAACTCATTTTTAGAGATGGGCATCGCCTCGCCTAAGACATAATTGGTAATGGCTAACTGGTATTTCTCACACGGGTTCTTCTCTTTCATCATTCACCCTCCTTTTTCATCTTCTTTCTAATAAGATACACTTTTCGCATCAAATAGTCAAGTGAGTAAGTAGCGAACTCTGGTTCTTTCAGGATTTCCTTATATTTCTTACCCACGCTGATAAGTTGCATTAGTTTCTGCTCGCTTGGGCTTAATTGAGCCAGGGCCTCTTCCTGCTTAAGATGGAGTTGCTCGTAATCCACGCCTTGCTCGGATACCTTGAGCGATAAATCATCCGGTATCGCGGTGGGAGTTTCCGGATAGAGTTGCGAGATATTTTGCGGAAGACGTGCCTGTTTCTCATTCTGCTTGAGGCAGACGACTCGGCAAATCGTATAGAGCCATTTGCGGAAGGACGCAGGCCGGGTATCCGTAAAGATGCCCTTGATAATGCCATTAAAGGCGGTCATCAAGACAATCTGACGGACATCCTCAATGAAACCCTCGTCCTGAATCCAGCTAATCCTGAAGAGATATGCCTTGATGAAGCGGAGATAGCGGGTAAAGAGTATCTCTAAGGCGTTTTTATCACCGGCGCGATAGGCCGCAATCAGGTCTTCATCGGCTGGTAGTGAGCGTAGCGAATCTGAACGGGTATCGTCGGGCATAGATTTAATAATTACGGGAAGCGTCCCTAACGCCACCTTGATTTATTGTTTAAGTAATACTTTTTGCCATTGCTCTTCTAAATAATTTATTACTTCTCCCCACGCTTGACGTAAAATTTCTTCTGCCGGCATTAAATCATTCGTATCAAGCCCCGGGTTTTCATTAGGATTAGTTATAATACGCCAGTCTAAATATTTATTTTCAGTTTCTATTTTAGGAAGGAAGTAATTACGTCCAATTACTCCGGGTGTTAACCGCCCATGAATTAGATGGTTTCTATAATCTCTTAAGTGTTGTAAAGGGTAATTATTAGATTGTTGCCATTGTTTACGAGCCTCTTTACCGCCGAGTTTCCCTTGGTTATCTTTTCTTTCTAGCCATGGGTCGTATTTTGTAGGATTTGTAAACCTTTCTAACAGTTCAAAAGATACATCTAATGCACTACATAACCTTATGACACCATCTGTCAGTTCATCCATTCCAATAGGCTGGTCAGAATGAAGAATCAAATAAGTCCTTAATAAATGCCTGAGAATTGTATAGTGTAATTGAGTTAAACAAATATCATGGGGAGATTTACCGATTTGTTTAAGTTCCGAGTCAGTTTTGGCGTGGATATTTTTAGGCCTATTGGTTAATGGTGTAACAAAAAGTTGCCAGAATTTCTCATAAGATGGGAATTCATTCTGAATAAATTTACCCCAACAAAACTTTTCTATATCATCACCGTCAATGGCTAATCTATATTCATCCATATTTACTCTACAATTCCAAGGACATCTTACCTACCTATTCGGTCTGGTGTCCCTTCCGTCCGGATTGTTATATCTTTCCTTCAGCTAATAGTTTGGCTCCGCCTTCAGGAGAATAAAGTCGTCTATTGTCGGAATTAAACTCATTCTTGACATCCACCAGAAGGTTTTCAATGGAGATGATTTTCCAATGACGGCATTTATAGATATTAGGACGGACTGCATATGTCTCATAAGAGACCATAAAATGATGGGTATCATAAATAACCTTAAAGTCCTTAGAAGGTGAGAAATAGAAACTTCGTTGAGTTGTGGTAATATTTTTTATATTATATGTTTTGCATTCTAAATAGTAAGGCTTATCCTTGAAGTAAAAAACCATATCGGGATATCCTGTAGATTTTTTCTTGCCACTCTTCCCAGCAGGGGTATCTGCTTTAAGTCCGGTTTTATTTAAGGCGTTTTCTACAAAGTCTTCAATATAGTTGCCGACTTCATTTGCTCGTTTGCTCCGAATACCATTTTTATTTATTTCTTTACCTGCTTCAATGGTTACTTTCTTTAACACCGCTAATAATTCTTTATCCTCTTGATTAACCGAGTCAAAGGGAATGACTTTATGTCCAGAGAGGGCTTCGATCACCAAATTAAAGGGGATATTTTTAAATGGGGTAAGCATTTGTTTGATAACATTCTCAAGATTCTGGACATATTCATTCTTTGCCATCAAGATTCCCCCTTTCTTTTTGGCTTGTGGAAAATCAAGATATATTCTTTCTGCATCACGTTATAAAGCCCAAAGATAATCTTGGCTATCTTGTTGACTAATTGAAACCCTTGTTTCTGGCAATAATCTATTGTTATCCCAGTAGTATCTACTTCTTGTCCTTGATAGGTAACATTCCCGATTACAATAACACAGTGTTTGCTTGGCTTTAAGACCCGATACATTTCCTTAATACTTTGCGCCATATCTTGATTGTATAGTTCAAACTTATCAAACCCATTACCTCTAACACCGATAAAATCATTTTTAATCCGGCTAAGGTCATAGCCAAGGGCACTTAAGGCGTGTGCATCATTCTGAACATAGTTTAAGGCAATGGAATAAGGCGGTGAACATACAATTCCGTCAATTGATTCATCCTCTAATTCCAGATTTCGGGCATCGCCTTCTCTAATGTCTGTCTTGCCTAAAGTGAGATTTAGTTTTTCTTGAACTTTTTTATAATCCTCAAGGGATTTAATCATCCTGTCAATATTATACCTGAAAGACCACTCAAAATCTTTTTTTCTTCTACTACTATCGCTATGAGCAATCATTTCGGCAATAAGATAGAAGTCCCTAACTTTTTCGTCCTTAATATCAGTATAATTTTTACTAGAGAACAACTCTGTTCCCTTTTGATTTCTTTTACTTGAGACCGTGCCTTTTAACTCTTTAATTTTATCCAGAACTTCTAAGGATTGGGTTTTTACCTTGGATAAACTTATGCAGAGAGGAGAAACATCTATGCCGATAGAGTTTATATTAAGTAATTGACACTCTAGCGCAGTTGTTCCGCTACCGATGAATGGGTCAAGAATTGTGTCGCCTTCCTTAGCGCCGATAATATTAAGAAGTGCTCTTATCATCTGGGGATGATATTTACCTTTATACGGATAGAACCAATGGGTAAGACACTGATTTACTGAACGTGTTTGATTAGCCTTCTGGATAAAATAATAATCGCTGGTAACTTCATTAATCTTAGAGAAATAAGCGACCCGTTTTTTAAGGGTATTTACTAACTCATCAGGAGTAATTGAATTTAGGTCTGCATTGAAACGTCTTAATCCTCGATCAATCTTTACAGTTAGGCCAAAGGATTCCAGTTCCAAATCAGCCAAATCTAACTCATAAATAAACTGGATGTTTTCAAATAAATCTAAATGGATTTGTTTATCAAGAACTAAACGGGTTTTTACTAATTCCCCAGTCGCCATATCTCTAATCAAATATTCTTTATCCGTTAGAATAGATTCTTTTTTTGTCTTATATTTTACCATTTTGTATCCCTAGAAGTTCTGGAGATATCTTACTTAACCCGCCTTTTCTTATGCCCCATTCTGCCACCACTCCTTACCTAAGTCAAGGACTATTTTCCGATATTTCCCATTTTCCCATGTCAGATTTTGCCTTTTTCAGGATGTAATTATGGAGGGAGCGAAGGGATGAGCTAAGGGCAAAGAGCAATTCTAAGCTCAATGCTCGGCGCTCTATGCTCTAAGCTCTATGCTCCTAAAGGAGGGTAGTTATATGAGATGTAACGAATGTGGTAAAAGGACGAGCGCTAATGGTAAAGGCATTATCCCTTTTACCCGCAAGGCATTACGACTCTGTGTCTATTGCTATAACTGGAAATTCCCGGAACGACCGGCCTCGGATGGGCCGGCCGTCAGCTGGGGTAGTCAACGACTTCTGACCCCTCATCAGCGCTATCTCCATCAGAAACGCGCCTTTGAGGGGATGGAAGCATTACTCTGGTCGCCGGATTTCCTGAAGGAATGGCAGGAATATCTCAAGGCACTCAAGAAAGGCGAGGTTCGTATCTGAGCAGATCGAGGAAGGAAGAAGGGGTAAAGAGGTCCCTAGGCGATACCATCGTGTGTCGCTAAGAAGCTTAATCATCCCTACGCTTCGCTACGGGATAAGAGTCTGTCCCTGACGGGACTCCCTTCGGTCGTAATGTCCCGTCGGAACTAACAGGTTCTAAAAGGAGGTGTCCCATGATGAGATTAAGTGATTACATCATTATCGGGTTGGCGATTGCATTGTCCACGCTGGGCTTCGTGCCTATGCCGGACACCGTGCCCTTCCCTCACGGGATTCGGTTGCTACCTCATGCGCCTAATCCCTATCAGGCGGAATATGAGCAGATGCTTTTCCCGACGGTGCGGGTGTTGACTCCTTCGGGAACGGGTTCTGGGGTGGTGATTGAAACCACGGATGAACACGGATCAGGACATACATATATTTTAAGTGCGGCGCATGTCGTAGGGAATGAGGCGACGGTCAAGATAGAGACCTTCTACCCGTTCCGTAGTGAGATAGAGGCGAGTGTAATCATCACCGATACGGCCAAAGACCTGGCACTTTTAAGCATAGAGCCAAGAGCTAAGAGCAAAGAGAACTCTGCGCTATATGCTCTACGCTCTACGCTTTATTCCGCCCGGCTGGCTCCAAGGGACTATACCCCTTGGCTATTCACGCCGGTCTATACCATTGGTTGTTCTCTGGGGCTTCCGCCCAGACCGTCTACCGGTATCATTACCGCCATTAATCAAGATTACTGGGAGGTCTCCAGCCCGATACTACCGGGGAATTCGGGTGGGCCAGTCTACGATGCTAAGACCTACGAAGTGATTGGTATTGCCGTCTGGGTGCATACATACAAGAATCAGTTGGTTACTACGATGGCGGGAATAGTACCAATTCAGAGCATTTATGAATTCTTAGATAACCACCAAGACACCAAGGCACCAAGAAAATAGAACTTCGTGTCTTAGTGCCTTAGTGGTGAATTACAGGCCAGATCGGAGGTTCTTGATGCGCACAGGGACCTAGCCGTTGAGCCGCAAGTCCTTTGCGAGCAAAGAGCAAAGGGCAAAGAGTAATTCCAAATACTCAATGCTCGGCGCTCTACGCTCTAAGCTTAGCAGGGGCGGAAAGGAGGTGATTGATATGGCCAACGAAGTAAAACTGGATGTCAAGATAACCTTACCGGTTAGTCTTGAACCAGCCGGTGACCAGCCTGACAAGTGGGCCGAGATATTGACGGCGAATGCACAGCACATCTACGACAGGATACTGGAAGTCCTACCGGATGAGGGTGAATTTCAGTCAAGATTGGCTGAACCGTCCAACCAGAAATGGAGAGGGATGGTCGCCCCGGGCTTTGTCTCAAGGACAGGCCACAATCAGGCTAATATCATCCGGGCACACTACGAGAAATTGGCCGATGCCTACACCAAGTTCCGGGAAAAGTATCAACGCGCCTTTGCCACGGTGGACGGCGTCTTTGCCAAATTCTTCAAGGACCAGGTCAGTAGCGCCAAGGATAGGTGGGCTACAGGTATGGCTAAAAGCATCCTTCGGATTACCGGCGACCGGATCCGCGGTCTGGTAATACCACAGGTCGTCTACTGGATGACGGGCGACCCATTAGCCAACAAGTTCACCAAACACGTGGAGTTGATTGACGGCGCTCCCTATGATTTTACCAAGGCAGGCTTAAGGCAACAGTTCCGTACAGCCGTCATGAACCTGCTGATCACGACCGCAATGACCATCATCAAGGCGGAGATGGAGGCGGGAGAAATTGCCGCCCAGAACGCCCGGTTGGCTGACCTGGCTAATTCCTTCAGGGATACCACGGTCGTACCGGTGAAGCCGTTCGTCGTGGGTGGTGGAGCAACCGATTCGCTCCTGGAGTATGAGTATTCTGACCCGGAAATCAAACTCCATGCCAGAATTGTCCTGGTGTAAACAGGGTAGGGATAAAGGGGTGAGTCGACCACCCCGGCGTCCCTCCATTGAGAACGTTGTTCGTTTTTCGCAGTCCGTAGTTCGGAGAAACGAATGACGAATTACGAAACCACGAACTACGAAGCACGGAGGTGCTTTATGGCATACAGAAGAAGATATTTTGACGGACAGGTTACTTCACCCGCTATCGTCCCGGGTGCGGTGACCGAGGAAAAGATCGCCGATGAGGCGGTGACCTCACGCAAGATTAAGGACGAGACGATTAAGAGCGTGGATATCGGACCCGGACAGGTCAGGACCGAGAACATCGCGGACGGAGCGATTACCTTGTCCAAGTTAGGTGCGGACATTACCCTCTCGCCCTTGCCGGATGATGTGGTAAGTACAGGCAAACTACAGGATAATGCCGTGACCACGACCAAGATAGCGGACGATGCGGTGACCACAGACAAGATTCGTGAGCAGTCCGTAGGTCCACTGCAATTGAAGGATGGCGCAGTCACGAGTCCGAAGATCGCCACGGGTGCGGTAACACCGGCTAAACTGTCCTTTGTGCCGGCCACCCGGCCGTTAGTGCCGCCCATTACGAAGGACGAGATTGATGACGGGGCGATAGAGACGATGAAAATCAAGGACGGGGCGGTGACCAACCCCAAGATTGCGGACGACACCATCCGCAAGGAAAAGATCCATCCCCTGCAAATCTGGGACTACCACCTGAACCGCGATTGCCTGTCCCCGAGAGTCATCGGGTCATTCCTGACCCGCTGCTTCCTTTTGCACGACGACTTCTTCGGTGCAGAAAGACTGGAACGGTGGAAAAGCACGGGTGATGGCTCGGCCCAGATCTGGGGTATCGGCGATCACGGCGACCTTAACTTAGCCGCACCCGCCACCAAAACACACCGGATTAACTGGGACGGGAAGCAAACCATCACCCTGGAGTCTAACCAACCAGTCTTGATGGTAGGCTTACACCCGGGAACCGGCGCGGATTATTTGGTGTGGAGACTGACCCTGCTCCAGGACGCTGACAACTATATTGAGTTCAAGGCCAGTGATAATGCCGGCGTCAAGCCGACCTGGCACGCCAGATGCGTCGCGGGTGGAGTCGCCACCGACGTTGATACCACCATACCCATCGTTGCCCCGGGTGATGGAGTTACGCAGGTACTGAGGATTGATTATGTCTCCGACGCCCAGGTGGATTTCTATATCGGGTTTAACCTGGTCGCCACGCTCAACACCAATATTCCGACGGGCAACGCCGAGGTACAGATAGAGCTAACCAACCACCACGGCGCCGACGACCGCGAGATGCACATTGATTACGTGACCCTTTTAGGCGAGCGGATCTGAGCAAAGAGCATCGAGCGCAGAGCAAAGGACGTAGAACAAAGAATTGACTACGTAACCCTTAGGGGAGATCGACCCACATGAACCCCGTTAGAAAGTTTTCGTAATTATTAATGTTCGTATAGCAGAGGAAGAACCATTCCTTCTTCCTCAACCGTAGTCTGAGAGAAGTGCGATTTAGTAGAGCACTGCTTTTTCGGCATCAACCAGACCCGCACCCTGGGCCGCACTATCCAGATTAAGATTCTCCGCGGTGGTCTGTAAGATATACTTAACTTGATCCGGCGTGAGCGGTCCTGAGGCTAACTTTAATGCGGCCGCGCCGGTGACATGTGGTGCGGCCATAGAAGTCCCGCTGAGTG
>Ga0315312_1001756_pt1 | contig 16112 bp, 18 predicted proteins | sample TDP7_MG_FD_203629 | JGI IMG/M metagenome (GOLD analysis project Ga0315312, IMG submission 203629) | Freshwater sediment microbial communities from Lake Towuti, South Sulawesi, Indonesia - TDP7 | ecosystem: Environmental > Aquatic > Freshwater > Lake > Sediment | place: Indonesia: South Sulawesi... | reverse complement strand
GTGCGATACAAGTACGAGGCGGCAGGAGAATACAAGACGCCGAGAGAAATCTACGATGAAGAGACTGCACAACAACTATGCTCGAAGGCGGAGAAGATAATAATGTTCGTAAGAAACTACACTAGGCTTGGGTTTATTACTACATAGGTGGTTTATCACAAGGAATATAGGACAATCTACTTCTCTGCTACCTAGCTTAACCCCGAGGAAATGCTTGGTCAACTCGTGGACTAGCTAAGCTAGCTAGGTCTCTGAACTGACACGAACGCTTGGAAAAGTTCTGGAGGTAATTACTTCTTCTTTAACGATTATCGCCTCGGAATTCGGAAAAAGTCTTTGAGCACGGTCGCAAACCTTCTCTCTTATTCTGGTGTTCTTTGAAAGATTCAGAATTGAAGAGACAATGTCGGAATCTTTGAGTTCACTATTTTCGGCTAAAACAGTCTGGAAAAGTTGTCATAAACCTCTCTTCTATGACCTATGAACAAAACTATCACTTTTTTCTCTTCCTCTTCAATCATGTATATTGCTCTGTGATCGCCAATTCTAAGCCTCCAAAAAGACGTATGCTTGAGGCGCTGACCCTTCTCCTCTGGGGAGCCCTCCAGTTCTCTTAGGCCGGCTTTAATTCTTTCCTTTAAGGAGGCATCAATCCTCGCCAAGTACTCTGCGGCTTTCGGATGCAAGAGGACTCTATAACTCAAGGTATCTCCTCTAGCGGGATAAGGGTCCCCGGTTTCTCCTTGGCTTCTGCGCTCCGTTCTACAAGCATCCTGTAGAATTCTCTTGTCTTTTCCCGCTCTTCGTACAGACTTATGATTGTCTTTATCGCGTCGCTTCTACTTCTGAACCTACCTTCAGCTACCCACTTGTCGATTTCCATGAGAAGTTTTTCAGGTATCCTCACCTGAACCTGCGTCATCCCGAAACACTTGTTAGTAAACGTAAATGTTTACGCTAATAAAGGTTTTCCCCATATTGGCTCTGTCTCCAGATTCACTTGGATTAACAAAAAATGCTTACTGATCATATAGAGACATAACCCCCCATATTGTGAGAAATTAGACTAATGGCATCTCCCATTTTCGCCATCACAGCACCCTCAATAGTACTCTTGGCTATTGTAATGAAGAAGTTTTACATGTCTGTGATCTTCATAAAGGCCATAAGAAGCAGATTATATTCCCTTCCCATTCTCTTAACGATGTCCATTTTTGAAAGTCGGCTTAAATAGTTCTTTGCAGTTGTCAGCGAAACACTAAGATCTTGCACGGTTTCCTCTATCGATATCGTCTCGTGTTTAGTGACGTACTCTATTACCTTTTGCGGCACAGATGGTTTCTGGTTCATGAGATCAAATATACATTTGGCAATAATATACATAATTTGCTGCAAAGTGTACAGCTTGCCTTAGCTATCCTCGCCCAAAAACTGAAAATAGCCAGACTGAAAAACACTTACAGAATCTAGCGCAGTTACCCCGAAAACGGCACACTACGTTACAGAATTCGTGAAGCCATAGAAAAATACGTCATTCCTGACAAACCAAATTGGGAAAAACCATTAAAGTTTGTAGTTTTCTCAAGGAGACTTGACAAGGGAAGAGGACAGCGCGATTTTGAGGCTCTCTTTAAAAGCATAAGAGCCGAGATAATCGATTGGAATGACAAATACGAATGGTTCTTAAAGTTCGTATTTCGTCTGCAATTCTAGTCTGTTGTCCTTTAGAGTAATGGTGGGGGATGTAAAAGCGAAGATACAACATACGCCAGAAAATTGGTTGTCATTTGCTCGTACAATCACTCACTTCTTCTTAAACAAATACCGCCCTCGGATTCCGAAAAAGTCTTTCAGCAAGTCGCAAATCCCCACTTTTTTTATATCTAGATGTTATCTGCGTTATAAGCGTTTTTTACGTATGAAAACACCCCGCATCAAGTCCCAGATCGCAACTGTTTACTCTGGAATCCACACTTCAACGGTTGTGACCCAGTAATCCAAGTTCGCGCCAAGTATTTTCAGATAATAGCAGGATGGAATGATATTGTAAGCAAAAGTAGTTCCGCTTTCTTCAATATTCCAAAATGTCTCGGTGTACCCTGATTCGGCCTCCTTATAAAGATAAATGCTGAAACTTCCATATTCTGGGTTGGGTCGTACCCATGTCCAGTTTATTCTCAAACGTGTTCCTGCAACATAGAAGTAGTCTGTATTTACGAGATATGAAGAACCTTTAAAAGCCTGGATAAGGTTCCATGAGCCTGGTATGAGGGAATAAGACTCTGCAATTCTTTTATTTCTGCGTGTAAAGAATCTACTTGCCCTTTGAGTGTTGAGATCTGCGTCTTCAAGTCTGCAATCTCAATGTCTTTCTGGCTCAACTTTGTCTCTAGTTGACCAAGTTGATCTGTTTTTGTTTGTAGTTGTTTTTCAAGTTGGCTAACCGGGTTTTGCTAGCATTCAATTGAGAAGTCAAGTCACTTACTTGGATTTCTAAACCTGTAACCATGTCTTGTGTTGCAGAAAGCGTTGATCGTAGTCCGGAAATCTGTGGCTGGTAAATTGCGAAGCTTGTTCCACAACCCACAACAGTACCGATGATTAGACCAGTAACTAATAAGACTGGTCCGCTTCTAATCAGAATCAGATCTCCCCCCTCGCAATTCTTCCGTCCTTATAGTCAGTTTCTTGGGCCGCATGAAAAATCTTTCTATTAGATTCATTACTTCTTAAGAGAAACCCAAACAAGAGCGCAAGGTAGTCACCGAGGATGAACTGGAGAACGATCTTAACCACGGCTGGCGGTTCGTAAGCGTCCTGCCGAGCGGGAGGATCCTAATCGAAAGGGATATTTAGGATCCTTTTAATCCTTTGGATTGATTTACTAGGCATTGGTTACTTTCCATAGTAACCAGTGGCGACAAAGGGATTTAGGATTATGCCATCTGACTTTCGATAAGGGATTAGAGGTAGGTTGGAAAGAAAATAAGTCAATAATTGAGAAGATCAATATTCCTGAAAATTTGAAAAATTAGAATCTATCTCCAGCAAATTATTGACTTATTTACTAACATTGTTATGAATGCTCCGTTCAAACAGCCAGACGACAGGGAGATTATTTACGGAGACATCAAATTAATTCCACCTATTACACCCATTACACCAATGAATTCCTTATATTCTTCTCCAGATTCTGAGGCGCATGCATGCATCGGTAAATTTGCGGCAATAGAAAACTTTTGACGCGCAAATGAGTTTTGTTTTGGATTTGATTCAATGTTGGGGTCATATTTCAATTTTCATTCCGTCGTAGGCGAAATGAAGGTTCCATGCCTTGTATTTTTCCTCTAGCTTCTTGTAATCGTCGAAGGATTTGCCCCATTCTTCCTCTATGTGGACCATGAGAGTTCTTTTTGCATTGACCTCTTCAATGAGTTCAACGATTTCTGTTAATGAGTGCAATTCCCTTCGTAGTTCATTGTCTTGTGAAATCTTGATGCCTTCTTTTAAGGGTCCTTCTGGGAAAACCCCGCCTATTATGAGTAAATCTGCACCAATGAATTGCTTGTCTGATGGAAATGGTTTCACATCGCAAGGAGCATAAATGAGTTTTCTTCCCCTGTTTTGAATCAAGTAAACGGTTGAAGTCTCACCATGGCTCAGTGACACTCGAAACGGGACGATTTTAAAATCCTTTATCTCAACCGATTCTCTGTCTTCTAAACTCTTCATTGTGATCAAATTTAGTTTCTCATAGTAATCGAAAAATGAGCCATGTCTGTTGCTAATAGCCTTCAAATCATTAAGCACTTCCGAAAGTGCATAAATCGTGACTCGTTTCCAAGGTGTCGCCGCTTTGACATAAGTGGCTAACCAGAACTTGTTCATCCGTTCAATGATTCTCATACCCAATGTGTGGTCAGGATGCCAGTGCGTGTAAAATATGTAATCAACGGTGGCTATCCTCTCCCGATTCAGTTGCACAGCAATCTCCTCTGGAGTGTCAAACAGCAAGTTAATGTCTTGAATGAAAAGTGACGACCCAGAACGAGAGTATGGCACCCCTTTTGTTCTGGCTTGTTCACAGACTCTACACTGGCACCCTGGTCTGGGTATTGTTGTAGCCCCACCTGAGCCCAAGATAATGAGTTTCATAACTCTTGACTAAGACCATTCAAGGATTTATAAAATAACGCTGGAATCAAAATCCCCTAACTTGGAGGTGCAAGGGTTGCCAGCAGCGATCAGAAAATCAGGCCATGGATAACTGTCCTGGACTGGGTATAGGCGCGCCTTTGAACAAGGAAGAGTACATTGTGGACTTGCAGAGATTTCTTGCTGGGTTCAAGATTGGCTTAGTTATCTGTTTGTGTTAAATGATTCCTTTATATAGTAATTTTGTTTTCAATTTTTCAGGTCAAAGCGAAGACCAAACCATAGAAGATTTCAAGCGTAGAATCGACAGATATTATTAAATACCAAAAAGAGACAATTAGGATTGATAATGAAGGAAATTGATAGGGGTGATATTTTGGTTAGGATGGAAAGGTCAATTGAAATTAACGCTCCACCTGAGAAAGTCTGGGAAATGCTTGCTCTCGACAGGCTTCCAGAATGGATGGATGAAATGGAACTCCAGAGCGGGAAGTACACTTCAGAGGTACGCACTCCCCAAGACAAGTATAGAGTGGGTACAACTGCTCACATGGTTGAGAAGAGATGGGAATATGAATTCGAGGTCACTGAGAGTCACGAAAACGAGAGAATGTCGGTTCATTCGATAGGGAAATATAAAATCGACTTGACATTTATCTTGAAACCTGTTGATGGAGGAACTAAATTCACTTTTATGGGTGATGCTGAGATGCCTTGGGGGATTCTTGGCAAGGCAATCTGGGGATTATTGGGAGGAGCAGCCGAAAAGCAACTCAAGAGAACGTTAGAGAAGTTGAAAAGCATTCTAGAGAAATAGTCGAGCAATTGCTTAAGTTGTCGAACTAAAAATGCAGAAACCCAACTATAGAGTTAAGTAAATTATACTCTTCTCTTGTAAACCTTCGAGGTTTCATAAAATTTGAAGAACCACATAGATGGATTGAATTTGCTAAAAGGAAAGAACATTAAAGAAAGCGAATTTGAGATTAGAACTATCTTTCATAACTGTTAAATACCATTCTCGCTATTTTTTCTTTTGGAGAAAGTAAGAAATCGGAAGTTAGAGTTCTTATTGCGGGAGATATCCACCCTTAAGTAATGTTTCTAAAGCGCGCGCTTTGAATATTGCAGCCAATAAACAAACGAAGGAAAATTATTTAGAGCTTTCTAACTCTTTTAGGATCGGGGTTACTGTTTTCCCTCATCTTTCGACTGATTGCCAAAGCATAGAGAAACTTGGGATCAGCGTTTGAAACCTCCTTCAGTATCGACGACAAGCAGACTTTCAAGAAATCTCTGACATCTGGATCATCAACCTCATTGATGGACGCAGTTATGCTGCCGAGATCTTTGAGTACTCTTGGTCTGAACCAGTAGTCTCTATTCGGGAATTCAGGGATCTCGAACAAACGGGAGCTGTATATTCTTTGAAGCAGAGAATCTCTTTCCTTTTTAAGCTTATCCGTGTCCAGCGGTGTGGTCTTGACTTTCGTCAAAAGTTGTGATATAGGATGTATGTCAATAGCGTAACTGTTTCTTGAGTTGAGCCTCGCCTCGACATTTGTCGTTCCGCTACCAGAGAAGGGGTCGAGAACGAGATTGCCAGGCCGCGAAAATTTTAGTATTCCCCACCTAGGAATCTCTGGAATGAATTTTGCAGGAAATTTGTGAAAACCATGTGTAGTTGGTTCTATCTAAGCTTATTACGACAAGTGTTTGCCCTTTAAAAGTCTGGTTTAACGGTATTTCTCCTCGTATTATCTGTTTTCCTTCTTTTCTGATTTTCTGCTCATATATGTTTTTTCCTGCTTAGTCGCAAAGATGAAATCAAGTAGATTGTTAGATCTTGAACCTTTTACTAAGGGGGACTTCCGCTCGTCGTCTGGATTCTCTTGCTCTTCTTCCACTGGCGTTATGTTAGTTTCAGCCTACTTTAAACTTTTTGGTCTCACCATTTCGTCTATCTGATTTTGAATAAACTTTGGCCTCATTCACTTGGTAGTCCTTTTATTAGGCTTTTTAATTCGATGACTTGGCTTGGGCATCCCTTCCAGTCGTCCTCCCAGCACACAATGAGGTCGCATCCTTCCTTTGGGTGTCCATGTCGTTCATAGTCGCTGCTCCTATATTCAAACTCTATGGTCATTGGATATCCCCTATCCTTCTCATATCGCTTCCCGAAGGCGTCTGGGAACTTAACCTGAATACCCTCAATAGTGATGCCCGGATCCTCGGCGACCTTGCTGAAAAGGAAGATGACACCGTTCTCGTTGATGGGAGCATAAATCAGGCCTCGAAAGTTTATGGGAGGGCCAACCAATGAGAGTGATTCGGACTTCTTGACAGTAGGTCTCACCAACTTAGGGGAAACAGGCGACTTCTTAAATTTAAATTGATACTTCCTAAGAGGTTCAAGAATCCCGATCTCCACCATGTCCTGGATTTGAGCATTATGTCTTCTATAGAATGCAGCTAGACCATGAATCCTTCGGTACCTGGAGTTGTAAGTCAGTTCAACCTCCATGTCGTCGAGGAGAGCTGATATCTTGATCGGAGCATCTGCTGAAGGGAAAAGTTGTGCGTTCTCTTTCGAAACATATAGGAAACCCAACTCCAAGGTCTTCCGAGTTATTGTGCACTGTAACGTTAACAAAGCGGCTTCTCCTGAGCGTCAATGAAGATTCTCGTTAAAGTATAAAAATGTACTGGACGGGTGCTCGAAAACCATCTTATCGTCAGCATGTCTAACCCTTTTCGAGGAAACATTTCAATGGTGCGCAAAGGCTACAGGAACCTATCCATACCGGAACAATTGTTCATTGAATTGGATGATTTCGTTAAGAAGTCTACAGGACGATACGTTTCAGTTGCTGAGGTTGTGCGAGAAGCCATAAGAGAATTCTTAGAAAAACATAAGGAACCGTAAAACAAATAAGATGCGAAAATTTCAGAGAATAACAGTTTTTGAAATATTAAGCCTTGAACGACGATAGACAGTTAATCTTGTATTATCTTAAGAAAGTTGAAGACATATACTTGGAGGAGCCAGACGGCAAATTGTTTTCATTATTACTCAATTTTGCGAAGAAAAGTTTCGAATTTTTGTTCGCAACTTAAGTGATCTTCACAAACGAGGATTTGGTCCAGCTCAATCAGCTTAATCCCTAACTCTTTAGCAATTCCAGAGGCAATTGATATGCACTCAGAGGCATCCGATATGGGTACTCCTAACAACTTCAAATTCGCAGTTATTCTCCTATCCGGTTTTAGAGTGTCTTCCCCACATTGCATCCTAAGATACTGAAAAACTGAAAGGCCTATCAAAGTTTTCTCTTTCGGAAACGGTCGGTTAAATTCTTTTAACATGAAATCTGTAAAGGACCTGCAGATTTCATCTCTTTTAGCGTAATCTTTGAGAAATTGCGTCCATCCCTCGCTATTCTCTACCCAGCGAAAGAGGCCATATTTCTTATCTGTGGACTTTGGATATCTCTGAAGAAACAACTTCGCAAATTTTACCGCAAATTCAACTCTGCTTTGATTAGGGATTTTTGATACTCCTATAGACCGTAGGTAATTTTCGTAGTCGTTAAGATCAAGTTTCGATAAAGTTTCCAAAGAATGTCCTAAACCCCTACCTTTCAGATACTCACTATAATAGTCCACCCACTTGACTACCAGCTTATAGCGGCGACCTATCGACAAAATAGAATCCAGTAAAATGAGATCTAGTTTTCCATCATACCGTTTATGACTAAGAAATTCTTCTGCAGATTCTCTGGCTAATTCGTAAAGGGATATAGTTTCGCCTTTTGGAACAATCTTCATCACTTTTGAAATTTTTTCTGAAGTCTTTTGAATAAGGGAATTATCAATATCCATTTAACCACCAGTTTTTCCATAAGTCGTCTAAAAATTAGCTCTCAAACTAATATATTATTTAGTGGATACGAATTTAACCATTTAATGGACAAATAAGTCTCTTGATTTTCTAACAGAGTTTGATATTTCGAAAGGTTGCTTTGGTTGTCCGGGTAGCCTCTTTTAAAGGGGTAGGTATGTATGTTTTTAGCAGAACTAGTACTAGGGGGTACCTATAAACTGGCAACCTCGGCAACCATAACAACATATAAGAGCGATAAAGACTACGAGATAGGGTGTGTGACGGATAAATGATTGACCTTGTATTAGAAGATGCTTGGAAAGAGCTGCTGGGCGTCTACAAAAAAGGTTATGATTTTCTTAATGAAGAAGATATGCGTTGTCTATTTTATCATCTCTGTGCAAAAAGGTCAAGTGAAATCAACTACATTCATGCACAGAAACGTCGTGAAGGTACTCAAAGAAAGTACGATCTTGTTGTTAACGATTCTTTGAACAAGCATAGAATAGCCATAGAGCTGAAATGTTGGCTATTGAAATCAAGCGGTCCTCCTTCTAACAGGGTTGACCTCATAAATGAACAGCTTAAAAGGCTAGAAGATGCTGTTAAATCTGAGAAATATGACCTTGCGTACCTTTTTGTTTTGGATGAATTTGGTCAATATTTGGTTGAATCTGGATTACTTAAAAAAGTTCAGACTACAACAGAAAACGTTCACTTTAAATATTTTCCACTTCCATGCAAAAAGGAACATGAAAGGTGGGGATTCAACGAAACCTCTCAAGAGTGTAAAAAATGTGAAACTCAAATTCCGTGCCAATTGGGTCAAGAATACATAAGGAACTGGCAAGCCGTGGGCCACATGAAATAAGCACGCACGAACGAGTAGTTCATATATACAAAGAAGTTGTAAGCGATAGTTCAATCACAAATGAAGAAGTTATAAAAGTTCAAGATCCAGACAATGATGATTTGCAGATGCTAATAGAATTGGATCTTGGCACAGACCCATAAGGCGCTAATAGAATTATGAAAATGCGGCGGCGTGTGAGGATTCCATACTTTCTTGGTCAGAGCAAATCACCTGGTCTGCTGCTTTAATCTGTTGTTCATACTCTTTCAGCGAACGCTCTGTCGAACACGTTACCGAGGTAACCTATTCCCGAAACTAATCTCGAAAATTCTTGATGAAAAAAGCAATAATCGTTCACCTGGTCCGTCGGTATAGGAGGGGGTTCATACCATTTGGAGTAAAAATCGTTTGTCAGAAACTTAACATACTTTCCAGATCACAAAGAAGACTGGAAAAATGAGTTTTTGAACCTATAGTAACGTGTCCTTCACAAACCAGCCCCAATAATGGAGGAGAAGGAAGGATACATGACACATAACAGATCTGTTATTTCGTCATCTTACAAACGTTCCGTTTCTTTTTAGAGAAGATATTCAAGCGATAAGTGTTCTCATCAACTATGTTACGACGAAAATGACTTCCGTCCAAACTTGGCGGACTCGCAGAAATCATATAACGGAAAGATTCTTCCAGAAAGCCCTAAACCCCCTGCTGTACGTTAGTAAACCCTGTCATTTGTCTTTTCCAGTTGTCTGTCATTATTGTAAAAGAGTTGTGCATTTAGGTCAGGTTTACTTTGGGATGGTCTCCACTGCATGAGCTATTGAAATACCTCTTCTTAGAGTGTAGCATTTTATGGATATAGTATATACGTCAAGTTCTAATAGATTGTAATATTGGAAAAAGAGCGATATGTGAGATGTCTCAGAATCTCTGGCATGTATTTGAACAACTGAAGCTTGAATATACCTATAAAGACTTCCAGAAGAAGATAATCAGCAATCTTCTGGAAACTAGGAAAAACGACCTGAAGAGATATAAGAAACTAAAAATACGTGATTGCCCATCTTTTATTCAACTAGAAGATCAGGAAAAATTAGTTCGCCAAAACACGATATTTCTCAGGAATTCTCACGAATTCTGGAAAGAGGCTCAAGAAGTTACAGAATTCATCAGACCGGTCTTGTATCACTACTCTTTCCAACAGTTTAATGCTTTCTTCATCTATACAATGTTCAAGTGGCCTACGCCATCTAGCGGACATGGCATTGGATGCTTATTGAATGACAATTTAAGTAAAACAAAAATCGAGTTTAGAAAAACTGGTTTCTTCAAAAGGCTGCTTGACACTTTCATTGTTTTAGGGAGACCTACAGCCTATGGACCTTGGATACCGCTTGGGTCACAAGAGGGGATAGTGTTTCACGACAACACGGTGGATCTTAGAATGTCCAAAGATGAAGTTATGCTAGTAGATTTACTTGATTTTAAGCCGCATGACTTTATGAAGAAATTTGGGGAAGCATACCCTAATGCCTATTATGATCGTGGTCTTGATTACCGCCTAACTGATTACTTGGTAGTATTCATCGCATCAAACATTGCTCGCTATCGTCCAAGTTTATGGAGACAGATAATTTATGGAAGTGGCGAAATAGAAGATCGCTTTAACCAAAGGCTGAGAGCAGCCTACGTCAACTATGAGATAGAATACCTTGAAACTATACATAGTGAATTTGAAAAATGGAAGTCGTAGTACTACAGTTGTTTCTTCAAACTCTTCGTCGCTAGTGAATAGATACGCTGCGTATGATCTTATGAGTTCAGGCTTAAATTTGACAAAATATTTGTAATCAGGATACAGGTCAGTATGACGCTATGGATATGGTCATATGGTAAGCTGCTCTCAAGGAGTTGATTTCAAGGGAACACTTACAGCCTCAACTGGGGGGTCTCTCCGTTCGGCACATAGAAAACACCATTTTTTATGTATTGCAACAAATCCGGTTGCTAGCAACAAAGAGACAATCAGAACTATCAATAGGGTGCTCGCGATCTCCTCAATCGAAAGCAAGAGAGAGAATTCTGTGAGATGTAGCGTTACTGAAGTGATGTCGTTCTCGTTCAGATGAACAATTACCTGTCCTCTGTATCCGAAAACCGTTCCAGATTCAGCAATAATTGTATAGTTATCACCTCCGAGATTGCATGTGCATACGCCTGACTTGTTAGTGTATTTCTCTAAACAGAATCGGGGTTCCTTGTAATTGGGATCGGTTTCCATTAAGAATCTGCTATTGATAATTACTCTGGCGTTTTCCACAGGCAAACCCCCTTTTTCGACCTTCACGATGAGCATTCCTGTATTTGTACATCGATGAGTGATGTCGTACTGTTTATTGTCAGAACCAACGAAGAATACGTAGGACAACTGCTTTCCCCATCCGCCTCCATCTTTAGGACGTTCATAGAATCCGGTATCGTTGAACCTTTTCCCGTCAACATGTATCCATGAACCGTTGATTAAAACTTCAGACCATACATGATCCTCACCAAGATTATACACTATTCTGCTCTGAATGCCTAGGGATCTAACCATGTCAGTAAACAGTATCGCATATTCTTCACATCCGCCTCGCTTTGTTGACATAACCCAAGTTGGGTCAGGATGTGGTATTCTACAAAGTAAAAAGGGCGGAACTGGGCAGAAATAAACCTGTCTTGTGTCGTATGTCATGTGCTCTATTTGCCACTCTGCAATTTTACTTATAATAATACTTGTGTTAGATTCGCTGGAAGCAATTGCTTTGGCAGTGTTAAGAATTTCCTGTCTTCCAAAACACGCAGAATGAATGAATACCCAAGAAAATGGACCAAGAACTAATATCAATGTGGTAATGAAAAAGATGGCGATACTCAATCTATGTTTGAGCATTATCTCACAAGCAATAATGTAGCGTGCGCTAATTTTTATGTAATCTCGTTAGACGTTAACAACATAAATCTAAATCCTTTGCATTCTTTGTTGTTGGTTGCTTGCCGACTTAGGCTAGGTCAAACGGCTTTCTCTCTAAAAGTCTCAGGTGAATATTGATGTTCTTAATCTCGAAGTTTCTGCATCATAAATTTTCTTATCGTTTCAATTGCTTCTTTCTTATTTCTTTCTTTCGGTTCGCTAGGGCCGACATAAGTTCTGCCTATTATTAACGCACCCATCCGAGGTATATTTTCTTCTCTAACCGATTCAAATCGGTGCTCGAGAAGGAATCGGGCTCTCTCAAAAACTTCCACGGAGATTTTCGATTCAGGAATGTCGTCTCTCCAAAAGATCTCTCTATCTTCTAAACTGTAATCCTTCTCTAAACTATATTTGACTAGTGACGCCACGTTTCTTGCTATTTCACGTGACTTCTCTGCTTCCTTTTTTTCGCTGGGTGTTGGAGGCATCCATTTTAATTCGGGTGCGTGCTCGAATAGGATTTTTTGAATGCTTTCAGGATCTTCCCCTATCGTAGCTGCTACTTCTTCCACTTCAGGGTTTCTGCAAAGTTCAAGGCGTAGATTCTCAACAGCTCTCGCGACTTTCCTGTAATCCACTTCAAGCAAATGCCGATGTTTAGGCAACGCATAGACGCTTGTCCATTTGCGACTTTTACCAGTCCTTATGGGCCGACATATGATTCTTTCTTCATCTTCCAGTTCGTTGAGGGTTGTCTGCAATTTCTTTTCGCTCATTGTCTTTGGACAGATCTCCTCGAAGAGGTCTTTTCTAGGTTTAGGACCGTTTTTAAGGACTTCTAGTACCGATTTCTCATAATCAGTCAAAATTCTCATCCCATACATAGTATGTACACTATAGAATCTGTCAGGTCTATTACGCACGACTTTCTGATAAACATTGCCGTGAACACCGCGATCGTTGTTGATCGAACGGTGGGATAAGCCCCGAAGGAGTAGACTGGTTGCAAATACGCGCTGATGATGATAACTCTGAAGGCGTACACTACGACCGGTTCCTGATGAGAAGTGACGCCATCGGGATAGGCTATAGGTCCTAGATAGTGACATGAGCGTAAGCGATCGGGGAGGTTCCGATCTACCCCACATATTTTTTTCACAGCCTTTGGACTTGTCGTCCTAGGCGAAAAATCTAAGGAGGATGAAAAATGTCTATGAGCAGAAAGAATTTCGGCGGGAGGGCAAGGGATTGAATGCGGTCAAATGTCAGAGCTGCGGTGAGCAAGTGGATACTCTGATACCAATCTTTGTTCTGGAAGAAGTTGAAAATAGTGAGGTGTTCATTCTGAGATTCTATTGTTCTGACTGCTTCTACATTAGAACTGATCCTATTCAAGTTCCGACAAAACACCTGTTGGTGAAGGAGGCATCAAAAATATTGGGCAAAGCATCGAAGCAGATGGAGTTTTGAGGTGACGATATGCTAGAAGGAATAATCAACTGGGCATCGGTCTTAACGGGCGAGAATCGGACGGGCGGAGAGTACTACTACGAAACCAAACCTGTTAAACGCCTAGGATGGCGCCTCAGACAAGCACAGGGGCAAATAATAGGTTTAATCGGTTTGCAGGGCACGGGCAAAACTTCGGCCCTCTGGCATGTCTATGCGAGTCTTGCTAGAGAAAGGAGGAAGATTGTTTTCATTAAATGGACCTCAGACTGGAAAAGGAAACTGTTGGAAGGTGAATGCTACAAGATTTTGAAGAACTACGTCATGGAAGAACTTGCCAATCAAATCACTCAATATGGTTACAGTCGAAGGAAGCACCGAGCCCTAGGTAGGGTGCCACAGATGGGCGATGAGGAGGACTACGTCTTGGACCGTGTTATCCAGCAGGCAGATTTTGACTATGAGTTGCTGATCGGCAAAAGCAAACTGAGGGAACGCGAAAAACAAGCAGTCTTCGATTATCTCAGAGAGTGCGAAGTGATCTTCATCGACCTACCGGATTACCAGAAGACGGACCGTAGAAACATGACGAGAGATCTGTCCGAAGTGCAGGATCTCTGGGAAAAGGTTAAGCAGTTCGTAGATAAGGTGCCTAGTATCGTCGTAGCGATACAGAAGGAACTATTTACCGGACACTTCTTCTTCGGCAAGATGTACTCAATTGAACTTGAGCTGTTAAAACCTGAGGAGTTAGTATATGTGTTTCGCAAGCAGTTCCCGCAATCAGAAGGATTAATCTCAGATGACTCAATCCTTCTTCTGGGTCAACTTTCTCGTGGTGTTTTCCGAAGGTTTCTTAAATACCTTAACATGGCCTTGGAAGAATCCGCTACCTCAGGCTATCAAACGCCGGTTAAACCTGAACACGTGAGGAATGCGATAAGTGTTGATACCATTGCGAAGGATATGGAATTAGAATTATTCGATACTTTCAAGGATGCAAACCAGAGAAGACAGGCAGTTGAGTTGTTAAATTACTTGCGGGAACAAGGTGAGCTAAATCAGAAGGAGATCGCCGAGTTTCTTGGCACAAGTATGAGCACCGCAGCAAGAATAATCAACAGACTTTACCGCTACATCGAAAGAAAACGTGGAGAAGGACGAGAATGGTTAATATCGCTTAAGGTTTGAACTATTGAACTAACATAGCTGTTTCAAAAGATATGACACCGAAGGCTTGTGTTTCTCCCTTATAGAGGGATTACCAAGAGACATATCTTTGGAATGTGTAGGACATAATTAGCTCTGTTAGTTCAATAGTTCAACTAATCAGAAACGATTTTTACAAACAGCGATTTTCTTGGTGGTGAAGAACCTTTGACTTGTCCGCTCTGCGGCCACGATAAAGCCTGGAGAAACGGGCATCGAAATGGCTGTCAGAGGTGGCTATGCAAAAACTGCGGAAGAGAATACCTTGAACCAGTGTTGACCAAGGCTATAAATAGGCTCGAGACTAACTTACTCTTGGCCGTGGCGGACGAAAAAGTAGAGCGTCTAGGCAACGCAAAACTACTTCGCGTCCAAAGCGACACAGCGAAGGGAGGAGAAATGGAGAAATGCGAGAAGATCCAGAACAGCGGCTTGCTGAAAGACTTTCCTCAAGACCTCCAAGCGAAGATCTTACACTTCGGCGTTAAACGGGAAAATCAAGGCTACAAAGATGTATATAACATCATTACCGCGTTAAAGACTTTGATGCGACATGGAGCTAACCTGTACGACCCAGAATACGTTAAAGAAACAATAAAAAAGTTACCTCTTGAAGACTCATCCAAGCAAGTTTACTGCGATAGATACGGAGCCTTTCTCAGTTTCTTAGGCGGAACATGGGAAAAACCACGATACAGAATCACTCAGAAAATCCCCTTCATTCCTCTTGAAAAAGAGATTGACGAACTCATTGCAGCGTTAAGTCTCACGATTTCAGTCTTCTGCCAAATCGCTAAAGAAACAGCTGGACGTAAAGGCGAAATAGGACGACTTAATTGGACAGACATAGACTTCGAACGAAAACTAATCTTCATAAATAACCCAGAGAAACACAGCAACCCAAGAGTGATCAAAGTTTCAGACAAATGTCTAAACATGATAAATCAACTGCCAAGAAACGGCGAAAAACTATTCAAGAGCTTCAAAGCTATAAGCCAAGACTTCTACCGGAGCCGCAAACAAATCACTCACCGTCTAAACAACCCGAGATTCCTGAAAATTGGACTTCACACCTTCAGACATTGGAAAGCCACAATGGAATACCACAAGACGAAGGATATACTTCACGTCCAACAGCTTCTTGGGCATAGAAATATCGCAAGCACAATGGTCTACATAACGATTGAGCAAACGATTTTCAAGGAAGCGGATGACGAGTTTACAGTCAGAGTTGCAAACAACCTTGAAGAGTTCGTTAAACTGCTTGAAGTCGGCTTCGAATACGTGAGCGACTACGAAGACAAAAAGGTCTTGAGAAGACGAAGATAATGGTTGTCATTTGCTCGTGTAATCACTCATTTCTTCTTTGAGAGCCACCATTGAAGATATTCCTTGCGTACTCTCTTCCGCCGTTCCTCCTCAGGCTCGAAACTCGGCCTAAGTTTCTGCCTCATCTCAATCAGCTCTTGATGCGTAAGCGTTAGCCCACAGCTCTTACACGCGTAACGCTTCGTCTGGCTAATGTAATGCAATTCGCCGCCGCATTCAGGACAATAAGGCATCAACAGTACCTTCTTCATCTAGTAAATAGATGAGATCATAAA
>Ga0315312_1001753_pt1 | contig 16130 bp, 16 predicted proteins | sample TDP7_MG_FD_203629 | JGI IMG/M metagenome (GOLD analysis project Ga0315312, IMG submission 203629) | Freshwater sediment microbial communities from Lake Towuti, South Sulawesi, Indonesia - TDP7 | ecosystem: Environmental > Aquatic > Freshwater > Lake > Sediment | place: Indonesia: South Sulawesi... | reverse complement strand
TTGGAGTAAGATCTACTACCGCCTCGGTTGCGATAGTAATCCTGGCCGATGATGGCGAAGTCGCTGAGACCTCTCTCAAGAAGGTTTCGCAAGTTGTCAATGGTTTCCGTGATGATGCGGTAGTCGAAGCAATAACGGATGCTAAGTTCGAGTTATTAAAGAAGATTTTCGCGATTACGGATTTTGAAATCGAGGCAAAGATGGAAGGAGATAGTTTTCGAGTCGAGGCCTTAGTAGATTTAATCATTGAGCGGGTTGCGTTGCTTGCAATACGGCGCTAAATGGGCCTCTTCTCCTTGACAACGGCGAGAATGTCTGTACCTTTAATAACTGATAAACCGGTTAGGTTACCTAGGATTTCAACTAGGACAATTTTATCTGGGTTTTCTAAGTTGACTTTTCTATCGATCTCTGCAGCTGCAGCTTCAATTACATTTATTGTGGAGAGCTCAGAATGCCTCTTTTCAACTGTTACCCGAAAAGTCTCGTTTGGCTGTATCTTTGAAGCAAACTCAGCTGAAGCGAACCTGATTGCGTCAAGATCACTCCGTATAACACGCTCGATGGGAGTAACTTTAAGGATATAGCGAAAGTCCCAAGGCCTTTCCTTTACGATTGCTCTCAACTTTTCGGTAACTTGAAATGGATCAAGTTTTGTCTTAGCTACAATCAAGCCGGAAATTTCAGTCTTGTCAACTTGGGCTGTTGGATCCCCTAATTCCCCGAGAAAATACCAGATTTCAGAGCTGGCGTCGCTTTCGTATCCCCTTCCAGTTGAAATTAGAAGGTTAAAATCTTCAAGCAATGAGCTTTCTCCAAAATTATCATTGTAGACTGGTAATTAAAAGGGTTCAGACAACATTAGGTTACTGCAAATTCATCTATTTGAACGTCCAAAACATTCGCTATGGCTTTAGCCGATACTGGACCAATTCTAAGGAGCCTTGGCTTTTTGGAAATTAAATCGATAATTGTTGATTCCTTTCTGAGGGGTGTAGCACCTGCGTCGATGATAAGATCAACTAAGGTACCCAATTTTTGAGCGACTTCTTGCGCCGTAGCTGGAGGCTTCTGACCGCTAATATTTGCACTGGTACCAACGAGATATCCTCCAGAGAGGCTGATAAGTTCCAAGGCTACATTATGCTTTGGAATTCGAACACCTACACTATCCAAACCAGCTGTTACTATATCTGGTACCAATGGTTTGCGCTTAAGCACGAGGGTCAGAGGTCCAGGCCAAAATGCATCAGCCAGAAGTTGCGCTTTTTTTGTGAAATACGCTACTCGTTTTACACTTGAAATTGTTTGGAATAGAACTGGCAAGGGTTTCTGTCTATCCCCTTTTACCTTTATAAGCCTAGCAACAGCGTTAACATTAAATGGATCGCAACCGAGCCCGTAGACTGTGTCAGTAGGGTAGACCACAATCCCTCCAGCCCGGATCTTCTTAGCAGCTTCAAGAACACTTTCTTGAGTTGCAACCACTCTACGCAATTACCTTTTACCCACAAACGGATTAGAAAATCGCTGGTATAAAATTCTCCATGAACCAAATTGTGTTATAATCTTAACTTTTCCGGATTTAGGTTTTCTAAGTATTACATTAATGCGTAATAATGTAGGCTTCCAAGGTGTCATTTTCGGATTTTAAAGAGTTCCTTAAAACTGAGCCCCATCCAAACAGTCCCAGAGCATCCCAACGCGGTTATTAAAACTAGGTGAATAATGTGGCCGATGAAGCTAATCGCAAATACCAAATCTTGAGAAAGGCCAAGCCCAACAAAAACGATCAGCCAAAAAGCCTCGTAAGATCCTACAAAACCTGGCGCTGCTGGAAATATGTAAGAAAGCTGGATAATCATGGTGCCCAACAAAAGAATGCCTAATGGCACCTGATATTTGGCTGCCTCAAAAAGGAAGAGCACGGCTAAGAATTGGATTAACCAGATTCCCGCGGTTAGCACTAAAATAATAATAAGCAGAAGTGGACGTTGGCTAACCCCTTTTGCACCATCGATTAGTGACTTCGCGAGGTTTGTAATTCTCTCTTGCCATCTTTGAGAGAGTTTAATTGCGGTCAGCATTTTCTGTATAAGATGGAGCATTGCATCCTCTTTCTTTGTTCCAATGATTAAGCAGATCATTGCGATGAAAACGATGCCCCCAACGATTTTCAGACTTTGAGTGAACCACGGTGGAAAACCCGTGCCTAAAGGAAGAAGGTAGAGGGCGGCTACGCCAATTCCAACTACACCCATAAGATCAAGTACTCGTTCAACGACAATTGAGGAAAATCCTTCAAAGAATCCGACATCTTCCTTTCCTTTGAGAAGAAACGCGCGGAGAAATTCCCCTAGACGGACTGGAACTAGGGTATTAACAAAATAGCCCAGAATAGTGATCCAAAACGTGTTTACGTAATTAACTGAATTCTTGACTGGAACCAAGAGTATCTTCCATCGCACGGCTCGAAGGAAATAGAACACAATTGACATTATTGCTGAAAGTCCAAGCCAATACGGTGAAACGTTTCGAATCGAGGTCATTAGCTTCTCAAAGCCAAAATACCATAGGAGCACTGCAAAAAGTGCAGTACCGACAACAGATGACAGTGCGAACTTTGTCCTTACTGAGAGGTTGAGTGGCGTATTAACTCCCTTCAAATAGCGGCTTTACCTAGTCGACGGTTTTTATAAAAACCTATTGACAGCCTTTTTGGCATTTTCGTTAAAATCATAAGCTTCCGGCTGCTCCTAGTCACTTCTAATGGTAGAAGATTTGTAAGCTCAACGGGATTTTGTAGAAATAAAGTTATCTGCTCCGGATAGAGAATTAAACAAGATGTCTCAAAAGCCAATTTTACACTATTTTCTATGCTATAAGCCGCCTAAGGAGGCAGCTAAACGTATTTGGATAATCAGGAAACTTTTGGCGCTCGGTGGGATAAGACTTCATTATTCATTTTGGAAACTACCGAAGAGTTCACTTCATTATGCTTTTGAACTGGTTCGAGATAACGAGCCAATAGTTTTGAAACGTTCAAGAGAGTTAGTTCGACCACGCGTAGACAAAGGTCGTAGGCTCTATGATCTTGGGAGCCTTATGGTAATAGCTTACAATTCTCCATCAGTTCCAGCTGGGAAGAGAGCCGCCATTATCAGGGCATTACGGAGAACTCCTTGTATTCCAATAGGGCCTTCTTTTTACCTCTTTCCACATTTGAAAGCTCCGAAGTATGCTTATTTTCGCGATAAAATTATGCTCCCTGATGATTTTTTCGATTTTCTGAAGAAATTAGGTATAGCAGCGCATCGTCTAACATACCTTAAAGTTATCTATCCGCAATCTCACGAGATGTTATTTCAGCGGTTAATTGATAGACAAACGCGTGGGTGTGCAAAGTTAGTTCAACAATCGCAAACGCTACTTAAGCGAATCCAAGAAATGCAAGTAAGTCGAACAACCGTTCGGAAAGCGTTGAGCGAGTTCAAAACTCGTTATCGCGCCTACAAGGGAGTAGCATACTTTCTCTATCATGTGTATGGAGTTGACCTTCGGACGAATCTGAAAGAAGCTTATAATGCGATTATTTCTTGTAAGCGAACGTTTCTTGAGAGAATGAAAAAATCCTAGTTCAGGTGTGACAGAATTTTTTTCCATCGCTAACCATTTAGCAGCAAAATAAGTCAAATATTACTTAAAAAAAACAAAAATAACGAATAATTACTCATAATTTACCTAATGACTATTAAATTCAAGTAATTTTATGATTCTGACCATTTTTTTAACTGCTAATTTTTTGCATCAGTTTTATATACATAATTAGGTCGTTCTCTGCTACACGCTGGAGGCATTACGTAGTATGGCTGAAGATTGGGAAGAAGAAGGATGGTCAAACGAAGAGTGGGGCGAAGAAGAAGGCGAAGAGGGCTGGGAAGAAGAAGAGTGGTAATGCCGCCTGCACCACTGCGTTCCATGTAGCTAAATAGGCTTTCATTTCCTTGTCGCCACGCTAAGAGCGAAGAAGGCGAGTTAATCGTCTGGTTCTTTTCCCTTGAGCTATTATTATTCTAGCATAAGTTAAGATGGGGAGGCAATTAAGACGGTTCGTGTATGCGTTATCGACCGTGATCGATGCCGATCGAAAGATTGTGGTCGTGTTTGCATAAAATACTGTCCACCGGTTAGAAGCAAGATCGATGCAATCAAATTTGAAGAGGGGGAAGATAAGCCAATTATTACTGAAGCCTTATGTGTTGGCTGTGGGATTTGTATCAAAAAATGTCCGTTTGGTGCTTTATCGATTGTAAATCTTCCAGATGAGTTAGAGGAAGATTGTAGTCATCGCTTCGGTCCAAATGCGTTTAAGCTCTATCGGCTTCCCACTCTGATGCCAGGTGTGGTGACTGGTCTTTTAGGCAAAAATGGAACAGGAAAGACTACCGCCCTAAAGATTTTAGCCGGTGAGACTAGACCAAATCTTGGAAATTACGAGATTCCACCACGTTGGCCGCAGATAGTTCAGTATTACCGGGGGTCTGTGCTTCAAGACTACTTTGATCGATTAAGCAGAGGCAAACTGGTTGTAGTACATAAACCTCAGTATGTTGATAAACTTCCAACTGTTGTCTCAGGCAAAGTTAAAGATCTTCTTCGGAAGGTCGATGAGAGGGGAGTAATGAAAGACACGGTCAAGGAGTTATTGTTAGAGAATGTCCTTAATCGAACGCTTGACGTTCTTAGTGGAGGAGAGCTTCAACGTGTGGCTATCGCTGCTGCAGTATGTCGCGAAGCTGATGTTTACCTTTTTGATGAACCGTCAAGCTACCTTGACGTAAAGCAACGTCTCCTTGCTGCAAAAATAATTAGAGGCATGCGGTCTGCAAATAAAACGGTTATTGTCACGGAGCATGACTTAGCTGTTCTTGATTACTTATCAGACCAAATATGCGTCGTATACGGTGAACCTGGGGTTTATGGAATTATCTCTCACGCCCACGGTGTCCGAGTTGGAATCAACATATACCTACAAGGTTATCTGGTTGATGAAAATGTTCGCTTTCGAGATCAACCGATCAAATTTCAACCTCACCCACCTGTACCAAGTTGGGCTTCGCGACAAGTTGCTCTCAAATGGGAGTGGATGGAGAAAAATTATAGCGATTTCACATTAGAGGTCGAGCCAGGCGAAATTCATGAAGGAGAAGTTATTGGCATTCTCGGACCAAATGGTATTGGAAAAACCACATTTATTAAACTATTAGCAGGGCTTGAGAAGCCTAACAAAGGATACCCGCCAGTTTGGGAGGGGCTAACAGTAGGCTATAAACCGCAATACATATCAGCAGAATATGAGGGAACTGTTGAGTCGCTTCTTCGATCCATTGCAAAAGACAAGTTTACAACCAGTTATTTTAAGTCAGAAATTTTACAACCCCTAAATCTTGAGAAAATCCTAGATCGAGAGGTCACTGAACTTAGTGGCGGCGAACTTCAACGTACAGCCATCGCGGCCTGTTTAGCGCGAGACGTTGTGATCTACCTTCTTGACGAGCCAAGTGCATACCTCGATGTTGAGGAACGGCTATCCATGGCCAGAACGATTAGAAGAATTGTCGAGAGTCGCAGAGCCACAGCCTTTGTTGTCGAGCATGATGTCGTCGCTCAAGACTTTATCGCCGACCGGCTAATGATCTTCGCCGGAGAACCAGGCATAAGGGGGCATGCTTATTCAGCCGTTGGGCTTCGAGATGGAATGAATAATTTCTTGAAAGAGATGAAGATCACATTTCGGCGTGATGCAACAACCGGTCGCCCTCGAGTAAATAAAGGAGATTCACGCCTTGATAAGTATCAAAAAAAGATCGGTGAATACTATTACACTGCTACCCCTGGAGAGGAAGAATAAACGAAACTGGGACAGTTGACAACAGTGTTACTCGATAATTTTTAGGATAACCCAGACCGTTATAAAGATAAAAACCACGCCAAAAACTGCTGAATAGATTAACCAGAATGGCGAGGATAAAATCCATTTGGCATCAATCCAGCTCGGCAAGATGTAAGAGAACAATTTCAAGAATTTCTCCGCTAATATTTCTCCGATTGCCAAGAATTTTGACAATAAAAAAGATAGCACTGCTAATAGGATAATGAAAACAATTAGCATTTTAGCAACATTTGCCAAATGAAATCGTCATCCAAAATATATTCGATGTAAACGATTAAAGCCCACCTCAGCTGTAACCCAACTTTGAAGGCGCTTTCATTTTCCTCAATTTGGTTTAAATAGAGTAGAAAACTAAATCAATGAGAATATCTGGAAGCAAGGCAGATATCAAATGGACAGCGGGGTTTCACTGAATGAAGCCAGTGGGTAGAAATGTGAAAACAAAATTGCCCAGTGTTCGGGTGCCTATTATACTCATCAATTTTAAGACCTACTTAGAATCAACTGGTAAGAATGCACTTCGACTCGCGAAGATCGCAGAGGAGGTTAGTTTAGAAACCGAGGTATGCATCGGAGTTGCCCCTCAGCTTACAGACCTGTTGCTAATTGCAAGGGAGGTCAGTATCCCAGTTTTCGCTCAGCATGTAGATCCAATAGCTCCTGGTAGCTTTACAGGGCACATTCTTCCAGAAGCCGTTAAGGAAGCTGGCGCAGTTGGCACTCTAGTCAACCATTCTGAGCACCGGCTAAAATTGGCAGATATTGATGCCACGATAGAAAGGGCTCGCGAAGTTAATCTCATATCTTGTGTTTGTACGAACAATGCTAACGCCAGCGCAGCTGTTGCCGCGCTAAAACCAAATATGTTAGCGGTTGAACCCCCGGAGCTCATCGGCACGGGCATTCCTGTTTCGAAGGCTAAGCCTGAGGTTGTATCAAGTACTGTAGAGCTAGTCAAAAAAATTAACCCGGCTGTCATCATTCTCTGTGGGGCAGGAATATCTCGAGGAGAGGATGTCGCAGCAGCCCTAAAACTGGGAACCGAAGGAGTGCTTTTGGCGAGTGGAGTAGTGAAAGCAAAAAATCCAAGGGAAATTCTAGTGGAGATGGCAAAATTCGCGGTTAAAAAATAGACTAAAGCACGTTAATTCTGGCTCCCACTTTTGTAAGGTGGTCTTTCAAAATGAAGGTAAGCATTGAATGCGCGCCCTGCATTATTGAGCGAGGCTACCGTGAAATTGTTCGATCAACCAAGAATATCACAACCCAGTTTAGGGCAATGGAAGGGCTACTTCAACTAATGAATGACCACTTTAAACCGGGAGTGATTCCGGCCCGCATTGGAACCGAGAGGGACAGACTTATTCGCAGAATAACTGGTGTCGCCGATCCCTATGCGGAGAACAAGCGCAGGTCAAACGCTCTTGCCTTAAAACTATTGCCAAAAGTTGAGGAATTTATTTCAAATTTTAAACCTGGATACGAACGCTTCAAGAAGGCTTGCATAGCCTCAATAGTTGGAAACATAATCGAATTTGACGTTCCTGGACACATTTTTATTCCGGAAAAATTGGTTGAGCTTGTCCAGAAAACGATGCTTGTGGTAGATAGAACACCAGAAATCTATGAACTATTACAAAGATCCAAATCAGTACTATTCTTAACCGATAACGCTGGTGAAATTGCCTTTGATACAATTCTTGTTAAAGAAATACGTCAACTTGGTCCGAAGGTGACGGTTGCAGTTAAATCCAGCCCTATACTTGATGACGCCTTATTATCCGATGCCTATGAAGTCGGCATGGACGGAGTCGCTGATAAAATTGTTACGACAGGTTCGAACTCTGTAGGGTTATTTCTAGAAGAGGTATCAAAAGAGTTCCGCAAGTACTGGCAGGCTTCCGAGTTAATTCTTGCAAAAGGAATGGGATACTACGAGACATTGACCGAGATAAACCTCGAGAAACCAACCGCAAACCTTCTCACAGCAAAATGTAATCCTGTCGCCCAATCTGTTAGTGTAGAGAGAGAATCTCGTCTTGCACTTCTTCTTTAGGAAAAAAGAACTTATATCCATAGTTTCATCTGTTGAAGAATAACTTGAAGTGAAGAGTTTGAGCGTCATCGCACAGGGAGAAAAACCGCAAAAAACTACCGAAAAGCTAGCCGAAAAAATTTACATTTACCCACATCACCACTGCTCAATCTGCGGAAAGATGATTGAGGATCCTGAGAAACAAATCTGCTCTAAACGATGCCAAGAAATCTATGACCTCCGATTGAAGAAGGTAAAAAGGCGTCGTACACTCTTGATCATCATCATTATTTACTCTGCCGCCTGGTTTTTTGGCATGCTTTTCCTGTCCTCTTTTCGTTTTTAAACCGTCAGTTAGGTGAATCATGTTGGGAAAACTAATTGTAATCTCTGCTAAAATTCCAGAGGAAGTTTTTCAGGAGCTGCAAATTCGTATTCCTGAAGGTGAAAGAAGCGACTTTATTCGGGACGCTGTTGTTGAAAAACTGGGGAAAATTCCGAAGCCAGATAAAATCCTACAATTAGAGGGGCGCATTAAAAGCTTAGAAGATGCTCTATCAGAGGTTAAAAAATTCCTCGCAGACCTTGAAATTCTAACCTACGAGCATGAGAAAATTGATCCTACCGCTTATTGCATTAGCGACCTTGACCGTGAAATTATTAACTATCTCAAACTACATCAAGGAGCTACAACTCCGGAACTCGCAAAAGCAATAAGAACAGACAGGTGGACAATCCTTAACCGATTGCGGCAGATCGGAAAACGCTCAAAGAAAGAGCTTGGAAAGGCAATCGTTGAATTCGATGCTGGAGAACGCGCTGGTAAGAAGCGAGCTTGGTGGCTAACATTTAAAGAATAAAACTAAGAACCTTTAAACCAAACATTTTTAATTCCTGTTTCGAGGCAATGCGTTAACAAATCTCAAGTCGAATTTCCCTTTGAATAGGTTACCGTTATTCCTTTTTCACGTTCGGAGATGAATCTAAAGTTTCACGACTCTTCTTATGTACTCTGCTATCTCTCTATTCTTCGTGGGGTTCAACGATATCGTATTTCCTCCCTTGTAGGCTAACACGTAGCCTTCTTCTAGAAGTTCTTTCACAGCTTTTCTTATCCTCTTTCCATCGTTCTTAACTACGTGAGAAAGCTTGTTGACAAGGGTATCCAGTGGAAAATAATGGGCACCCCATCTTCCATGTCTTTCAAGCCAATCTAGAATTAAGGCTCTGACCTCTGAGTCTGTGTAGTCGCGTCTCATAGGAGTACACTAATAATACCTTTAGAAGGTTAAGTATAAATACCTTTAATCATAAAATCTTTTCTGATGAAAATGGAAGAAGATTCGCTCTTGATTAGAGCCTTAGGCAACTCGCCCAAACTCAGAATTCTGGACTACTTGTTAGACTACAAGTTGAACGACTTCACCAAGAAAGAAATCGTGGAAGCCTTGGGAATGAGCAAACTCACATTCTACAAGTACTTCAAGGATTTAGAAGAGCTTGGCTTAGTTACGGCATCAAGGAAAATCGGCCGGGCAACACTGTACAAGGTTAACTTGAACAACCCAATGATCAAAATGCTCATCGAATACGAGGCAAAGCTCTCACTCCAGATCGCAGAACAAGAAGCAGAAAAGATGAAGAAACCAATAGCGGCAAGATAACCGTATGTTTTTGGTTGACTCCGAAGTTTACAGAATGTATGTTAAACTGAAAGACGAAGGATTAACTAGAGAGAAGATCAGTAAGAATCTCTTAACATTCTATAAACTGAACTTGTTTTTGCTTACCTTAGACGCGATAAACAAGATGGAAACAGAAGGCAGAGTAACCGTCCTTAACGATTATAAAAATAAAAGTCTACCTTAGACGCCTTAACTTCAGGGTAGTCTTCATAAAGCCCAGAAGCCCTTTTAGCTAAGGAGATTTTATAATTCGGATATATTAAAATGGGCCCGTAGTCTAGTATGGAAAGGACGTTGATCTAAATCAGAACGTAAGCCTCCGGAGAAATCTAATTTCAGGGTAAGCCGAAGATCGGGGGTTCAAATCCCCCCGGGCCCGCCAATCATGGCTGAGAGTAAAAAACCCAGAACTTCAAATTCGTGGGCGAAACTAATGGCGTCTTTTCATGTTAGCAAACAACTCTTGGACCCCGCGATTATCGTGATGCGTGAGGTTCTCGACGTTAAAGCAGAAGAAAGAATGCTAATAATTACAAATCCGACGCCTGATGTCTATATAATTTCTCGAGCACTTTTCCTAGCCGCTAAGAAATTTGGAGCCACGCCAACATTAGCAGTTCAACCAGTTAAGGGAAGTTTCGACTACGCTGAACCTGCAATTATTGGCGCAATAAAAACGGCGCCTGAGATTGTCTTGTCCATCAGCGCTCAGAGATTAGGAAAGGACAAGGAAGCATTAACCAATCCATACAAGGCATATGATGGAAGGACGTATCATCATATTTTCGATTTCCTTCTTTACGGTGAGAAGAAAATTCGAGCCTTTTGGACACCAACGATAACCACCAAAATTTTCATTAAAACAATTCCAATCAATTACGCTGAACTTCGCGCACGATGCGGAAGGATCCTCCACGCAATGACTTGTGCGAAAGAAATTCACATTAAGACTGAATTGGGCACTGATTTATTAATTGGAGTTGAAGGCAGAAAACCCTTCGTTGATGATGGCGACTTTCGCGCCTCTGGACAAGGGGGCAATCTACCAGCTGGAGAAGTATTTATCTCTCCTCGACTTGGCTCCTCTAACGGCACCTTAGTGTTCGACGGCAGCATCGGCCTCGACAAGACCTTAATCATCAAACAACCTATAATCCTTAAAGTGAAAGATGGATTCGTTACTAATGTTGAAGGCGGTCAAGAAGCAAATATTTTGGCAAAATTTCTCAAAAAGGCGGAGAAAGCCCCGTTTGAATTAGCCAAAAAAGAAAAACTTGAGAAGAATAAGGTCTCTGAATACGCAGCAAACGCCCGAAATCTTGGCGAATTTGGAATCGGGCTGAACTCTAAGGCGGAGATTGTTGGTAACCTACTTGAGGACGAAAAGGTTCTCGGCACAGTTCATATTGCGCTTGGCGAAAACTATGATCAAGACGCTCCAGCACTAATTCACTGCGATGGTATAGTCAAAAAGCCAACCGTCGAGATTAACGGGAAAACAATAATGGAAAAAGGGCAACTTTTGATTTAAAGTCTCTAAGTTACATCCTCGTAGGTGCCTCGATTCCAAGAAGTTGTATGGCATTTCTTAATGTAATTCGAATCGCACCAACCAAAGCCAGTCGTGCTGCTCGCAGAGTCGTAGTCTCCGCTTGGATGACTGGCACAGCTGCGTAGAACGAGTTGAAACAGTTAGATAAGTCGTTGGCGTATTCTGCAATTTCATTAGGCTTCAGATTTTCAGCTGCCTCTATGAAGACTTCGGGAAACTTTCCGACCTTTAATATGAGATTCCACTCTAAGGGGTGAATTAGGGCGCTCAAGTCAGTTTCACTAGCGTCTATTTTCTCGCCTGCCTTTTTCAATATGTTACAAGCTCGTGCGTAAGCATACTGTATAAATGGAGCACTATTTTGCTCAAAGTCTAACACTCGCTCCCAGTTGAAAATGACAGACTTTAAGGGTTCAACTGAGATCAGTGAGTATTTAATGGCTCCAATGCCCACGCTATCAGCTATCTTTCGTCGATCCTCCTCAGGTAAATGTGGTGAGCGTTTTGCCACCTCAGCGTACGCTCTCTTAACCGCTTCGCTGATGACATCGTCAAATGTTATGTACCTCCCCCGTCGACCAGACATCTTATACCCAGGTAATTCTACAAGCCCAAAAGAGAAATGAATTTGATTCTGCGCCGCTTTAATGTAACCGAGAACACACAAGGCTATTTTGAGTTGTAATTGTGCCAGTGATTGCTCTGCGCCAATTACATTGATTACTCGATCGGTCTTTTCGAACTTTTGAAGGCTGTACGCAATGTCACGGGTTGTGTACAAGGTTGTGCCGTCAGCCCGAGTTAGCGTAAGTGAAGGAACACTATAACCTTCCATAATATTTAGAACTGGCCTAAGCCCAAGTTCGTTAACAGCTTTCTCGGCATCCAACTCGAAGACTCCCTTAGTCTCGAAAACGAAAGGCAACCGCTTAAGCCGTTGCACAATTTCGCTCACTTTGCCACTCCATACTAGATCGCTTTCCCAATCCCATTGATCGAATAAAATCTCCACTCTGTTCAAAGTTTGTTTAAAACCATCCAGACAGAGATTACTTACTTTTCTGAAGAGTTTCTTTGTGCTTGCCTTTTCAGTCTCATATTCCTGTATTAGTTTGTTAATGCTTGCTTCGGGATTCGGATCCTTGTTTATTCCATCGAGTAGTTTGCTGAACATGTCTGGATATTTTTCTTGGAGTTCCGCCGCTGCTGCAACCCAGTCATCAAGTTCAAATTTTAATTTTTTGACGGGTTCTTCTTGGCCTTGCCCTGCTTCGAATTGCTTAATTTGTTCTTTAAGGTTGCGAATTTCAGTTAAACAACTGGTTATAGCGTAAATCCAGCCAATAAAGTGATCAGGCTTAACGTGTGGGTCAATGTCTGGGCTCCTCAGTTTTTGATAGCCATAGGCAATAATCGCAATTTGTCGTCCCATATCGTCGATGTAGAAGTGTCTTGAAACCTTGTGACCTCGAGCTGTCAATATTCGCGCCAGAGCATCTCCTAGTATTGGGTTTCTAGCGGTTCCAATGTGTAATGGATGGATAGGATTTGCACTTGTGTGCTCTACAATAGTCCTAAGCGGTTGATCTGTTTTAACATATCCATACATTTCATTTAATTTTCTTGCAGATTCTATCGTTAACTTAGCAAATTTCGCTCGGTTTAAATGGAAATTAATGTATCCTCCTACTACCTCAGCTTTTCCGACCATGTTAAAGGCCGTTGCATCGATTGTTGATGAGATTCTTTCGGCTAGTTCCATTGGTTTTGTTTTCATGGCCTTAGCTAGTTCGAAGCAGACAGATGATGCTAATTCCCCATATGCTGGGCTTGGAGGAACTTCGAGCGACCGTTTAACTTCAACTTCTTGAGCCAGCCTTGACAAGGACTTTGTAAGAATATGTTCACACTCTTCTCGGAACTCTCCAAAGGGGTTAATCGACAAAGCGACTATGAGCCTCCAGTAGTAATCAATAGCCAGATAAAATAATATTTCTGAACCGCTATTTGAGCCAACAGCACCATAAGCTTACATCTTAACTAATATTCTTTTGTATATAGACTAGAACCTGTCAATGAAATAAGATTCATGCAGTGAAGTAAAGAATTAATGAGGACAGAAAAAAATTGAAAGGGATGAGTTCACTCAACTCTGCTTAGGAACTCATCATGGGCCAGTACTTCCCCTATATAGGGGAAGAACTTCGTTTCAACGTACTTCTGCTCCTCAGCCGACATTGCGGCAGTACAATCCTTCAGCAAGAATACTTTGAATCCCTTGTCATATGCTGATCTCGCTGTCCCCTCAACGCAGACGTTTGTCAGGAAACCAGCAAATGCGACGTACTTTATGCAAGCTACCCTCAGCAACCAGTCTATGTTGGTTGAATGGAAGCCATCTAATGTCCGCTTTCCTTCTACCACGATGTCCTTGTCAGTTGGCTTGAGTTCGTCAATAATAGCTCCTCCCCAAGTGCCCTTTTTAAAAGCCCCCGCCTTCCCTCCGGCCTGGTGAATTGGACCCAATACTCCTGGGCAGCCCGTATCCCGATAGTCCTGTTCGAAAAGTATTGGAACTATCAATGTCATGATTCCTTTTTCCCGTGCCTTTTTGATGCAATCGGCAGCGTTTGTGATAGTTCCCTGTGCGGCGATCTGTTCTTTCACACCAGCGTGAAGAGCTCCTCCTTCCTTGCAGAAGTCGTTTTGGAACTCAATAAAGACGATTGCAGTCTCGTTCGCTTTCATGAAAGCTCCTCCTCCATAAACCATACAGAAGCTAGTATATTTAGTGATTGCCCTTAGCACCAAAAAGGAACGATTTGTTGCTAATATCGGATCTGAAATAGCCTCACACTATGTGGTTCACACCCTTTCAAAGGTGCGAGCATGCTACAGTTCGGTCCTTTGGGCTTGAAAGCCAAGCCCTAGGGATACGTAACCCCAGAGATAGAAAAGCTCAATCGGGTGGCCGGAGAAATACCAACCGGTCAATGTTCCATGGCTGAAGAGGATGTCTGCCACAACATTCAGCGCGATGCCGAGGGAGATCCAGCGCCAAGACCCAGCCATTACACCTCCCCTAAAGATCACCGCCATAAAGAGACAGGGGATCAGGACGATCACGTCCAAGGTCGGATATGCTAGGTCAAGGATCATTGTGATCAGATCTGTAGAATTGGTGATCAAGGGCTCAAGTAGAAGGAGGCTGGTTAAACCTACCACAAGAGCCCCAAGGAAAGCTGAGAAGAGAATCCTCGAACGCGTTATCAGATCCCTGAAGACCAAGAGAAGCTGGAATGTCCCAACAGTCATAGGCAGATATCCCGCCAAGTAGAAGGCATCTGCAAGGGAGGGGTAGGGTATGGAGATCTGCAAAGCAATCTCATATAGAGTCCATGTCAACTCGCCCAGAAACCACATGACCACTCCGAGAAAGATGCCTAGACGCGCGGTTCTTAGCCTGCCTGTGGTTCCCCACCTCTTAATAACCAAAAAGCCAAGTAGAGCGCAGGTCCCTGAGACAACGACGAAGAGTATGTCTGAAGAGATGGCCGGCATCTCGCCCCTAGAGCCTGCGACAAGATAAAATGCAACGAACGCAACCGATAAGGCTAATGCAATTAGGTACCGGCGTTGCATGGCGTTAACCCTACAGTTCAATGAGCTCTAAGTTGATCGTTTCATCTATTTTTAAGTATCGAATTAAATCAGACTTTTTGACATTGCAAACCGTGCTGGGTTCGATTTTCTTTCTAAGTGCTCTCTCCTTTTCCTTCAACAGATAATTCTAATCGTTTCTTGAGTCCACTCTAGCTGAGCCTTAGCCTTGCCGACAAAACTGTCAACACATTTCTAGCCGCGTTATTATGGCGGGCCCGCGGGGATTCGAACCCCGGACCTCCGGCTCCGCAGGCCAGCGTCCTAGTCCTGATTTTCCGGATTATCCTCTAGACGACGGGCCCTCAATAAGCGAAATAATTTCGTTATTAAAAAGGTCTTCCAATAAATATTGATTATACAAAATATTTTTCAGTAGTTCCATGATTACAAGATTAAGGCGTTGAACTGATTGAGTGAAGCTAAACCTCTCTATAAGCACTGGATTGTGACTGTTGTAGATGATCTTGTTAAAAGGGGAGACGTACCTACTGTTCTTAGTACTGCCAAAACTCCGAGTGGACCTATTCACATAGGGATCAGCCGGGAACTTGTCTATTGCAGCGTTTTTGAGAAGCTATTAAACGAGAAAGGGGTTAAAACTGACTTCATTTTCACTGTGGATGACCTGGATTCAATAAAAAAGTTTCCGCCAGGCGTTCCAGAGGTTTTCACGAAGCATACTGAGTATATTGGAAAGCCTATGGTTGATGTTCCATGCCCGTATGGCGATTGTGAAAACTGGGGTAAACATTACGCTCAGGAACTTATCGACATCTTCAACACCTTCGGCCTTTTTCCAAGGGTTATCTGGGCGCATAAATTATACATGACGAAGGAAATGAAGGACGCTATCCGTGTATCCCTAAAAAATGTGGAAACTATCCGTCAAATCCTTAAAGACATAATGGAACCCACCTTATCTGGAAGCCAACTTGAAGCTTTCCAACGTGATCTGCTAACATGGTACCCTTGTCTCGTCGTTTGCGAGCGATGTGGGCTACTTAAACCTACAGTAGTAACTGGTTACGATCCTAATCGAGACATCGTTTCATACACATGTTCTGCTTGTGGATACTCTGGTGAAATGTCAGTTGGCAAGGGAAGGGTGAAACTAAGGTGGCGAGTCGACTGGGCTGCAAAATGGGCTATTTTCAAGGTAAGCTGTGAACCCGCAGGTAAAGATCACTGTGTTAAGGGCGGAGCATACGACACTGGTGAAGCTATCTGTCAAAAAGTGTTCGG
>Ga0315312_1001752_pt1 | contig 16134 bp, 21 predicted proteins | sample TDP7_MG_FD_203629 | JGI IMG/M metagenome (GOLD analysis project Ga0315312, IMG submission 203629) | Freshwater sediment microbial communities from Lake Towuti, South Sulawesi, Indonesia - TDP7 | ecosystem: Environmental > Aquatic > Freshwater > Lake > Sediment | place: Indonesia: South Sulawesi... | reverse complement strand
TAACGTATGCTGTGTATCTGCAACCACCACATAAGCCACTGTATGCGCATTTTCTGCAGGAACCTTTCAACGCTTTTCGATTCCTGATATTATTTAGTAGTTCATTGTGAACCCATATTTCTTCTAGGCTTTGTTCAAGAAGATTGCCCAATTTTATTGGAGCAGGAACACAGGGAAGCAAGTCTCCAGAGGCAGTTAACCCAGCGTAGGTTAAGCCAGCTGAACATCCACCGAAACCTGTTGCAAGCTTTCTTACAATCTTTGAAACTTCAAGCCCGAATTTCTCTTGAAACATTTTTTCGTGTCCTGACAGGGCTTCGCTTACCGTGAAAACTCTACCTTTCGAATGTTCATAGCCTAGGCGAGCGTAATAGGTCATTCCTCGAGCATAGCATTGCATACCATGCCCCTCTGTTACGCTTTTGTAGAATTTATTATACAATGTTTCCAAAGCCTTAATCTTCTCTTTAGGCGTAACATCAAGATAGTAAGCGTATACTCCACGACCAGCAGGAATAAGCCTATTCAAATAGAACCTCGTCGCGCCAAGCTTCTCCGCCAACTCCATAGTATCCTCCAGTTCATTGACATTCTTAGAATGTAAAGTCATAGTAGTAGCTAACTCGTCAAAACCTACGTCAGCACAATTCCTTATCCCCTTAACAGTTGCTTCAAAACTTCCAAGCCTATTTCTTAAAAAATCATGTGTTTCAGTTCTTGCACCGTCCAAGCCTATTTCAACTCGCCTGACACCTGCTCTAGCCAGTTTCTTCGCTACTCCACGAGCCATAAGAATGCCATTAGATGCAATCGTGCACAGTATACCGCTGTCGTTGGCTCTCTTAATTGCTTCATACAAGTCTTTGCGTAATAATGGTTCGCCTCCAGAAAAGGTCAGGATAGCCACTCCAGCATCGCTCATGTTGTCTATCACTTTGAATGCCTGAGAAGTCGTTAATTCTGGCTCAGAAGATGTGGGCGAAGAATCCTGATGACAATGAAGACAATCTAGATTGCATCGGTTAGTGAAGTTCCAAACAATCGTTATGGGAGCACCAGTAGGCTGCGGATATCTTAAGCCAAAATGGGCAATCCCCTTCACAACGCTAAGCATGCATTTGCGAGTAAGTGAGTCTTTCAATAGGAGTTTTGTTGCCTTGCCATCAACTCCAAGACTAAAGAATAACAGACGAACTAGAGGCATTAGAGCCGTCGATGTGGACAGGCAGCTTCCACAAGAAAACCGCCTACCTATCGAATAAGAATCAAAGACAGAAAGCAACCGCTCTTGCCCACATTCTTTGCATTTGCGTGCTAAATGGTTTGCAAGAACCTTCCAAAAAGGATTAAAAGCCATAGCCATAGAACGCCCGCCATCAAGAACTTTAACCACTAATCTTCCAGTCATCCTTTATCCTCATAATTATAAAAACAACATTCCATCTATATATAAGGGGGGCTATCTAGCTTCAGGTAGACACGCCCTTTTTACACGACTCACCTTGAAGCGTCAAAGGATTTTTCAAGCATTATTCCTACTTTTCTGAATCCATGCTTTTCATAAAATCTAATGGCGTTCACATTGTCTTCTTCAGTGTCTACATGAACTTCTATGACACCTCTTTTCTCAGCGTTTTCCAAAGCTTTCTTAACGAGTTGCGACCCAATTCTCATATTACGACACGATTCTTTAACAAACAGATTCACTATGTACGAATTCACTCCTCCGTGGAAAGGATCTAAAACGAAGATTTGATGGATAAAGCCTACAACTTCACTATTAAACTCTGACACAATTAATTCGCTGTTGGCATCTCTCAACACTTTTCGCAAGACATTACTGCGTTCAAGAGGCAAATTGGAATGTTGCAGAAACAGATCCTCTAAGACTTTCACATCTTTCAGTTTCGCACGACGAATAACTAATGACAAATCATTCAACTCCGCATATCTATTTTTTCAAAAAGGCTTTTAGCCTCTTCCATCAATTAGAAAATGGTGATAAGTTGGAAGCTTACGTTTTGATTAACACTGAACCTGGAAAATCATGGGAAGTTGCTGAAGCAGCACTGAGGATTAAAGGTGTGAAGAAGGCGCATGCTGTTACTGGCCAATACGACGTAATTGCTTACGTTGAATTCGTTGAAATGAATGAACTTGGAAGAATCATAGGTAAGATTCAGTCTATCAAAGGGGTTATGCGGACCCAAACAGCGATAGCAATGGCTTTGAGGCTTAAAGAATAATTGCAAATCCTTTATCTAGAACGGACAAGTAAACGCGCGCCAAACTTCTTTTAGGGTTTTTTTCTGAAGATTTTCTTCATAGAGAAATCTTCTAGAAGACTACTCTATTTTCGACGTTGCGCACATAATGAAAATATAAAAACACCTGTCAAGCTTCCCGCAATGTTTGTGAGTACATCAAGGATAGTACAATATCTGGTTGGGACAAAATACTGATGGACTTCATCTAAGATTCCATACAATGCGGAAAAGACTGCAGAACTGGAAAATGTCACAATGCCTCTCCTAAATGTGGTTTCTTTGGTAAGTTGCCAAAAAATGTTTGCCATTAAAATTCCTAAAATACTAAATTCCACAAAGTGCTTTATCGACTGGTCTATATCAAAACCAAATTCCCTTTCTGGATGAAGCAAATCGCCTGGAAGACTTGATAAATAGAAAACAATTCCCATATAAACCATCAAGACTGCAAGAGATGGGATAAATTTTCGCGCCTTCATTCAATCTCTCCACATTTTTGAATCCTTTTCCTGCAATGTTGCTGACATCAATATAGTTTGTGTGCATCAGATATTTCGTGAAGCATAAATTTTCTTAGCAATGTACTTTTAGTCTATTTAAGCCCATCAAAGTAAATGTCTTTGTCTTTTGCAGAAACTGGAATCCGCCCAGCCATGCATCCGTTACTTTAGGGCCACAACCCAAGAATCTTTGTTGCTTCTGCAACCCTTCTAACACCTAGCATTAAGGCGGCAGTACGCATATCGACCTTCTGTCTCTTAGACAACTCGTAAATATCATTGAAGGCTTTGACCATCTTGCCCTCTAGTTTCTTATTCACTTCTTCTTCTGTCCAATGCTCTCGCGTCAAGTTTTGCACCCACTCGAAATAGCTTGCGGCTACGCCGCCAGCGTTGGCTAAAATGTCCGGAATAATGAAAATCCCTTTTTCTCGAAGTATTTTGTCCGCCTCAGGGGTTGTTGGACCATTTGCTGCTTCAGCCAGCAATTTGGCTTTAACATTTGTAGCATTTGACTTTGTTATCTGATTCTCAAGCGCTGCAGGAACTAAAATGTCACATTTCAGTTCAAGCAACTCTTCATTTGATATTTTTTCACTTCCTCTAAAACCCAAAACTGAGCCTGTCTTCTCCTTATGCTCAAAAACTGCAATTGGATTCATGCCTTTAGAGTCGTATATACCGCCTCGAGTGTCGCTTACAGCAACAATCTTGCATCCCATTTCGCTGAGCAATCTCGCAGCATTCCATCCTACATTTCCGAACCCTTGAACAGCAACGGTTGCGCCATTCAGCGACATACGCATAAGTTTGGCGGCTTCGCGTACACAGAATGTGACTCCTCTAGAAGTTGCCTCTTCCCTTCCCAATGAACCTCCAATAATAATTGGTTTGCCAGTAGCGACTTCTGGAATGCTATATCCTTTAAAACGACTGTAAGTGTCCACTACCCACGCCATTGTTTGTGCATCTGTGTAAAGGTCAGGTGCAGGCACATCTTGATATGGACCAATGAAGTCCAGAATCATTGACGCGTATCTTCTGGTTAAACGCTCTAACTCGCCTATGGACATTTTCTTGGGATTGCAGCAGACGCCGCCTTTTGCACCGCCGTATGGTATGTCGATTATAGCACATTTCCAAGTCATCCACATGGCTAGCGCTGTGACTTCAGACAGGGTAACGTCTGGATGGTATCTGATTCCACCTTTGTATGGTCCTCTCGCATCGTTATGCTGGACTCTACAACCCATAAACACCTTAACGTCTCCATTATCCATCTTTACTGGAATAGAGACAATGAGTGCTCTTTTAGGATGCCTAAGTATCTCATGAACCCCATCGTCCAAATCCAATTTTTCAGCGGTTGTGCTCAACTGCTGTAACGCGATGTCTAATGGGTCAGGTTTTTCGAGACTCAACTTTCAACTCCTCAATTCTTCTGATATTCTCATGTTGGATTAATAAAATTATAAAATGGAAACATTGAATTATCCGCTGGTCGGTGAGCTAAGAAGGCAGTCAAAGCGAGCCGAGAATAGAGAATGTAAAAACTTTCTTTATGATATCCAAAACGACTGCTAACTGTCCAGTATACAATCCTATAGTGAGCAGAGTAAAGCCTAAAAGTAGCAAGAGAGAGCCAATAATTCGCTGTTCTGAAGAGTCCATGTATCATTTCGCCTTTTAACTATGAAAGTTTCATACGTCATTTAAAGATATTTCTATAAAAAATCTCTTTCCTAGCGAGCAACTCCAAAAACAGATTGGTGTTTAAGGTCAAAAAACAATTCTTGCCTTTTTCCATACGAAAGCCAAATTTTCTCATTGGAGGTGATTTCTCCTACAGCCGCAGCTGATAATTTCGAACATTGTAATAAGTGCAAGCATGCTGTGGGTTGCTTTGTCGAAATAACAAAGCCAATTCCAGGGTATGCCATTAACCAGTCTTCAAGGCATACGTCATTGGGCTTGGGCACTTTTTCCAAGTCTATTTTTGCACCAACTTTGCTGGATTCACAAAGCATAGCTATTGTTCCAATTATGCCTGGTCCACTAATGTCTCTTGCTGCATGACCTAATTTTCTCTCTGCTATTTCAATCATAGAGCTCAAACGATGTAAGACCTCTTGACTTGACTTCATAGTCGTCGAATCGAAGGTTTTCAGCCAACCTTTTGAATAATATTTTCCAGCGAGGTCCACAGCAACTATGAGGGAATCTCCAGCTTTTGCATCGGTGCTAGGAAGAATGTTACGTGCTACACCTATAGCTGCAGCATCTACCGCATCATACGAAGTGTCTGGATGCAAATGCCCTTTTAGCAACCTTATTCCATATTTTTCCAAGCCATCTCGTATGCCTTCAGAAACTTTTTTTCGTATTCTGCTTGAACTTGAAGAGATTACGCTAACAAAGCCTAAAGGGCGCGCTCCTTTCGCCACCACATCATTCACATTGACGAGAACCGAATAATAGCCAGCAAGCAAAGGTGCATTTTTTACGAGATTTTCCACTATTCCATCGCAAGAAACAACAACTTTGAATTTGCTGACATCTAAAAATCCTGCGTCATCGTAGCATTTCTCTTCAAATATCTCTAGGATTTCTCCAAGTGCAGCTTTGCGAGTTAGACCTTCAAAATTTCTTAGTTTGACAACTAAATCTGAAAGTTCATTAATCTTCATTCTAAATTCTTTGCCTCTTTTATCGCTGAGCAGCATCCACAACGCACGCAACCAGCCTTATTTTTTGCTGGGTTCACTCCATAAGTTTCTAAAATCTCTGCTATGCGTTTGTAAAGTGAAATCATTCGGCTTGGTTTTGGTGGCGGTTTGTTTTCAAATTCTGTTCCAGCGATCGGTCTCAATGGAACTAGATATGGTATAACACCCATTTCAGCCAATTTCTCTGCACCTTTTAGAATGCTGTCATCACTTTCTCCCAAACCAGCGATTATGAAAGAACTTACTTGATTTTCTCCAAAAAGTCCCACTGAATGTTTCCAAGTTTCGAAATATCTTTCTAGCTTCGTTTCAGCTTTTCCTGGGCATACTTCATTTAGAACTGTTGGATCAAATGATTCAATGTGTATTCCAATAGTGTTCGTGCCTGCGTTGGCTAACATATCTAAGTATAGGTTGCTTTTAGGTGGTTCGACTTGAACATGTATTGGGATTTCTCTGCAAGCCTTCACTTCTTTAACAATTTCAGTTAATAGTTTTGAGCCACGGTCTGGAGTCTTGGTTGTTCCAGTTGTAAGCGTGATATGGTTACATGCGTTTTCTTTGACCGCAGCTTCAACAACTTCACGAAATTGACGAGGCTTCTTAACTGAAATTGTTGTTTGTGATTCGAGTGGTAATTCTATTCCACAAAATTTGCATTTTTTGCCAGTATTCCAGTATGTACATCTTTGGTAAACGGTTGTTGCAAGGCAGTCGGTTCCATGCAGCAAAGCAACTTGCCACATAGGTGTTCCATCGGAAGTTTTTTCTTTGTAGAAGTTTGGGTTAGGAATCAATTCTACTGGGATTTTTTTGTCTCCATTACTTCTATGCAGAAAGTAGTCTTCACTTTCCATTGTTAATTCCCACATAGATTCTTTAACGAAGTTCCCCCATAAAGCAACATTTACGCCAGAGCCGTTAGGCAATACGATGTATCTTCCGCCAGATGGACCCGCCCCAGCTTTTCTTCCTCTATCAATTGTTGTTCCTAACTTGGCTCCGTTACAGAGGAGTTCTACCTTAAGCTCTAATAGGTCAGTTTCGAGCCCATCATTTTTTCTGATCATCTAATTCCCCAATTTCTTTTACGTATAAATGAACGAGCATTCCAGAAGTTTGCTCAAATTCTTCAATTTTTTTAAACCCGAATGTTTCAACAAGTTTCACACTGGCGGCATGGCTTGGCAGGATATTTGCGTAAATTCTTTTGGACCCAATTTTTCCAGCGAATTCTACAAAGTGTTTGTACATAGCTTTTCCTAGCCCACAGCCTCTGTATGCTGGATGAACTGATTGGTGCTCCCCAATGCAGATTCTTTCAGCTGTGAGAACTTTGTAGAATCCAACAATTCTTCTATGTGCTCTTATCCCAAAATAGATGAAGCCAACATTCATCTCGTTAACAATTTGCTCTCGACTAATTGTCCGCATTTCCCTCCAAGACTTTGGGTACTCTACTGCTCTAGGCCACACTTCTTTGAGCAGTAACTCAATCTCAGGGGCGTCGGTCTCAAATAGCTGTTCCACGGCAATTCTACTGTTCTTATCCATATGTTGGTTTCTCATGGAAGGGTAAACGTGACTTTAACGTACGTCGAATTTTTATAACCGTTTTGACACAAGAAAGTTGGAAAGTGGTTACAATTGAGTTACAAGAGCAAAAGCTTAGCGTTCACGGTTCGTTTACCCGTGAGATGTGTTGAAATAATTGACGAACTCATTAAGGCTGGAGTTTATTCAAGCCGAGGCGAATGTATCAGAGATATTGTAAGGTCAGCTTTTAGAGAAGGCTTTCATAAAAAGATGCTTCCAGAATCGTCAAAGATTAGAGACTATAAGGAATTGTGAGGAATCTGAGGATCACGCTACCTGTCTGAGTAGGTTTTCACCCAATTGCCGAATTACTTCTATGCCTTTTGATTTGCTCCCATATTTTATAGGAGACTCTCCACGCATGTCTGCTTCTATTATTTGCTTATCATAAGGGATTAACCCAAGCAATGAAATATTATAACTTTCGGCAAATTGTTCAATCAACTTGCCTTCGTTTGCATCGGTTACTTTGTTTCCTATAAGAAAGAATTTTTTGATGCCCATTTCAGTGGCTAGTTCATAAATCTTCTTGGCAGTTTCCATGGCTTTAAAACTTGAGTCAGTAACCGCAAGCATTGCATCTACATGTTTTGCAGTTCCTCTACCCAAATGCTCAATCCCTGCTTCCATGTCCATGACAACAACTTCGCTACGTTCAACGTAAAGATGTTGAAGCGATGCTCTGACCACAGCGTTTGCAGGACATAGGCATCCAGTGCCAGCTGAACGAACTGTTCCCATAACGAGCAAGTTGACGCCGTAAGAAGATTTTACAGAAAAATCTTTCACAATGTCGTCAACGCTGAAAGAGAGACGATAGACGCCGGGATAATCAGTTTTTGTCTTCGACTCAATTAACCGAGTATTCTCAGATATCGGAACAATTTTCTTTGCCTCATCGGAAGAAATTCCTAGTGTCAACGCCAAATTTGGAGAAGGATCGGCATCAATAGCTAAAACTTTGAATCCTTTCTGTGCATAAAATGCTGCCAACACACCTGCGACTAGAGTTTTTCCAACTCCACCTTTACCCGAAACCGCAATTTTCATAGCAAACCTCAATACTACTTTGAAGTCCTAGTGGGTGAGAGTCTTAGGCGTTCTGAACCTACATCTATTTCTGTTATTTTGCAGTTCTCAAATACTTTTGAAGTGCCTAAGACATCTTTTACAATTACTTTATTTCCTTCTGCTTTTGCATAGATTGCATCCTTAAAAACTACCTTCTCTTCAAGCGAAACCTCAAACTCACACATTCTTACTCCTCACCATATTTTTTCTACGCTTCACCAATTATGTTTTAATCAAGGATTTTAGTTTTGAATAAGCCTCAGCTGGATTTGTTATGGTTATGGTGAGTTTTTCAAATGGGCACATGTCGTCTCCTTTAGAATTAAGAATATTTGGAACGCGTCTTTCAAACTGATAAGGAATATCATTGTCTTCAAGTACCTTAATTCCCTCTTTACTAATTGTAACTGCGAATACGGCAGAAACACGAGAATAGACTGAGAGAAGCGCTGCAGCCCGTCCCATGATTTTATCTGCAATTGAAGATTCGGCTAATTCTCTGTTAAGTAATTCTATGGCCTGCAGGAAACCCCCTATGCCAGAAGACATGGTTTTGAAAACAATCTTACCATCTTTCACTATAACAAGCGAAAGATTTTCCCCTTTTAACTTACTTCTCGCAACTTCTAAATCTCTCATCTCAGTTCTCTTTAGGATTATGAAGCGGAACTAGAAATTTCTTCTTATTATGAACAAATCTCCTTCAGACATGGAGGCGATTTGCTGAGCCAAATTCTCTACTTCTTTAGAAGAATTCTTTTCGGACAATAGTTGACTCTTCAATTTATTATAAGTGGCGGCATTAACTGTGATAGTTGCTTCTTTTCCGCTAGGAAGTGTGAATTTCGCTGCAATATCAGAAGAGTCTATTAACTTTAGTTTTTGATTTCCAATTGTGCATTTTGTTGTTACCTGTAGTCCATCTACGATGCATGAGACGGGAATAGAATACTTAAGACGTGCCGTAACTCGCAACTTTCCATCATTATCACTCCTCAACCCAAGTTCTCTCATTCCAATGATTCCCATTCTGACGCCTATTACAAGATAGGGACCTAAATGTCCATGGAAGTCGGCAGCGTTAGCTATTTTTTCTCCTAATAAGGATTCTTCCTTTGGATATGCCACGGTAACACCATTCTCATGAAGGGTACTACTAAAAAGATAAAAACTTTATGGTCTCATATGCAAACTCATCTAGGAGGAAAAAAGATATGGGTAAGATAGTTCGTGTTGGGGTTACCTTTCCGCCTGACTTGCTAAAAGATTTTGATGAGACAATAGGTAAGATGAGGTATGACAATAGGTCTAAGGCGATTCAGGATTCTGTGAGAAACTTTGTCACTGAATACAAGTGGTTGGGAGAACAAAAAGGAGTGAAAGTAGGCGTGTTAGTTATGGTTTATGATCATGAAGCCAGAGGCTTAGAAGCAGACCTTACAGATATCCAGCATGAATATAGCGATATCATCAGTTCTTCAATGCACATTCACTTAAGCGAACGAGACTGCCTCGAAACAATTGCATTAAGAGGCGATGCAGAAAGAATTAGAAAACTAGCAGAAGAATTAGGTAAGAAGAAGGGAGTGAAACAAACAAGACTAACAATTGTCAGTCAATAACCCAATGCTTCCATAGAGATTATAGACAAATCTGTTCTCTTAAGTTCTGTTTTCAGAAAATTTTTGATGTCTTCTTCTTCAAGGCTAAATTGACCTGTCAAATTTGCAGCAACTGGAATTTTCGTGCGTCTCAAACTTCTTCCTTTTGCTAGATCTAGAAATACGTATTGGATATCCTTTGATGCAAAGACAAGTCTTAACCCAACTGGTGGATTGGAAAGAGGTGCCCTTTGCAAAGTATACGCAATGGTGTTTGGTTGATGAACAGTTGCTAAATGCTTGAATTCATCCCAAGTTTTTATATGCACAATCTTAGCCATAACCCTGAACGCTTCTCCACTATTCCCTTCTTCTTTCGTTTCTTGGGAAATAACGTTTCGACCATAAACCAAACTTTGTTAGAGAAAGCATAAGTGGGACTTCCATAAGAGGACCGATCACTGTGGCTAGCGCCGCACCTGGTGCGCTTATGCTAAATGCTGTTGTTGCTACAGCGATAGCGACCTCAAAATGACTACTTGAACCTATCAAAGTAGTAACTATGGAAGTTTCGTAATTCCAGTTAGATAGCCATGCAATGGAACAGGTTATTGCAATCATTGTTACATAATGAAGCAAATTGGGCGCTGCAAGAAAAGTTACCAAAAAAGGTTTCTCCAAAATTATATATCCTTTTAAAGAAAACATAACAATCAAGGTCAGCAAGAGCGCAATGATGGATATTCTGCGCACAGTTGTGAGATAAGTCTGGTTAAACCATTCTTCCCCTCTTCTACTTATCAGAAGCCTCCTTGATAAGGCTCCTAAGGAAACTGGTAAAGCTATGAAAAATAATACGCTGAATGCTATCAAATCCCACGGGACATACATACCGCTTACGCCAATGTAAAATCCCGCCATGGGAGCATAAAGAAGCACCATCAGTAATGCATTGATAGAAGTATTTACCAGCCCCTGTGCCAAATCTCCCTTAGCCAGCATAATCCACCACATAACCATAGCCGTGCATGGGGACATACCGAGAAGAATAACGCCAATAATATAATCTGGATAGCCTCGAAGCAAAAGATTAGCATAAAGTGTCATTATTGCTGGGGCAATAGCCCAATTAGCAATTATAGTCAAAAGTAGAGGCTTAGGCTTCTTTACAGCATTTTTAACATCACTAAACCTTATGCCCACCACAGTCGGATACATCATAAAAAACAAGCAAATGCCAATTGGAATTGACAGTTGAGCGAATTTCAAATTATCCAAGAAAAGACCAAAATCAGGATAGAGTCTTCCTAATAATAATCCAATTATGATGAATAGAGCAATCCATAGGGTTAGATATTTCTCAAAAACACCTAAAACCGCCTTCTTTTCTTCTTTTGATGCCATTTCTTGAGTGCCTCTTGTTTCTCGTAAGATTCATATTTAGATATTTAAATATGTTGCTACAAAAGACTCAATGTCCGTCATAAAAAGTCAAGTTTGTGCATATTTTTGATTGTCTTTGGGTCGGCAATACTGTAGAAGACCCATTTTCCTTCTTTTCTATCCTTAACTAATCCCGCATTCTCTAGCAGGTTCAGATGATGAGACGCGGTAGGTTGAGTCAAATCTAAAGCAACCATTATCTCACATACACACATTTCTCTAATCATCAAAAGCTTAAGAATTCTTAGTCTTGTTTCATCAGCCAGCGCACTAAAAAATCTGCTTTGTTTACGAATGAGATTGGCATCTGCAACTTTGTCTGCGAGCTGCTTTAATTCATCTGCATATCCGGATGCGCTCTCTGCTGAGCAGATTCCGGCTCTTATTAGGCGTTCCAGTCTTTTACTCACTTTTGGTTGAGATGACGGCATTGCAGTGATCAAGCTGTCATATTGATGAACCAAAATATATAAATACAATCGCTTAGGGGGTTAGAGAAATCATGTTTTCTAAGGCTTTTCTGGCTTTTTTTGCAATTGGGTTTGGAACAGCCATTGGATGTTTTTCTTCCTTAAGTGACAAGTAGATTCGTTCCAATGTGTTTAGCTTCATGTTTGGGCAGATAGCACCATCGTAGGCTATTATGAATTCTTTTTTTGGATTCTCTCTCTGTAAGCGGTGAATTATCCCTACTTCTGTAGCAATAATGTATTTTTTCGCCCTTGCCTGCTTGGCATATCTGCAGATTTGGGAGGTGCTTCCAACAAAGTCTGCCATAGACTGAACATCTGAAGTACATTCTGGATGCACAGCTACCACCGCATCGGGATGCTGTTGCTTAGAAAGTTCAATGTCTTCTTTCAAGAACAATAAGTGAGTTGGACAGAAGCCTTTTTTCGGAATTGGAATAATGTTTTTCCCAGTTTTTTGTTGAACATACCATACTAAGTTATGGTCTGGACCGAAAAGTACGGTATCTGCATCTAATGAGCTTATGACTTCTACAGCGTTTGCAGAAGTGCAGCATATGTCGCATTCTGCTTTTGCTTCAGCTAAAGTGTTGACATAGAGCACTACGGGAGCTTTTAGATATTTTTTCTTCCATACCCTAACTTGTTCACGAGGAAGCATTTGAGCCATGGGGCATCTTGCACCTGGGCTTGGAAGAAAGACTTTCTTGTCTGGGTTTAGAATAGATGCTGATTCTGCCATGAAGTCTACTGCTGAGAAAATAATTGTCTTTGCATCTTTTTCTTCCATGGCTTTTCTGCATAGTTCGATGCTGTCGCCTACATAGTCTGCTATGTCTTGTACTTCTGGTCTTTGATAATTATGTGCCAGTATGATTGCTTGTTTTTGTTTTTTTAGTCGCAAGATGTTGTCCGTGATTGTCATAGATAATTCCTACATGTACTTTTAACGAGATATAGGTTCGTTCGTTCTCTGTGCGATTGAGAAAGTTTCTAACAGTGTGGAAGGATATATCTTTACCGTTTACGGAAGAATGTGCTTTTGGTCAGGTTTTTAGTTGTTTTTTTATTGCTTCTTCCAATGGTTTGCGTCCCACTGCGCCCAGTATTTGTTCAACTGGTTGTCCATTTTTGAATATTATGAAGAATGGTATGCTTACAATGTTGAATCGCATTGCTGTTTCTGGGTTTTCGTCCACGTTTATCTTTGCAAACACTGCCTTTCCAGCATAGTCGCGTGCAAGTTCCTCTATTACTGGTGCCATCATCCTGCATGGCATGCACCACTCCGCCCAAAAATCAACTAAAATCGGGGCAGAAGCATTATTTATTGTTGTGCCAAATGTTGAATCGGTTAGCATCATTACCTTTTCTGACGCCGCAGCTCCTTTGCTTTTTCTCAATTGCTTAGCTTCTTCTGTCTTATTTTTTCAAGTTCTTCTTCTTCACTCATTAGATTACTTTCCCTTTGCACGATTGTGAAGTTCAGATTTGAGTTTGAAGAGACATTAAAACGTTGTGATATAGAATAAGCATCATCTCTCTTAATCCAACGTCTCTAGTGTCCTTTGTTTTTCGCTTGAGACCAGTTTTGACACTTTTGCTCCTACAAGCCTTATCTTCCTATTTGGCTGAAGAAACGCCTCTATTAGTTCATGACATGTTTTCTGAATGTCCCTCAGCCTATCAGTAAGAAAGGGTAATGTTTTGCTGTGCGTGTGCGTTTCAAAGTTGCTGTATCTAATCTTTATTGAAACCGTCTTAAAATGAAAACGAGAATTCCTCACATCGTTATGTACTTGTTCGCATAATTTGTCTAACGTCTTATAGATTAAGTCTCTGTCAGATGTATCTTCTTCGAAAGTGAATTCTCTGCTTATGGATTTAGCTTCCCATCCTTCAATGACCTCGCTTCTGTCAATTCCATTTGCCAAAAGATGAAACTGCGTGCCTAAAACTCCGCCAAACCTTTCTATCAGCTGCGAAGGATCATAGTTTGCCAAGTCACCTATTGTCTTAATCTTCATCTCATGCAGCTTCCGCTCTGTCTTCTTACCTACACCCCACAACTTGTCTACAGGCAAGGACCAAAGAAATTTCTTAACGTCTTCTTCCACAACTATGGTTAGTCCATCAGGCTTTTGAAATTCGCTTGCAATTTTTGCCACAAGCTTGTTCGGTCCAACTCCGACAGAACATGTGAGCCCTTCTTTCTCATAAACCTCCTTTTTAATCTCTCGTGCAAGTTTCTTAGCTTCTTCAAAACTGCCTCTAGAACTGACATCTAAGAAAGCCTCATCAAAGCCCATTTGTTCGAATTTATCAGCATATCGCTTGAGAATTACCATAATATTCGATGACACTTGTCCGTAAAGCTTGTAGTTAACTGGCACGTAGATTGCTTGTGGGCATAGTTTCCATGCTTTCGAGATGGGCATACCTGACTTTATGCCAAATTTTCTGGCTTCATAATTGCAAGTGCTGACGACGCCTCTTCCTTTTCCTTCTTTTGGGTCAGCGCCGACAACAATGGGCTTGCCCTTATACTCTGAATGCTCTCTTTCCTCTACTGCAGAGAAGAAATGATCCATGTCAACGTGCAAGATGATTCTTGTATCCATTCTGGCCCACAACTATTGCCTTCAAAATAATGATTATAGTTCAAACTCATAAATGTCATTGATAAGGACAAAAGTAATTCGCCAGTGTAAAGGAATTAGTATCAAGGTGAATGTGTGAAGGAAAAAATAGTCTCTCCCAAAGTAGGTTCGACTCCAGTTTTATATGACGACTTTCTAAAGTGCTTCTTAAAACTAGAATGCAATAATCCATCAGGCAGTCACAAGGATAGAGAAACATTTTACCTTATCAACAAGTTTGGCCTAGAAAAGAGGTATATCGTAGCTTCAAGCGGTAACGCGGGTACTTCTTTAGCTTACTGGGTGAGAGAAAAGGCTGTTGTTTTAGTCCCGGAAGCTACTCCGAAAAAGAAAATTGAAGCCATTAAACAGTTTGGAGCAGAGGTCATAGTTAAGGGCAAATATTTTTATAATTCCTACAAATCGGTCAATGAAATAGCTCGACAACAAAAGCTCGTTAATATTTCGCCAGGATTCGTAGAAAGATGGAGAGGAGACATTGCAATTAGCTACGAATTGAAAGAATTAAAGCCGGAATATGTTTTTGTCCCTTCCGCCGATCTCACATTAGCGTACGGAGTTGCCTATGGCTTCAAAGAAATGTTGGATAGAGGCTTAGTCGAAAAATTGCCCACGATCGTCGCATGTATACTTCCGAACCATCCGTTCATCAAACTATGTAGAGATGAAGATATTAATGAACATTTCAAAGAGGCTTTTAATTCAATTTACACCCATGGAGAGGAAGGAAAAAACATTGAGAAGGGATTCCTGGGTTTCAAATTTACAAAAGTGGAATCTGCCACCGAGCTAGATTCAGTATTGCGATTAAGTAAGAGATATCCAAACTATGACCCAGCCGTTTCAATTGCGATGTTTATTTCAAGAAAGTATAACGGCAGAAAAGTGGTGATTGTAACTGGAGTGAACCGTTAGAGCCAAAATCTTATGCGGATATCTCTATTCCTGGTATTTTCACTTTCTCATACACTATGTCTAAAATTTTCATGGTAACGCTAATCCAGATGAGGTAGATTATTGCCACAAACGAGTATACTTCTAAATACCTAAAGGAAAGTGTTGCTAAGTGTCGGCCAAAGGCTGTTATATCCATCACTGTAATTACAAGTAGAGCTGACGTGCTTTTCGTTAGGGAGCAGAATTCGTTGCCCCAAGCAGGCATTACTAGTCTCAATGCTTGAGGAAGAATCACGTAGCCGATTGCTTGAACCTTTGAGAGCCCTATTGAAAGGGCAGCAGTCATCTGATCTGTGGAAATGGCTTCAATTGCTCCCTTTATGTAGCCCTTTTGGTAAGCTGCACTGTTCAGACTAAAAACTAGGAAACCTACAATGTAAGGGTCTATTAATATCTTTAGCATGTTGGGAACAGCAAAATAAAATATGTAGAGTTGAATGATAATGGGGCTTCCTCTGAAGAATTCTACGTAAATCCTAATTGCAGTTGAAATGATTCTTCCTCCGTATAAATCGCCTATTGCCAAAAGAGTTCCAATGCCAAGCCCTGCAAATACTCCAAACAGTGTAAACTCAACTGTTGTAATAAAGCAGTTAAGGAAGTCTGGGAGATGTTCGATTACGACCATTTCATTCCCTTTTTGTTCGCTTGATCAATCGTGCCATGAATTTTTTTGCTCTTTCACTTTTGGGGTTTGTGAAGAAGAGTTCTGGTGGACCTGTCTCGACTATTGTGCCTTCATCGAAGAATATCATTTCGTCTGCAACTTCGCGTGCGAACGGCATTTCATGACTAACTATGAGCATGGTTGTTCCCTTTTTTGCCAAGTCTCTCAAAGTGTCT
>Ga0315312_1001751_pt1 | contig 16138 bp, 16 predicted proteins | sample TDP7_MG_FD_203629 | JGI IMG/M metagenome (GOLD analysis project Ga0315312, IMG submission 203629) | Freshwater sediment microbial communities from Lake Towuti, South Sulawesi, Indonesia - TDP7 | ecosystem: Environmental > Aquatic > Freshwater > Lake > Sediment | place: Indonesia: South Sulawesi... | reverse complement strand
CACTGAAATACTGCCGAATTGACTCAACCATCCTTGGCCTCCTGGTTCTGTGCAACTATTGCACTCTATAACCATCGGCCAATTCAGCCCCTTATGATCACCTCCTTTCGACTTTGCGATTGCCCTGTGTTATGGAGCTGCTATTCAATTTTTGCTTGCGGTTTATTAAGTTTGTTTGTATTCCATAACAGAAAGCAAAAATCACACTTGGATGGGTAGTAGTAGGAGTCGCTTATATGAGAAGTTACGGCTTGTGGGCTCTGGCAGTTTTCCTTCTGCTTAGTCTGGTCTTGACTGGCTTCGGCGCGCCCGAAAAGGAGGCGCCCCGCCCCGTAGCACCAGCCGCTCCTGAAAGTTACATAGTCAGCGTCGCGCAGGATGCGAATGGAGTGATCTACATTGGTGACGCAGGACAGAAGGCGATCTTTCGCCTCTTGGAAGGGAAGAAGGAAATCGTGGCCAAAGGCCCCGGCAGGCCGGGAACACCTCTGTATGCGCTGCGGTCAATCGCCCTCGATCCCAAAGGATATATCGTGGCCGCTGACCCTGCGACCAGCGATGTCTATCGAATCTCGGCTGATGGTAAGATGGTTTCTCTGACCGGGGGCAAGATGGGGATGCCGCATGGGATCGCAGTGAATGCAAAAGGAGAAATCTACGCCACGGACCTTGGCCTCGAGGCGCTGTACCGAGTGGCGCAGGGCAAGCTCGACAAGATTGCCGATGTGAAAAGCCCTTCGGGGCTCGCCATTGATAAAGATGGGTCGTTCCTTGTTGTATCGCGCGGTCGAAATAACCTCTACCGTGTTACGGCTGACGGTGAGGTAGCTCCCGTCATTGAGGGGCGAAAACTCAGCTTTCCCCATGCGGTAGTTGTCGAGAATACGGGTACGTTCTTAGTCACCGATGGTTACGACAAAGCGATCTGGCGTGTGACCAAAGATGGTGAACTCACGCTGCTCGTCAAAGGGGCTCCATTCGTGAGCCCTCAGGGGCTTGCACATGAGCCGAAGGGCAGTGTCCTCGTGGCTGATCCTCATGCCCGGTCGATCTTCCGGGTTTCTCAAGATGGTAAGGTGAGCGTTGTCTACAAGGAGTGATGCGACGTAAGGACCGTCCTGACGCTGCTATATATTATCCAGAAAGTACGGCCATGAAAATCCCTGCGGCGGCAATAAAAACTATCGGGCCCAACACTTTCAGGACGATTCTTGGCAGCGGCGCTTCAAAGTAGCTTGCTGAAAGAGCCAGGCACAGGTGCACCGGCGTAGCCAGAAGTCCACAGACCAGGCCCGAAAACGCCAGCGTCTGAAGCCCAACCTTTGCTTGCGCACCCGCGCCGATAAAGGGGGCCAAAAACGGAAAGGTAATCGCTACGGTTGGCATGGTCACGCCCGTAAGATAACCAACGAGCAAGGGCAACAGAAAGATGACCAGATGCCTGGGAACATTCATCTGCGATAAGAATTGCACTACAGCCGGAATAGCTTTGCCTGCCTGGAGGTTGAGCTTAAATAGCAAAGCGCCGAGTATCAAAAGCGCAAAGTCAGGTTCCAGACCCGATTTGAATATCGACGCCCAGTGGTTCAAAGATACCTTGTGAAAAAGCAAAAATATAAATATCGCCAGCAGCAATCCGACTGCAGGCGGAACATTGGCAGCAGCGTATAGCACTGCCACCAGCGCAATCGGCCAGAAAGCGTGCGCAAAGCCACGCAAATTTGCGACAAAACTGGTTCCTGAAGGGTCCTTTTGACTTCTGGGCGGGATAGCCGGAAGCAGCAAGAAGATAAGGCCGCCCAGTGTGCCCAGCAGCATAATAGCGATGTTGTGCGCGATAAGGGCAAACGCGGATATGCCCAACATGCCCTGTATCAACGGCACGGCGGGGAAAAGAGGCCAGACCGTTTCCCACTGGTGACGGAAGAAGAAATTGATGGCCGCCAATCGTGTCCGGTCTACGCCGACGTGGTCGCCGAGGTCACGAACCATCGGCGCCGACAGCATTATTCCGCCCGGTGTGGGCAGCAGGCCCATAATTAAGGGAATGACCGCCAGAGCAAAACGTCGACTTCTAAAAAGGCCCTGAAGCGCCGGGGTCAGCCGCTGCGAGACGCCGGTTTCTTTCATCGCAGCGCCCAGTACGTTGACGAGCATTACAAGGGCGGTCAGCGTGACCAGAAGATATCCGGTTGTCTGGCTGAAGGGTTTATTGTGCCACTCGTCCACCGCAGTCTGCCAGAATTCAGCAGGCCTTACGCGCAAGAGGATCGCCAGTCCAAGGGATGACAGAAGCATCGAACGTCCGAGTTTGACCTTTAGACGTAGCAGAACAACCAAAAGGGTCAGTGCCAAAGCCATTGCGACTAGCGCATACATTTGACACGCTCGATAGCCTGCCCCCGGCGGCACGGGGAAAATAGGCCCCCCGCCCAAGGGCGGGGGCTAATTAGCCCTGCCACTCGTGGCAGGGGCTTGGCTAATTTATCTAAAGATGGTTTACAGGATGCACAATTTACTGCTTATCACTGTTGGCTGCAAGAGTTTCTCAGGCAAAGGCTGCTGTTTGGGAGATTAACGTGGCACGGGCTTCCAGCCCGTGAAATCACGGCCAAGATGGCCGTGCCACAGCGGGGGTAGCCCCTGCCCTGAAGGGCAGGGCTAATCACTTGTCCCGCGCACGCGAGTATTTTGTTGTTTTTTCTTCCTGCGGTGCTATACTCTGATTGCCGGAGTGGTGGAGCACCGGTCCAAGTACCAGGTGCGAGGTTGAAAAAACCTGGGGCGTTAGGACATAGCCTTTGAAAGGCTCAGCGATCCCGATGAATCGGGAGCGCCTACCTCTTTGTGCCATATCCACTCCGGCTTGTTGCTCGAGTACCGAGCGCAATCGCGTTTATACGTGAATGACTTGACTTGTGTCAATCCAGCGGGGCAAATATGAGCAAGAAAAGCATTACTATGGCAGTTATCCTGGCGGTAATCCTAAGTGTCCAAACTATAACCAGTGCGCTTGCAGCCGAGGTCAAGGCGCCGGAGCCACGCAGGCATAGTGAGGTGCAGGCCGTGCTTGCCAAAGCGCCCAAGCCGCCAGCCAAGCAACAACTGCGCCAGCTCGATATTGTTCTGGTTGCGTTCAAGAAAGACCACGGCCCGAATGAGCATGATTATCCACTGTGGCAGAAGCGATGGGCAGTGCTACTCGGCGGGCGGCAGGCTAGCTCGGAAAAACAGGTCAACCTGTATGGTCCGGCTCCAAAAAAGCAGCAGCCCCCCGCCCAAGGGCGGGGGCTAATTAGCCCTGCCACTCGTGGCAGGGGCTTGGCTGGTGCGCCAAACGTGCAGGTTTCAACCGCTGACGGCTGGCCAAGCAAGGAGCAATTCAAAACAGCGGAGTTGATAGTTGCGTTCTGCTATGTCGACTGGGACGAGCAAAAGATGCAGGACCTCGAAGAATTCCTTTCTCGCGGAGGCGGTTTTGTCATCCTGCACCCAGCAGTGATCATTCCCAAAGGTAAGGATATCACTGACCAACTGACAAAACTCATAGGGTTGGCCTGGGAATATGATTATACGCGCTGGCGTCATGGTGCGGTGGCCCTAAAAATTACGGCTCCGGATCATCCCATCTGTATTGGCTTGCCCCAGACAATTGGCCTTCTGGATGAGGCCTATTGGCCTCTCAAGGGAGACCGCAGCAAAGTTGTGATGTTGGCGACATCCGATGAAACCATCAGCAAGGACTCCGACCAGACCAAGCCGGAGCCGATGTTCTACGCCTATCAGAGCGACAAGGGACGGGTCTTTAGCTGCATTCTCGGACATTATACCTGGACGTTTGACGACCCGTATTTTCGCATTCTGCTGCTGCGTGGGATGGCATGGGCCGTGGGTGAATCACCCTATCGCTTTGACCGATTGGTTATGCGCGGCGTGCCTTTGAGCTGAGCATATTGGATAGCTCGCGAAAAGGCTTCCGGGCGAAGCCCTGGCGACGCGGCTACAGATGTGGCTCGTGACGTGATCCTAACTAAGATAGTGCCGCGCCTGGATGCATCGTGATCACGCTCTTACGATATCGGCGATTTTCATCGGGCGCTTACGGATTGCTTGGGGTGTAGCCTAATTTACCCCAGGCGGCTCTCTGAACCTTGTGCAAATCGGGATTGCCCGGTGAGTTAGATTGATTGCCGTTGCGTCCGGTGTTCTGCCAATAGTCGTAGTCCATCTTGGCAATCTCTATCGTTCGCGGGTCCTTCCACTTCCAGTATTCGCTCCGCCCATCGGCAAAAGAGACATTCGTCCCGTCACCATGCCGGGCGGTAATCTGATCCCACCACCGCTCCTGGTCATACCAAATCGTCCAACTGTTAGGGCTCAGCCGACCCTCGTCCAGGAAAACCATCCTTTCGTTTGGTCTTTTGATCTGCGCTCTTCGATAGATCATCAGATTTTTGGTTCCGGGTATCCCATCGTAGCCATTCATCACGTCCACTATGGCGTATGTCACTGTCTCTCCGCGGATGCCGGTCGGGCATTTGTAGAGCTGCACATCCGGACAGTAGGGATACAGCAGCCCCGATTTGAGGCCGTTTATTTGCTCTTGTTCGGAAACCCCACGACCTAACCATCTCACCCAGGCGTCGCTGCGCCCCGTGTTGGCGTGGACGATTTTGTCGTCATTTTCATCCGCGTATATAATCCAGGCCATCGTTATCTGCCTGAGATTGTTAAGGCAGGCTGCGCGTTTTCCTTGCTCTCTGGCCCGCTGCAAAGCCGGCATCAGTATCGCCATAAGTATCGCAATAATCGCAATCACTACCAGAAGCTCTATGAGTGTAAACGCCCTATACTTGGCCATCGTCCTACTACCTCCTTCTGCCGATATTCGGCTGTCCCCATTTTTGCCACAGAGAGCACAGAGAACTCAGAGAAATTATTCTATTTTTCTATTTCGGTACACTCTGTGTCCTCTGTGGCTTTATTGTACACTTTTTCTCATCACATTTTAACCCCATTTTGCAAAAAATTACGCTTTAATTCAGCACGGGCCCATTGCTAAGGCACTTTATCGTTCTTAATGAAGCGGGTAAGCTTTTCCCCCAGCGATTTCCCATCCCCGCGAAAGCGGGGGTAAAAAATCAATCAAAAACGCAGGTACCTGCGCAGAAAAATCAAAAAAATTGAACTTTTTTTAACTGCACATTCCAAAAGCACTTACGTCAAAACAATTCAGCCTGCGAGCCATTTTTTTCGCATCAAACGAGCAGGTTCATCCAATTATGAGGTAGATGGTGAATAGTGAATTAGTTAATTGGCGAATTGGTAGATTGGTAATTCCTCCCTCACAAACCCACTGCTCACCAATTACCACTCACCGATCACAAGCTTCGCAGGGTGAGTTATTAAGGCCGTCGTTACCATTCCAACCTGGCTGGAAAAGGCTTTGGTCTTTGTGCTGCTGCTGTATCGCCGCATTCGCTATGGCTACGCCTTCCGCCGAATACGCCTGACCAAGGGCAAATTCGCCATCGTGGACCCAGATGATTACGAGGCGCTAAATAAATACAAATGGCACGTCACCAAGAACAGCAATACCTTTTACGCCAAGCGCAACGCCCCGCTCGGCAGAAAAGGACACGGTATCCCCATTTACATGCACCGCCAGATACTAAAGGTCCCGGCCGGCATGGTGGCGGACCACATCAATCATAACGGTTTGGACAATCGAAAGGCCAATGTCCGCCCGGCCACCCGCGCCCAGAACAATCGCCACACCCGAAGAATCCGAAAAACCGGCAGCTCAAGATATAAAGGCGTTTCCTGGTACAGCCGGGAAAAACGCTGGGTCGCCAAGATCTGCGCCGATGGCAAGAGAACGACTGTTGGATATTTCCAAGACGAAATCGAGGCCGCCAAGGCCTACGACAAAGCCGCAAAGAAATATCACGGCGAATTCGCCGGCCTCAATTTCCCACAGTAGCTGGATACTCGATACCGGATTCTCGATACTCGATTCTTGATACTCGTTTCGAGATGTGAGATACCAGATAGGATATACGAATTCATTTGGCGGGAATTGTGGTTTTGAGTATCGTATGGTTTAGAAGCGATCGATGGCAGAGAGACAAAAATAACTAACTCTTGTTTACGATAGGAAACTGGCCGGACTTGTTTCTTGGTTTGTCATTTTCTCAGAGTAATAGGTCGTTTGGCGATTTTTTGGAGGTGTCTAACAACTCTGTGTACATGAGTAGAGGGATTATGATCTCTTAAGTCCTCGCCACAAGCCGTTTCCTCGAGGACCTCTTCGGAATACTTAATAGCGGTCTCTGTGCGAGGATAGAGAATGTTGAAACCAATGCGGGTTTTCTTGTAGGATGGATGAACTTCTTTTAATGCATCATGAAGTTCTTTATCTCTAGCAAATGGAGTAGAAATCTTCTTGAAGTGTAATAGAAACCAATATTCAAAAAAAGGGTTACTCAAAGCAACTTTTAGGTTGTGTTCCTTTGCTTTATCTAAAGCACTTGCCAACGTTGGATGGGGCCGTGGTGCTTCTACATCCATCACACACCAGACAAAGTCATATACTCTTAGAATCGGGCTCCTTGATGCAATTCTTGCCCTCTCAGATTGTAAGAAAATTGCATGGTCCACAACGCTGATTGGGTCACTGCCCGTACGTTTACCATTTACGTGAATCTCTACGAACTTCTGCAACCGTAACTCGTTCCGCATAGCATCAAAGTACTGCGGCTCAGTCTTTTCACCTTCACAGACAATTAGGACACTTTCACGTGGGTGAATGAATGGGCATCTGCGTCGTAGATCGCTCAATGTGCGACGCTTACGAGTCATTTGAGACTGAAAGCCTCCAAGATGGGGATCGCGCCGTACCGGCCTGACAGATATCCTTTTTGCATTGCTTCACCTTTTCTTGGTCTTCGCTCTTTATAGTCGGACATTGAATACAGATTAGTAGCACCATTCTTGTCTTTCTCCGTGAACCATATCTGGTCCCGTCGAAATAATTCGGAATCTAAAAGCGTGGTATCATGTGTAGCAAAAATCAATTGCGCTCCGCTCTTGTTGATCTTGGGATTTTGAATGAATTTGATTAATTCGCGAGTAAGAAGGGGATGGAGGCTTACTTCCAACTCATCAATGAACACAGTAAAACCAAGAGCAACCGTTTCAATCCACGGCCCCGAGAGTTGGAAGAAGCGTTGGGTTCCGTCAGACTCCTCCTGCAGCGGTAACTTGGCAGTTTTACCAGTCTGCAAATCTTTATGGAGCATTTCTACCTTAAGCGGTGGTTTCTCCTTCAAATATTGTAGAATTCGTTTCCTCTCTTCGTCAGAAATCTCTTCTGTAAATTCAATGTCGTCTGCAGTTATCTTTTTGACCTCCACCCCATCTATTCTTAGATCGGCTTTTTTCAATAACGCAATAACAAAATTGTATAGCTCCTTTTTTACTTCTTTATGTTCCTCTAAATTAGCGAGCATTTCTGCTGTAACCGGCCTAAGGTATTCCTTTGGAGGGACAACTTGTAGTTTGTCTTTGAACCAGTTATAGACAATGGTTAACTTTTCATTATTCCATTGTGCCCCCACAGATAAAAACAGACAATCTTCGCGAGTTTTATCTGCCAGTTTTACCTTATCACCTTTGAGAAAGGATCCGAATTTCCAATCTGTTTTCTTAGTTTTTTTATCGAATGACCTCTCGTACCATAATTGGGCATACCGCTTGGGATAAGCGATGAGCCACTCATCATGAACACGTTTTTTGGTTGCAGTGAAACCATATTGGTAACGTATACTTTCGTGGTAAAAAGTGACTTCAAAAAAGCTCGGCTGTTTTTTTGATTCATCATCCAATAAAAATGGTGCTATAGGCATTCTACTGCCAGGCTTAGTACTTGCCGATTTCAAAACAATATCCCTCATAGTGTCCATCGCTTTTATAAGATTGCTCTTGCCTGAGGCGTTTGGTCCATAAATCCCAGCAGCTTTTAATAACCGTAATTTATTCACAGCAAAGTAGTTCTTATTCAATGTCATATCGCTGTTTGCGACAAGACTGAGCACCTGCTCATCCCAAAAAGACCTAAAATTCTTTACTCGGAATTCTATTAGCATTGGATTCTCCCTGTAATGTAGCGTCAATTATTGCGCATTTTCTGCAAAAATAAAGGATATTTTAAATTATTCTTATAATAATATCGTCCGGAATGAATATATGCAAGAATATTTCTGAGCTTAAACAAGAAGAATTTTTCTCTACGTATGTCGATTTAGCAAAGTTCACACTTTTTGAACCAAAATTAACGTTTTTCCCAGAATTACCTGAATCACGCTCTAATGATGTCGGCGATTTTCATAAGGCGGGAGGTATTGTCACGCTCGGCTTCGGAGAGTTTGTCGTAAATAAACCTGATAGTCTCGTGCAGTTCGGGAATGACCACGTGCTCCAGGACGTTAACCCGTCGGCGTGTCATATTAAGCTCAACGGCCAAAAGCCGGGCCTGCTTTTCCTTTTCCGCTAACTCAATCAAACTATCAAAGGCACGCTCCAGAGCCATAAGTGCCACGTCCAACTCACCGGAGGTGGTCATGAAGCCGTAGCAGATAATTTCGCCGGTGATCTCTTTGGCGAGGCGCGGCACTTTTACATTCATTACGCGGGCCAGGTCAATAGTCAGGCTGAGCTTCTTGGTGGGGATTTCCAGGGCAGCTTTAACGTGTTCCGGCTCCATAGTCGCTCGCGCCAGCATAAAGCGTCGGCAGGTTTCCAGAAGCTCTTTTTCAACCTTCTGGCGGAGCGGCTGAATCGCTCGGGCGATGCGAATTAACTGGCGGGACAATTCATCGCGTTTCTCGCTGAGCAGCCGATGGCCCCGCTGAGCAAGCGCGACCCGCCTTCGCAGGTTCAATAGCTCCATTCGAGTTGCATTAACATTGGCAAGCATCGTACGTATCTCGTATACGCGTTGATGCGTATATGCGTTGATGCGTATATGCGTTGATGCGTGGATGTATATATACGCTGTCTCATCTACTCATCCACTCATTCACCCATTCACTGATTCGGCCATCTACTCACTGACTCTTGGATTTAAGATACTTGATGAAGTTTAGCGTCATTCTCCTCAGGGCCTCAACCTCATCAAGCAATGTACTTGGTTTTGCATATCCCAATTTTTCTACGATGAGCAACTGCGTTTCCACTTCGGATAGCGATCCTAATGAAACATACACAAACTGAATGAATTCTCTTTTTGAAGACCTCGCCGCGCCTTCAGCAATGTTGCTTGGATAAGATATTGCTGCCCTTCGAATTTGCGATGTTAAACCATAAATTTCTTCTCTTGGGAAGTTAGCTGTGATCTTGTAAATGTTTCCAACAAACGCAATGCCACGCTGCCAAATCTGCAAATCCTTATGTGTCTTCATAAAACTATCCTTTCTTTCCATTGGCACATACGTCAATGAGTCCATCGATCGATTCGTCAATCGCGGGGGTTCGTTCTTCATTTACGCGTCTACTCGTCCACTCATTTGCTCATTTACTTTTTTTCGAAAACGTGGCATATATTTTTCTATGAGCTTGACGTCAATACGCTTTAATTCAGCGTTGTCAAACATGCTCAACAGTTCCCAGCCAAGATCAAGAGTCGTTTCAACCGTGCGGTTCTCGTAGTAATCCTGCGAGACGTATCGCTGCTCGAATTTCCTGGCAAATTCCATATACTTTTTGTCTTCTTCCGAAAGGGCAGCCTCACCCATAATGGTCGCCAGCTCCTCCATCTCTTTGCCCCGGGCGTAGGCGGCGTAAAGCTGATTGTAAAGATCAGCGTGGTCTTCACGGGTTCGGCCTTCGCCGATGCCTTTGTCTTTTAGTCGTGACAGGCTGGGCAAAACGTCCACAGGCGGCGAAATGCCTTTTCGATGCAGCGGACGAGACAGAATAATCTGGCCTTCGGTAATATAGCCGGTAAGGTCCGGCACCGGATGGGTCTTGTCGTCCTCCGGCATGGTCAATACCGGGACGCTGGTGATAGAACCTTTTTTGCCTTTAATTCGCCCGGACCTTTCGTAAACAGTTGCCAAGTCTGTGTACAGATAGCCTGGGTAGCCGCGTCGGCCTGGCACTTCTTTTCGGGCGGCGCTTATTTCTCGAAGCGCTTCGCAATAATTGGTCATATCATTCAGGATGACCAATACGTGCATATCCAGGTCGAAGGCCAGATATTCGGCGGCGGTCAGCGCAAACCTCGGGGTGGCAATTCTTTCAATGGCCGGGTCATTTGCAAGGTTGAGAAACATAACCGCTCGCTCGATGGCGCCGGTTTGTTGCAGGTCATCAATAAAAAACTGCGCCGCCTCAAAAGTGATGCCCATCGCTGCAAATACGACGGCGAATTCTTCGCTCTTACCCAGAATCGTTGCCTGGCGGGCAAGCTGAGCGGTGATGTTATCGTGAGGAAGCCCGGACCCAGAGAATATCGGCAGCTTCTGGCCACGCACAAGTGGATTTAAGCCGTCAATTGTCGAGATTCCGGTCTGAATGAATTCAATCGGATAGTCGCGGGCATAGGGATTGATGGGACTTCCATTGATATTGATCATCTTGTCCGGAATTACTGGCGGGCCGCCATCTTTCGGCTCGCCCAGGCCGCTGAAAACCCTGCCCAAGATATCCGGCGAGACGCCGAATTCCAAAGGCCTGCCCAGAAACCTGACTGTGCTGCGGTTGACATCGACGCCACGTGTCCCCTCGAAAACCTGCACCAGAGCCTTGTCCCTCTCGACCTGCAGAATCTGGCCGTGACGTATAGAGCCGTCGGCAAGTTCAATCTCAACGATGTGAGCATATTTTGCCTGGTCGACCATCTCGACCAGCATCAACGGCCCGGCAATTTCTGCAACTGTCTGATACTCTTTCAGCATTTCCGTCTCCTGATCCTGTAAACACAGCCTATACTGTTGCAGGCTGCAATTGCTTGATTTGCTCGTTGATTGTTTGCCTTATTTGGGCGATTTTTCCGACGTTATTCTCCGGGATATATTTTGCTCTGGCGATTTCTTCCCGCACGGTCAGTTTGAAGATATCGGCGGTATCAACCCCCGCCTCAATAGCCTCGAGTGCCCGGGCGTGGAAGTGAAGGACAGTTTTTAACATCTCATACTGTTTGGCCATTGAGGTAAAGGTGTCGATGGTGTGAAAGGCATTCTGGTGCAGAAAATCCTCGCGAATAGACCTGGCTGTCTCCAGCGCCAATCTCTCTCTGGGCGATAAGGCCTCCGCTCCCACCAGCCTGACGATTTCTCGAAGTTCAGCCTCCTGCTGCAGAAGGCTCATTGCTGCCGCTGATAGCGCTTCCATTTGCTGGCCTTGTTCGGCGTCCTGGAAGCATCCTTTCAAGTATTGCTGATAGAAAGAATACGACGTAAGCCAATCTATGGCCGGGAAGTGCCTGGCGTATGCCAGTTCTGCTTTCAGCGACCAGAACACTTTAACCACGTGCAGTGTTGCCTGCACCACCGGGTCTGAAAGGTCACCGCCCGGCGGGCTTACCGCGCCGATGACGGAGAGAGCACCTTCCCGCTGAGGGCTTCCCAGACACTGAACTCTGCCAGCTCTTTCGTAAAACGCCGCAATTCGGGCGGCAAGATACGCAGGATAGCCCTCTTCGGCAGGCATCTCTTCCAGACGAGTGGAAATCTCTCGCATTGCTTCGGCCCATCGGCTGGTGCTATCTGCCATCAGCGCGACAGTGTAGCCCATGTCACGGAAGTATTCGGCGATGGTGATGCCGGTGTAGACCGATGCCTCTCTGGCTGCTACCGGCATATTCGATGTATTTGCGATAAGCACCGAGCGTCGCATCAACGGCTCGCCGCTACGCGGGTCTTTCAACTCCGGGAATTCGGTTAGGACGTCGGTCATTTCGTTGCCTCGTTCGCCGCAGCCGACATATACTACGATGTCGGCGTCGACCCACTTGGACAACTGATGCTGAATGACGGTTTTGCCGGAGCCGAATGGCCCGGGCACGCAGGCGGTGCCTCCCTTTGCGATGGGGAAAAAGGCGTCAATGACTCTTTGGCCAGTGCCAAGAATTATGTTTGGCGTGAGGCGATTTTTCACTGGCCTGACGCTGCGGACAGCCCATCTCTGCATCAATTTTATCTGGTTTTCAGTACCGTTTTCAGCAGTGCAAACGGCGACAATTTCTTCCACGGTGTAATCGCCTTCGGCGATTTTTGGGATGGTCCCTCTTACGCCGGGCGGAACCATAATCTTGTGGACGACCATCGTGGTTTCTTGGACCTGGCCGATAATGTCGCCGGGCTCAATTTTTGTCCCCGCAGCTATTGTAGGCTTGAAGTGCCATTTCTTCTGTCTGTTTAAGCCCGACATGGCACTTCCCCTACTCATAAAGTTGCCTTCAGCTTTGACCAGCCAGTCCAGCGGCCTTTGGATGCCATCGTAAATGCTCTCGATCAGGCCCGGCCCTAATTCGACACTTAACGGCGCCTGCGTGTTGATTACCTGCTCGCCGGGGCCTAAGCCTGCGGTTTCTTCGTAGACCTGTATTGAAGCCTGGTCGCCATGCAGCTCTACGATCTCGCCGATGAGGTTCAACTCGCCCACGCGTACCACGTCATACATCCGGGCGCCAGTCATGCCCTCGGCTACTACCACGGGACCTGCCACTTTGATTATCCTGCCTTCTCGTGTTTCAGCCATTGTCAAAACCTCTAACAAGTCTCAGAAGAAGATTAAATATCAAAAATAAGAAATCGAAATTACGGACTCGCCGCAAAGCGGCAATGACTTCCTTAATTTTACATTTTGCATTTTGATATTTGATTTCATTACCAGTGGACTATTAACCACCTTGCAGGATATTTATGCCTGTCGCCATCTTAAGGACCTTTGCCAGAGCTTCGGTGGCAAAACCTTTGGATTCAGTGGTAAACGGCACCACTAAAACGCAGGGTGTCGCTGAATTCTCGTAATCGGCAAACACCGCATCCGCAGCCGGGGCCACGTTTTCCGCCACCAGTATCAAAGCGTACTTGCCTTGAATTATCTTCTCGGCGTTTTCCGTTATCTCCGCATCCGAGCCGCCCACTGAGTACGTATCGACTCCCAGTGCTGCAAACGGCATCACAAAATCTGTGTCACCTAATACCGCGATTTTGCCTTGCATAATTCGTCGCTCGTGATTCAGGTTACCAGAGTATCAGGTAGTGGACATCAGGGTATCAGGACATCGGGCAACCGCGCTAAAACGGCGTCATTTTTCCTGATGCCCTGATTATTGGTATCCACAACCTGGTTTCCTGATATTCTGATCTCTAAAACCACCCGCTCCCTTACGGTCGCGGCTCTGTTCGCTGCCCTTCATATCCGTTAGCCCAGGCGGTCCAAAATAAGCCTTGTATCCAAGTGATTCTTCTTGGCGGTTAGTATCAATCTGACCGTGCGGATTTCGTTCTCCTTCATTAGAAAATACGCGATAATCGGCTGAGGCCCGGTGACAATCTGAATCGTCGTCTTGAGGAACCCCAGCAGATGCTCATCGCAACGCTGTTCAAGTCCCAAGAAGGATTTGTTTGAGGCCAGGTAGTTAGCACCCGACTCAACAACTTCATAATAAGGCGTCACATAAAACAGCGTCCCCAAAGATTCATAGCCGAGCTCTAAGCCGCGCTGAAGCCGTTCCAATTCAATATAGCCACCCCTCAAAAAAACGTTACGCTGCTCAGATTCCGTGAATTTCACCCGAAGCATCGCGCGTATGTTGGTCAGGTCAATCTGGATTCGGAAGAATCCGAGCAGGAAGAGGCTTTTTAGCTGGCGAGCTCTTCTTAGATTGTATTCGGCCTGCACGCGATCAATCGCGTAGTCGATACGACGTATGTCCTTGTCTTGATAATAGGCAAGCACCGCCTGTTCGGCTGCGGCCTGCAAATAGTCTGGCAGCAAATCATAGTTTTCCTGCTCAAAAACCTTCTCGAACTGCTCGGGCGGGAAATTGCCGTCGCTACTGTAATCGGCTCCGAGCGGTTTTCCCGTCAGAGTTCTTCTGACCGCCAGCCGAACATTGGCAAAATCGTCCCGCGTTCTAAAAAGCTTAACGACCGCCTTATCGAGCATCAGATCCGCAAAGAGCTGACGGATTGCCTGCCTTCTGGCTCTTAGAACATCTTCTATCTCCGCAACGTCCCTGCCAGCCCGCGGCAGCGCATACTCTGTTGCGGTTAAAAGACCTGCCGCCGATTCGAAGCTCTCGGCGTTGGCCATATCCATCAGCGCGGTTTTGCTTAGCATCTGCAGCTCAAGCATCCTTATGTAAGCTGTCTGCGATAGATATCGCCAGTCGTCGGCGCCGATGGGCGGATAGGTGTAAAAGTCCACGTTGGCAGTTTCTACTTTGTCCTCCACACACTCACGTGTGTGGTATCCCTTTCTGCTCTCGGATATATTTTCGTACAACCTTCAATCCTCCGGCTTTTACTTCTTTGTAGCCATATCGTCTGGCCCAGAAGGCATTCCCCACACGTAAGTGTGGGGTTTCTTCCCGTATTTTCTTAGCAGTTACTGCCTTTAGCGTCCTTACAACCGAGGGGAGTTTTTCCCTCTGATCTAACTCTAATAGTATATGTACGTGGTCTCTGTTTGGCCCAATTTCCAATATTTTGTAGCCTTTTGTTTCTGCTATTTCTTGCGTTATTGCAAGTAGCCTTTGCTCCGTCTCAACGTCCAAAACCGGTCTTCTATATTTTGTCACAAACCAAATGTGGAAGAACACTGTTGATAGTCCTCTAAGGATAGAACCGCTATTCACGAGAACAGCTCTTTGGCCAGTTCCATTTCCAGCTCTTTGCGTGCCTGAGTCAGCAGCACCTCGAATGAAACGTTGGTTCTTATTTTGCCGCGTTTCAAAATAAAGCCGCCTCCCAGCTCCTGCTTCTGGTCGGACAGCGTCAAATGGCCTTTATTCTCGTCGGCCAACTGCTGATTCACCCGATCCACAAGCTCCTGGTCGATTCGATTTTCGTCTTTGTCAACGATCACCTCCTCGTCGCCGGTTTCCACGGCGCCCAGCATCAAGTCGGCGATGAGCTGCCGGTACTGGTCGCCCGGCAGATTTTGCAGTTGCCAGCGGGCCTGCGCAAAGACTTCGTCCAGTATTTTTCGTTTCTCTGTCAGAAGCTCTTTGGCGATTTGCATTCTGGCTGCTGCCAGAAGATGCGATTTTTCTTCTTCTACAGCCTTTTGAGCGAGCGCGGCCGTCTGCTTTTTGTACTGAGCCAGTTGCTCATCGAGCTTGGCCTGCTCGGCGGCGAGTTTTTCCTGAGCTTGAGTTTTTATTTTCTCAGCCTCGGCCTCAGCATCAGCCAGTATTTTTTTTATGACCTGTTGGCCTTCCATAAATTATTCCTGTATGGCTGTATAGTGCTTGGAGTATTTTTAGACGGCTTTTGACCAATCAATGCCTTTTGTGATAAGTAGCATCGATGCCAGCATGCCAAGGATTGCATACATCTCAACCATAACCGCATAAACAACACCTGCTTTGAATGCCAGCTCAGGTTTTTTGCCGGCCATAAGGATACCAGCCGCCGCAACCTTGCCCTGGTAAATTGCAGTTATCAAACCGGCAAAAGCAACGGGCAAACAGGCCAAAAATATTTGAACCCCGAGGTCCCAGGGTGGAACGAGAATTTTGGTTCCGCCGAAAAAGTTAAGCTTAATCATCACAAGAAGAGCATCCAGGAAGCCATAAAAGCCCTGGGTGCCCGGCAACACCACCATAATGAGGAACTGGCCATACCTTTCCGGTTTCTCACTTAATATGCTTGTGGCGGCTTTGCTGGAGATATTTATGCCTATAGACGAGCCGATACCCGACAGTAGAACTGCCATTCCAGCGCCACCTAAAGCCAATGCCATTCCAACATCCATTGCAAGACCTCTCTTTCCTTCTTTATTTGATGTAGATATGTTTATAGTCTTTACGCAGCGGTTCAAATAATCTGCCGCCGCCCACAAAGAACTTTGTGAAAAATTCCACATATTGCAATCGGAGTGTGTGAACAAAAGCACCCAGACC